>Ga0065711_1040484_pt1 | contig 16907 bp, 10 predicted proteins | sample Hoacrofraction12_FD_59098 | JGI IMG/M metagenome (GOLD analysis project Ga0065711, IMG submission 59098) | Hoatzin crop microbial communities from Cojedes, Venezuela - Epithelial fraction 12 v2 (version 2) | ecosystem: Host-associated > Birds > Digestive system > Esophagus > Crop | place... | reverse complement strand
CCCCAAACGCTGTTATCACTAGATAATGCAAAGGCTGAACGTTACCCTTTTCTTTCTTGCTTTTGTAAAATGGCTTCAAATGATTCTCAGGTTGTTGTGCACACGACCTAGGCTTGGGTGACACCTCCCTTTAGGTTTCTGTGGGCTTCAGCCTGTCTTATTCGACAACGAAACACTTTTAAGAATCACAGCTATTTCAGCTTTTTACAGTAATAATTTGTGCTCCCAAACTTAGGGTTTATAGATCTCTTCAAGCACTAGGGAATTTTTTTACCAGGACAGTGCAATTCACTTTGAATTTATTGTCCTGAAACTGCACAGAGCATTCTCGGGAGCTGCGAGTCTATGTCATGTACACTAAATTTTGAGCTTTTGTTTGTTCTGCTTGGACTGTTTACTTAAATTAGCCAAGTGAACTGCATTTTTAATACCAGTTCTAAGGAATAATCTGTTATTTCGTTTGTTTCCTGCCTACTGTGCTAAGGCAGATGGCTTTCATGTCAGTAGAAATACTGTATCAAGCTATGAATTATGAAAAATGTTTTTAGAAATGAAAGATTAAAATAAAATTGTCGACAGAGTTTCAAGAAAGTTCGTGGTAAAGTTAGCTTACTCGCTCTGGAAAATGGCTGACAATTTTCCTTGGTAGTTTTCTGAAAAGATCACTACAAATGCTTTTATTTTTGCTTTACACTTTTTTCATGGCCGTATTTCATTTCAGCAACATCCCAGGAACACTGGAGATCCTCGTCTGTCAGGCAGCGGCAGGAGCAGCTGCTGGGTGAGGGCAGGTGAGCGCGGAGCTGAGGGTGATGGTGCGGGGTGTCCCACAGCGCCCGGCCAGAAGAGCAGAGCGGGGACAGGGACAGTGACCGGCGTCTGCGGCAGCCAAGGGATGCGCAGACCAGCCCGTGGTGACAGGCAGATCTGAGGTGGCTCTGGAACGCAACTCAGCAAACCTAGGAGCAACGACGCGGTGCTGAGCGCAGGCACAGCCCCAGCATAGCTCAGACAGCGCCCAGGGCATGGCCCTGAGCTGAGATGCTGCTCCGGAGCGGAGGGCACACGCTCCCAGCACAGCATCTCACGGTTCTGTCTTGTAGCAGCCTTTACCCCAGGTTACGGCTGCACCGTGCCAGAGCTGGCCTTGGGGACAGGCAGCCAAACCCTTGGGCGAGAGGGGAGGAAGCTGCAGGACCTATTGCTGCGCTCAGGGCCCTGAAAGCATTTTCTTCAGTACACTTCTGTAATTACACTTTTCTTCATTATTTACTTACTGTAATATAATTCATGTGAAGAAATCACACTGAAATATTTGATTTTTTGATACCTGGAATGTTTAAAATATAATTTATTCTAATTGATATACTGTTTTAAGATTTTTTTTAAAGAAACAGTGAAATCTAGGATGATTATTTTTAAATACTTAAATTTAGGATGATTTAAAGTATTATGTTCTAAAAATAATCTTTAATGTAACTGTCAGCAAATTTCCATTTGTTCATCTGGAGCCACTGAACTGAATTTTTCAGCCATATTCCCAGTGCATATATTTTAATTTCCTCCCTGTCTCATCCTCTCTCAGTGGCAATCAGTTACTCAGAAATTTAACTTCCATCTGTCACGCTCAAATAGAATTGGGAGGGGGGGGGCAACTTAAAAAAATGCAGAAAAATAGTTTTAAAATTACATATCAACATTTTTAAAGCTTTTTAGAAGGACAATTCCCACTGCCATTAGCCAGAATTGTGTTTCTGACTCCCTGATGTGCCTTTAAATATCTCATTCACTATATTAAAAAAATCCCATATCAAATTGTTGACATTTTCTGTTTGCTCTTGCTCATCCACATCATTTCAACTAGAGCTTGTCTTATGAGAAGCAAAACTTGTTGATTTAAAAGAACATGCTTTACACATGCTTTATAAGTTACAATAACCAGAAAAAAAAGGAAACTACCTTCAAATCAGCCTATAGGCTAAAATTAATGGAAAGCTGTAGCACATTTCTGCAGAAGGAAAGGAGGTAGATCAGGGCAGGGACACAACAGAGTGTGACCAAATGTCAGAGAAGAAAAGGCACAACATTGATGTTTGCGTGAAAACAAGGGGAATTAGCTAGGAAGATAGCCACTGTCACAACTAGCTGGTAACAAGAGAGTGATACAGGGTGCATAATGTTCTGTACCGTCAAGAGCATGCCCCTTGCTCAGCCTGGTCCTGGGATGCATGCACCCAGGTGAGATGAAGAGCTCCAGTACAAAAACTGGAAGAAGCAGGGTAAAGAGAAATGTTGATCTTTCAGTATCTGCAACTCTGAAATTATTTTCTGCTTTTTTATGTCGCATTGCAACACATTATTGACAGGTATCCTGTCACCAACAGAGTACATTCCATGGACGTTCCTGTTTTGGAGAGAACCACAGAAAGTGAATCTCTTCACACTAGATGTCTTTTGTCACTGGTGTGGGCTTTACATGAGGTTGCCGAGCTCTTGTCAATAATATTTGTGAAGCACATAGCTATTTTAACAGACTTTGCTGAAAGAGAGGAAACATTAATTCTGTTAACAAACCCATTCCACCACCAAATTGTAATATGATATTTGAAAGAAGTCCTAAGTAGAGTAAAATGCTTTTAGTCTAATAATTATTCTGATAATTTGGTACATTTCCAACACTAAATCAATAATATACAATTCAATATAGCATATTTCCAGAATAGAATAAAAGAGGTGGTGTTAAGGGAGTACCATAACTGAGTTGTAATTTAAGTGACAAATGATTATATACCTATTAGTTATCCTTCCTAGATATTTGTCACTTGAATTCTACAAGATTAATTATTTTTATAGTGTAATATGTAGGTAAAAGCTAAATGCATTTGTATATTTAACCTTAAATACAGTTTTTATTTACAGGATATATTCACACCTTACCTTGCAATCTCAGATGAAAAATTCGATTGACCATTTTGTTGTAGTAAGCTCAGTGTAGCTCTCATAAGAAACACACTCATTTCTTCAGCCTAGTAATCATATGGGTTTAGTGATATTTATGTGATGGATTCATAGCAGCTCTGGAATAATTTAATAATCACATTCTGTATGTTAGTTTGGATGTTTATGAACATACCAACTTAATTTACAGAAGCTGTGTTAGAAGGAATAGCTCATTATAAGCCATCCATCAACAAATATGCAGAAGTCACTGAGAGACAATAAAACCTATGAAAAAATCCCTGAGATGTAAGCAATAAGAGAAGAATGACATTTAAAAAAGAACCTTTGCAAGAGGGATTTCCGTTTGTGAAAATCAGATAAGCATAAAATCTGCCTGAGGATTCTGAAGGTGCCTAACTAATTTTCTGGCAGGAGGTGATAAATCCTGACATAATACAGACATAGAGGCAGAGTGCTGTTTCTAAATATTTTGTTTCTAGTTTAAACTCAGAACTACTGCTTTCTTAAGCAGCTTATGAGATCACTGAAGGGAAGAACAGAAAGAGCTTGGATTTAGTTGGATTTGCCAGGTAAACTGATTGATAAGTCATACTGTAGGCTGGGACCTAGTCTAAAAGTGGAGAATTGTAAGAATTTATGCTGTAATCAGAAACCTGAAAACTAAGGGTAGTGCTCTAAGAGAATACAGAAAGGGGGTAAAGGTGCTGTTAGGCCTGTTGCTGTGACAATTACAAGTTAGTCTTTCTGTGTCATTCTTTCATGATGACAAAAAATAATCATAGAATCATAGAATCGTTTAGGTTGGAAAAGACCCTTGAGATCATCGAATCCAACCATTAACTTAACATTGCCAACTCCACCACTAAACCATGTCCCTAAGCACCACATCTACACATCTTCTAAATACCTCCGGGGATGGTGACTCAACCACTTCCCTTGGCAGCCTGTTCCAGTGCTTGATAACCCTTTTGGTGAAGAATTTTTTCCCAATATCCAATCTAAACCTTCCCTGGTGCAACTTGAGGCCATTTCCTCTTGTCCTATCGCTTGCTACTTGGGAGAAGCTATTGACACCCACCTTGCTACAACCTCCTTTCAGGTAGTTGTAGAGAGCAATAAGGTCTTCCCTCAGCCTCCTCTGCTCCAGACTGAACAACCCCAGCTCCCTCAACCGCTCCTCATAAGACTTGTCCTCCACACTCCTCACCAGCCTCGTTGCCCTTCTCTGGACACGCTCCAGCAACTCAGTGTCCTTCTCATAGTGAGGGGCCCAAAGCTGAACACAGTACTTGAGGTGTGGCCTCACCAGTGCCGAGTACAGGGGCACGATCACCTCCCTACTCCTGCTGGCCACACTGTTCCTGATACAAGCCCAGATGCCGTTGGCCTTCTTGGCCACACTGCTGGCTCATGTTCAGCTGGCTGTCGACCAACACCCCAAGGTCCTTTTCTGCCGGGCAGCTTTCCAGCCACTCCTCCCCAAGCCTGTAGCGTTGCATGGGATTCTTGTGACCCAAGGGCAGGACCCGGCATTTGGCCTTGAACCTCATCTATCTAATGCTAGATAATGTAAGCACAGAAGAAACATCTCTCTTTTAAAGCTTTCTGCTTATGTTTTTTCTGGAAATTCATAATAATGTGTAGCATTACTGCAACATCTTTTAGCATAGCATAGTCTTGCCTTTACAGTTATTGCTACTGCAGCATAAAAATAATACTTTATGGTTTAGCAGCATGGGTATGGTTTCTAGTGCTCTATAGACAAGAATATTTCTTGGTTAGCTTGTTTTTACTTATAAAATGAAATAGTCTCTTGTCTGTGATCTTATCTGCAATTAAAAAAAGAAAAAAATCTCTGTTAAAGTTCATATTGTGAATTTCATGTGTTGCTTTATCATTGCGCCACGGTTGCGTCAGTTGCTGTATTGTGCCACACTGATATATGGATTTGTTAAAATTTATTCCAGTTAAAATAGGCAAGTTATAAAAAAATATAAGCTCTCTATAGCATAAATTTGAGTTTGTAGTGCCTGAAGGGATTGCAGGAAACAAACTGTGCCTTTTGTTTCATCTTAAATTTAAATTATTTTATGGTATCTCTACAATTACAGTTTTCAATGGCACGAAGTGTGGTAAGGATTGTAGAAGCTGCTTTTGGTCACATTTAAGACTGACAACTGAAAGGTGGATAATTGGAACTTTTGTAATCTTGCATAGATTTAAGAGCAAGCCTACTATTTTGACTCAAGCACATTAAGTGAATATTCTGTTGAAATAACTTGTAGAGAAATAATTAACAGTGGTGACATTTAAGTTGTCGTTCAGGGTTTCACAGTTATCAGCTGAGGAGATGACATGGGAGTTCGCAATACTCACTTGCATAAGAATGTATTCATATAAAATGCAAGACTGTATTGGTTATATGAAGATGGTATTTTCAGGTTATGCTTGGATAACCATATAATCTGCCCTAACTAATTTTATTTCTTTTATCTTTGGGCTCAATGTTTAGTTTTCTAATGATCTGAATGTCATTATTTTTAGAATTAGTATTGGGGTGCAGCGGTAGAACAATTAAAATGTATTGCTATGCTGCCTTCTACAGAAGTTCATTACGAGGCCTGAGCTATTTGGCTTGTCTGGTAAAGTTGAGCTCCCATTTGCCTTGACTGTGAAGGGGTATTTGGTCAGTCAGGTTAGGGACTCAGAGGCAGGCAGATATGACACTGACTATGTCACTCTCTTCTCTAGAAGCAGAAAACTGCCTTTTAATAATCCAACATCGAAACCTTCTGACCCTGAGAGTCATCGTTTTCTTTAGAGTGCAAATAACAGTAACATAACATTTGCTTACTTTCTTTGCCTTCTGCAGACTCTTGATTGTTTACATGCCCAAGGCTGAGTTTGGGCTGAGCGAATACTGTACCCACTTGAAAACCAAGTTCTCCTAAACGGTTGGCAGTTTGCAGTGATGAAACTACAGTTAGTATGAGTGCTCCTTGCACGGCCAGCTGCATTCAGACACGTAACAGCAACAGCAGCAACGGAAATTTTACTTTAGCTGGCTGGAAAAAGCAAAAGCAAGCAAGGCTTTCCTACAGAATTTGAGCTAATAGAAATGCTCTACATTTTCTAAAAGCTGAAAATAAGGATTGGAGTGCTCTCCCACTCTTCAGCAGAGGAACCAGACATGTTCTGAGGATGGACTCTTAATCCTCAACCTTCCCTCCCAACCTGGACACCACCACCTTGTAAGACCACATTACAACTTCATCTCAGGCATCACTAATTAGTATATCGTAAGCTTTGTGCTGTTATCCAAAAGAGTAACTGGTCAGATATAAGCCACAGTCAATTTAGTTTTTATGGAGAGTAGCTGATAAAGTTAGAGGGGAAAAATGTGCAGGACGCAGAGGGAAAGACACAGACACACACACCTGTATGCAGACAACACACACAGACACAAATGCACAGTCTGAATCTTCAACCAGTACTGGGTGATTGACTGGCAAGGGCAAAAGATTCCTGGAGGGGCATGGCTCTTGGGGGATCCCATCTCCCAACCCAGTAGGTGCGGCAAGACAAATACTACAGCTGACTGGCCTCTGCCCTTTCATAGCTGGGGTTACTTGGCCAAGTTACTGCTGGACATTTCTGGGTTGTTAAGAGTTCTCCTCAAAGCAGCTTCTTTTTCTGACCTCCCTGGCCGAACTTGGCTGAACCCTCTTGGGCCGAGGGCTGTGTTTTTCCTACATTCAAATCTACCACCTTCTGCCCCTTGCTGTTTCCAACCTGACCTTGACCAGGCCTTCAGGCAAAGAAATGAAGATACCAACAGCAAAGACAGAGTATGTCCAGGGAATGGATTTCTGATGCTACTGGTATCAAAGGCCGATTTTACCTGGATATTGTCAAATTTTATGTTTTTCTCTTGAATAGCTGGCCAGGGTTTGAGATAGTTTTTCAATAGCATGAGAAGGAGCATCACTGCCGAATTTCAACAACTTCAGCCTCTGATTAGTCACCTTTTCCATTGTCCTTCTTCGGAAACAGCAATTAGATCTGTTTTTGTCTTGAGTGCACACTTTAGAAGCTGACACTGTTACTGTAAAATTGCAACAAGAAATTAAGAGAGAAGTCAGCCCTTGTTTTATTTCTGCCTCTGGCCTTTGAGCAAAGGGATTTATTTTCTGCTTCCTTCTTCCAGTCCAAAACACAAGACTTGAGAAAGAAGATGGTCCTGTAGCAGCCCTCACAGACATCAGCGTGGTGTGTGGAAAACACCGGGACTAAGGGAAGAGCTGAGAAAGGCTGAGGAAGGACTAGGTAGGTGAAAGAATAAGGGCAAAGGGAGCAGCAGTGGTGCAGGCAGGGTAGATACAGAGCACACACGTGAAGGGAGTTCGGAGAGCCGTAGTTTGCCGTAAAGTGAAGAGGAATGAGATTCTGCCAGTACGGACCAAAACCACTTTTGTATATTTGGGGCTGGTGCTGGGCAAAGGAGCATTCAAAAGATAAATTATACCCGTAATGCAATTTTTATGCTTTTTCGCCCGATTTTATGGTGTACCTGGGTTATCATTGAGTCCGTAGTGCATGCAAGCACACTGCCTTCATGGCTCCATTGCTGCTGGAGCAGGGAAGGGTTACAGGTTCAGTCCCCCTTCAGAGGGCTGAACAATTATGAAATGGCAAATCAATCCTCCTTTGAAACTTTTGCAACAGGTATGAAGGAGAAGGCTTGAATGGTGAATATTGTTTTATTTGCAGAACTTCATTAGCTACTCTCATAGCATTGCATTAAATCCGGATGCACTGTGGACATAGGTCTGCAGAGAAGCTCTTGGTTCAGTAAGGGCTTAATTGTTTTCTAAATAGCTAAATAACGTGATTATTTAGTAACATGAGAACCACCATGGAATTGTTCTGTAGTGATCCTTTCACAATCCTGAATATTCTTCCTCTACATTAAAACAATTCCAGTTCCATCTCTTTAAAATCTTTCATATCAATCCTTCACAGCTATCTTGCACATTCTTGTTTAGTAACATCCAGATAAAAAATTACCTTTGACTAGAAATGCTATACTCTGCTTCCTCTACCGTCTCAGGAAAGGCTCCATTTTTGTTCCCTTTCTGGTGCCACTTACTTTTCAAATCCAGATGTAGAATAATTAAGTTATTGACTTTAAAGGGTTGTCATAGAATCATATGCTGTAAGCACAGGCGTTTGCATATGAGATCAGGTTCCAAAATGTCCTTGTTCACTCTCTTGTGCTAACTGGTTTTGTATTCCTGACTAATATCTGATTGCTGCAATCTATGATTGAGTGAATATACTCTTCTTTATGAATAGCTTGTCGATGCCCTAGGATCCTCTGGGACAAAGGCAGCTGCATACATATAAGGTGATATTAGTATTTTCCATCTTATCAGAAAAAGTCCACAGCTGGGGAGATATTAAAGCAATATTTCCAGCTCTCCACATTCCCAGTAGTTTAAATTGAAAAACCAAGTATAAAATTGCTGACTAAAAATAGCTTTCTCCTCTTGATTCATAGTATTATAAAGAACCATCTGCATTACCTATTTCTCTCAAGGCCATAATGATCTTTAAAGGCCAATTCTAATGATCTTTATATCCAGGCTAGATTTTATTGACTGAAACAGTGGCACTCTTCTAGAGATTTTCTTCAACAGGCAGATAGAGCTCACTGGTGTAAGTATATTCTGGGTCTTTGTTCAAAATTTTCTTTTACTTGCTTTCACTTCTCCCACCCAAAAAATTCCTCTTCGTACCTAATGTATAGACTGGTGAGATGCGGTCAGCCACACCTACATTTCAGCAATTTCCTGAAGCACTTCATGCTTCATGCCAAAACTGTGCGCTTATGTCAATGGAACTATTCAGTAGGAGAACTGATCACCTAAAGTATCAGAGGATGCTTGAAAGCAGTCGCTTTGTGTGGATTTTATGACTTCTTATATATGGTTATGGCAAAAAAAGAAACTACAAAGGCCAAATCTATACAGTTATAACTTTTAACAAATAGAGAAAGAGGGTGGCTCTGAGAACTGATGAGTTCTGGACTCAGCTCTGAACTTTGTCATAGGCTTCATGTGCTTTTCAGCCAGCCATTTGGATTAATTTCCAGATATGGAAAATTGTTATAATATTAATTATATTCTCATTTGCTCATCTATCCTTTAACTCTGGCTGTTGCCACAATGACCATTTCCTATTTATTGTACATGCAATATTTAGGAAACAGAGTCCTAGCTTGGTTAGCAAGTCCTCCCATTACATCCAATAATTCTCTTGGCTGGGATTCAGTAACTCTGTGGCCACGACATTAATTATTCATATACATTACAGATTGTTCTTCTTACTCACTTCAGCAAAAGTAGTTTAATAAAATTTCATCTTGCCTGATAGAGGAAGATAAATCTAAGCCAAACTAACGTTTCTGTTAATAGGCTGCAATGAAAAGGCATTCTGCCTTCTCATCCTGTTTTCCAGTGAGGTTCAACACATTGCATTGATCATTTTACAAAATGACTGTTAGAGGCATATTGAAATCAGAGGGATTGCATTCGGATTAACAGAATCAGTGGGATATTGGAAATTGTTATGTGGCCTTTAAGCATTACCACATCTGGAAATTAGGTTTTTAATATGCTTTTCAGTTTCTTTATTTGTATAATAGTTTATTTGTGTAGAAACATTGTATTTAGGTCTTTGTTGCAGTTTAGCATCTCTGTTTCAAAAAGCAGCCAGTTTGGCCATTTAAGATTAAGCTGCTTTGATGGTTCTTGTTATAGAGTGTAAAGGGTTTTTCCCCTAGAGTTTTCTGCTGGAAAAATTCCACAGATCAAAGCATCAACTGACATGCTGATAAAGATGTTTTTGTGTTCGCCTTGCATTTTTTCAAACCTTGGGCAAAAAAGCTTGTGTTCTTTTGAGATATTGAATTCTTTATCAATGCATAGAGAGTAACCATATTTGCAAATTTACAGTGTGCTTTCTGAAAAGATTCACAACATTGCTCTCCTTTCCTTCAGTTTTGGGAAGTGAATGTTACTCTTTTTTAAGAGTGCTCCCAAGCCACATGGCTAGTCATCTGTTACTGCCACATGAAGCCAAATCTGCGAGCCGTTCTGTTTCTGCCTCCTGCATCTTTCCAGGGTCTAGTAGGTTATTTTTCATAGTTATAAAACTTCACATGTGTTGTTGTACAAATGGTGGATTTGGAGATATCTTCCATCACTTTTAGTGTGTACTCAGGTTTACAAATCTGCATCCTTCTCACTGTCTGGAAAGCCAGTTACTGTTGGTATATGTTTGGTATACGTATAGTTTGTTTAAGGTATAGTGTGCATAGCTGGTGTAACACAAAGTGAAGCAGCCTAAGGTGAAATCTTTGAATGAAGAAGAGAATTTTACTCAACTGTATTTGAAAAAATGCCTAAAGGAATCACTGGTCAATTGATAACACATTATTTCCTTATTAAGCAGTTCCCTGTTACACCTCCCTTTTTGTTGTCTTTCATTTTGCACATATAACCCCTGTACTATTAGCTTCAGTAAGGACAGATTGCCTGTTGCTACTAAGGGTTTTTTCCAGGCCTTATCATCCTTTGTACTTCAATAATACCTTGCAATGAGGTACATGAAAAATTAATTTTGTAGCTGTTTAACTTACACAGGCCAAGCATAAATTTTAAAGCTATTGTGTAGTTCTTTGGAGCCAATCGTGTCAGTATTTTTTATTTCACACAAGTTCAGTTGCATTACTTTTATTTCATTACATATCTTTTCTATAGCAGAGGGTTCTGGGTGCCAAGCTGTGGTCCAGACGTTTCAACAAGTTACTGTCTAGCAGCTGGTTCATAGTAATTTCACATTTTTGTGTTCCTGATGTGCAACAAAGGGGAAGTTATTTAAGCTGGCTTAGCCCTCAGTTAAGGAAGCTTCTGGTAAGAAATTCTTTCCATAGAAATGTTGTAATTTGAGAAGACCAAGAACAGACAGAGGAGGAAAAAAAGAGATTGCAGTGACAATAGGCTTGCTGTTAATTCTGTGATTTTCCACTGTCTTTTTGAACCCACAATAAATAAAGAAGAATACAGGCAAAGTACGTACAATTTTTTTCACTTACGTTATATCAATTTTGTAATATATGTATTGCATAAAAATATATTTGGTGCATATGTGTGTTTAAGGTACCTATACCTTTCTAACTACAATTAAGATAAATACCTAGATGTCATTTAGGTATGAAACAGATTCCTCAAAACATGGTTAAAAATAATGCTTCTTCTCTATTATTCTAGGTCAAATAAAGTTAATCAAAGTTTTAAGTCCATAAAGGTCTACATAGTCATTGTCTACAGCTGAAGTTTCTGACTTTCTGTCCCTTGACAGTCCATGAGAAGAGACAAGCATTTCCAGGCCCAACTAATCTCTTCCTAACGTATATATCTAAAATCAGGTTGATGAAACTTGCCTTCAGAGTCCCTATTTCTGTCCAATAACTGTGAAGGGAAGTTAGGATGCCTAGTTGACATAGAAAACTGCAAATTATATCTCTAAATTTAAGTGAACTGAATCTTAAACTCCGGAAACACTTTTCACATCAATGTGATACTTTCCACCATCTAAAGTAATTAGAATAGCAGCAAATATTACACAGGCAGTTTGAATATATAGTCCTACTGCTTAATGTGATGTTCCTTTCTTTAAAAATGAAGCTGCTAATGAAACGATGTAGGAAGCTTGTCAAAACGTCTTGGGAAGTGAAAAATATGATTTAATAGAATTTTGATTCCTTGACTGGCTCTTTGGTATTTTCAACACAGTTTTGAATGCAGAGGAACAGGAAGCAGTAAGTACTTAATCCCAGCTTGAAAAGTAACACTGTGACATTTCTAAGATGAAATTATTCAATTATTTTTTATTTTATTTAACTGTGGAGGACTGTAATGTCTCAGAGGACCCCGAAGCCAGATGATTATTGACAATTTATTTCTACGCTTTTCCTTTTGAGATCTAAGACTTTATACTGGGGTGTTTCTAAACAGCTTACAATGAAGGAGAAAGTTTCCCCACTTTGGAGTAATTTTTCAGAGGCATTACACACAACTAATTCTGATTAAGAAGACAGTACTGCAGTTAGGGTTGTGTGACTTTTTCGGGTATTTTTGCATTCTATCATTTTCACACTCTTTCCTGATTCTTTCAGAAAGTGTTGCTACTAAGATGTACAGTGTTTGGCAAACTTGGTATTGGTTGCTTTGGATGGCATGGACCATATTCAGACATCAGTGTTTCTAGAATACCATACAGACATTTGTGAGTGGCACAGCGAGGTCTGTCTGCTGAAATTTTTTGTTCAGTCCGAGGCATGCACTCTTCTAATAAAATAACTTGCAGCTTTTTTATCCATTATACTTCACTTTGGAAGCTGATGGTTTTATTCTTATTTTATAATTTTGGAAGGCTTCTAATTAAAGAAAATATTGAAACAAACCCATCAGAGAGTTCTACAGTTCATTGCTCTGTGTATGTCTTACTTGTGAATTTTCAATAATAACTTTGCTGGTAGAGATGCTAAGTCACTTTCTGTTGTATTATTGGCAGATCTTTTGCCAAGGTTGCAGTCATACCAATAAACAGTGGCTTTGATAATTCTGTCCTACTCCATAGGTTCTTTTTCAAGAATCCATATACCACATGTGAGTATTTTTCTAACATCTGGAACAGTCATTCTCATTATTGTATTGTGGATTAGCTTTTACTTTTTGCAGAAAATTAATGTGTGTATATGCTGCTTTCTCAGATGATTATTCCTCTGTGACTGCCCTGCTTACTGAAATCTAAGAAGCTTTATGTTATTTTTTGAAGCTCTGTAACTACCAGTAATGCAATAGTATGTGCCACTAGATGATTTCTTTATCATCTGGATATGTTACTCTGCCCCCGATTATTTTCCTTTATGTTTTATATTTGGTAGCAGACATCTCAGTTACGTTGTGGTGTCTACTGTGTTACCAGGCATCAGTCTTTAGGGACCCAAACGCTACCTTTTTTTTCCTGCTTGCCCCCTGCAAATGGAACCAACTGATTTTTGCTCCTTTGGAAATGCGATAAAAAGATCACTTTGTCCTTCTGATTTATGGCCTCCACAGCTCATGGTTTACCTGGATGTTCCAGCATGCCATGGCTCCCCTGCTTGTGCACCAGCCTTTCATTCCGTTTCCTTTTCCATCCAGAAAGACTGACTGTGCTTTATGACACCCTTTCCTTGAGGCAAGGGTGCTATAAAGAGAAAAGATAGCTGTCTATCCTCTGTACAGTAAGTTATGAATTGTCTTAGATGTGTAATATTTTTTAGAAATTTTTTCCTGAAATTAATTTTGACCTAGAAAGTATGTGATTAACTTACATAAATTTTATTTCTATTATTTCTTTTTTCTATCTCTTTTTCACCTTGTTCCCTCCATATTTATTTATTTGCATTATAGTGACTCCTACAGGATACGTACAGGATCTGAAGCCTCATTTATCAGACATTATACAGAGATCCCTGCTCTAAAACATTACATTAGGAAACAGAGAAAACGGAATCAGAAGGCATGGACTTTCCAGTTCAAAATTCAGAATTTTTTTTACTTTGCTTATCTGTGACAAACATCACAGGAGATGTGATATATATTAAAAATGTATATTTTTTTTAGTAGACCATTCAACCTGACCACCTTCATTTGGCAGTTACCATTAGATAGCTTTCACTTCAATAATAATACTTTCTGTAAGCTTTGAATTTTCTTAAGGCTTTCTTAAATGAGAAAGCAAGGCTTTTGAAAGAGAGCAGAATTTGTATTTCCTTTGATTTAGCAATCTGTTATCTTTCCTCACAATAAGATGTTCTAATGTGATTCAAGATGACTGATACTCATAATTCTACAGAGAATTTTGGCTTCTAGAGCTACATAGTGTTTCTGTAGAAACATTGTGCTTTTATTTCAGTCTTTTGCAATGCTAGGTTTTCTGTAAGACCAAATTGCACTTTTATTTCCCAAGAATGAGGCATTAAGCATGTCTCACTATGTCTTAATTCATTAACACAGCCACTTTTGGCAAATTAGTTGATTTTTCATTGCTCTTTTGTCATAGAATCACAGAATCATTTAGGCTGGAAAGGATCTTTTTAGATCATTAAGTCCAATCCCCCTGCTCAAGCAGGGTGAGCGAGAGCAGATGGAATTTCATGGTTTTTAATATGTGCCCATTATCTCTTGTCCTCTCAGTGGGCACTACTGAGAAGAGTCTGTCTGCCTCTTCTTCATTCCCTCCCAACAGGTATTTATACAGATTGATGAGATTTCCCCGAGCCATCTCTTTTCCAGGCTGAAGAGTCCCATCTTTCTCAGCCCTTCCTGGTATGAAACAAGCTCCAGTGCCTTACTTGTGTCTGTGACCCTGCTCTGGACTCAATCCAGTAAGTTCATATCTGTCTTGTTCTGGGGAGCACTGGACTCAGTGGTCCAGATGTGGCCTCACCAGTGCTGAGCAGACCCTCAGCCTGCTGGCAGCACTCTTCCTAATGCAGCCCAGGAAGCTGCTGGCCTTTTTTGCCATGGCAGCACATTTGCTGGCTCTTGGTCAGCATTGTTGTCCACCAGGACCCCCAGGTCCTTGTCTGCTAAGCTGCTTTTCAGTCAATATCAGCCCCCAGCATGTCCTGGTGTTTGGCATTATTCCTCCCCAGGGGCAGGACTTTGCATTTCCCTCTTTTTAACTTCGTGAGGTTACTCTGATCTGATCTCTTCAACCTGTCCTGGTTCATCTCAATGACAGCACACCAATCTGCTCTATCAGCCACTCTTCCCAGTTTTGTATTATTTGTGAACTTGTTGAAGGTGCACACTGTTGCATCATCTAGGTCATTAATGAAGACACTAAAAACTGTAGGCCCCCAGTATCAACTTCTGGAGCACACCACTAGTGACTTGCTTCCAAGTGGACTTTTTGCAGTTGATCACAACCCTCTGGATCTGGCTGTTCAGCCAGTTTTCAATCTACCTTGCTGTCCACTTATCTCACCTGTATTTTGTCAGCTTGTCAATAAGGATGTTACGGGAGACAGTGTTGAAAGACTTACTAAAGTTGAGCTAAGCAACATCCACTCCCCTCATCTCATCCACCAAGCTAGTCACCTCATTGTAGATGGCTGTAAGGTTGGCTAAGCTTGATTTCCCTTCAGTAAATTCATGCTGACTAGTCTTAGTCACTTTCTTGTCCTTCATGTGTTTGGAAATGTTTTCCAGGATTATTTTCTCCATCACGTTCCCAGGGACTGAGGTGAGCCTGAGTCACCTATAGTTCTCTGGATCTTTCTCCTTGCTCTTCTTGAAGATAGGAGTGACATTTGCTCTCTTACAGTCTTCAGGAACCTCTCCCAGCTGCCATACCCTTTCAGAGATGAGTGGCCTTGTAGTGACATCAAGCCAGCCCCCTCACCACTTGTGGGTGCAACCCATCAGGTGCTATGGGCTTCTGGATGTCCAGTTAGTTTAAGTGATCCCTCACATGGTCCTCCTCCTCTGAAGGTAAGTCTTCCCTCCGGTCTCAAACTTTCCTTCTGGTCTCAGAGGCCAGGGATTCCTGAAGGCCAGGCTTACCAGTAAAGACTAAGGCAAAGAATACATTGAGAACCTCATCCTTTCCCATGTCATTTGTCAACAGTTCCCATGATCATTCAGCTGTGGCTGCATTTTCCCTAGTTTTCCTTTTGCTGTTAATGTACTTGTAGAAACCTTTCTTGTTGCCTTTCACATCCCTCACCAGATTCAGCTCCAAGTTGGCCTTGGCTTCCCTAACCCACCTCTGCTTCCACCTCTTGTACACTTCTTTTTATGTCTGAGTTCAGTTAGGAGCTCCTTCCTCACCTGTGCAGGCCTTCTGCCACCTTTGCTTGATTTCCAACTTGTTGGGGTGGATCTTTCTTGAACTTGGAGGTGGTGATCCTTGAACATCAACCAGCTCTGCTGGACCCCTCATCCCTCCAGGGCCATACCCCATGAGATATGGCCCATTGTCACATCTTTGTGTTCAATGACTGCCACATTTTTACAATGTTTTGAAGCTTTTGGTTATAGTTTATTGTCTCCTATTTCTGATGAAGAACTTCTATGTACAAAAAGACTGACTGATATAATGATTATAATAAAGATTAGAGGATTTTAGAAGTATTTTTAAATTATCACAGTTTATTTCATGTTGCTATTATTTTGCTGTCTTCACTGCCAGAAGTATTAACATAAATATTCTCTAACACTGCTCCTTTACATTGCACTGACAGTCTTCTGACTTTACATATCTTGTTGCAGAGCCCGACTGGAGAAAGCAATAGGAACCACAAGATGCAGAGCTGTATCTGAGCTGGAACCTGGCTTCACCAGAGTGTGCGTACGTCTGTTTTATGTCTGATTCCTATGTCTTTCAGGAATCAGAGAGCCAAATGTTGGACTTTGAAAGTAATGGTGTGAGACACTTCTCACACCACAACGTTATGGTTAGAGAATTTTAGCAAAAAACAGATGTGCAAAACTGATCTTACCCTTCCAAGGTCTAGAGGATCTCTGGTAGGGTGTACTTTTTACCACTTTTGTTGGAGCTTTATCAAGTTGGGCAGAGAGGAATCTGATGAGGTTCAACAAAGGCAAATGCAGGGTCCTGCACCTCGGGAGGAACAACCCCATGCATCAGTACAGGCTTGGGGCGGACCTGCTGGAGAGCAGCTCTGCGGAGAGGGACCTGGGTGTCCTGGTAGACAACAGGTTAACCATGAGCCAGCAGTGTGCCCTGGCTGCCAAGAAAGCCAATGGGATCCTGGGGTGCATCAAGAAGAGTGTGGCCAACAGGTCGAGGGAGGTTCTCCTCCC
>Ga0065711_1040483_pt1 | contig 16908 bp, 9 predicted proteins | sample Hoacrofraction12_FD_59098 | JGI IMG/M metagenome (GOLD analysis project Ga0065711, IMG submission 59098) | Hoatzin crop microbial communities from Cojedes, Venezuela - Epithelial fraction 12 v2 (version 2) | ecosystem: Host-associated > Birds > Digestive system > Esophagus > Crop | place... | reverse complement strand
CCCCCCCCCGTAAGTACATCAGAGGATAAACACGGAAGGAAGAAAAGTTAGTTAAGATAAAGGATGATTCTGGCAAAATAACAAATATCTATAAGGTGGGGCGTGAATACATTTAGGTTGGAAATTCAAAGGAAGTGTTTAACCACACAGAGTTGTGTGGTTCTGAAACAGCTTTCAGTTAAAGTTGTATCTTTTATAGCCCTGAAGCAGATATCAAACAGAACTCGGTTAAAAAAATCGTATGACAGGATTGGCCGTGTTGGACTTTCTTACCGAAGTCTGGCTCTGTGCTGCTGTTTGAGCAACACAGAGCAACACAGCAGAGCCTTGGTCTACAGCTGTGGCTCCAAAGCAGTACAGTAACAGAGGAATGATAAACATCACCCATATTCTCTAAATTCTTCCATCTGGGACGTTTACTCTAAAGTGAGCTGATTTTCTGTGTATAACCTGAAGGAAGTTCAAGTTCTGGTTAAAATGTTCCCTTTTGCAGAATGGTATGTCAAGTTTTTCAGTGTCAGTATAATCTTTAGTCTTCGATACTTTTTTTTTTTTTTAAAAAAAGCCCCAACCCAACCTTTTCTCCTTTGTTGATCACTGAATATTAACTTGGAAAATACAAACATTCAAGGCACCTATCTCAAGTGGACTGGGCTTTCATAGCAGATAACAGGAATTTTATGTAATGTACTTATTGGTGCAATCCAGTGAAAAAATAGAGAAGGAAAATACATCCATGACTTGACGAATGAATGTGCTACAGTAATATACAGAAATTCTGTTGATGAAAGATGAGAATAAATGTATCTTATTTAAAAAGGATGTAAAAAAGGAAAATATCTAAAATCCAGAGGAAACATGATTTCAGATAAGTGATTATAGATAAACTATTTATTGTACTAGTAATCTTACCTAGCTTTCATAGGTTCAGCAACAAAGTTGCACAAAGGGTTTGGACTTCTAAAGATAGGAGCTTCTGCCTGTTGAAGGACAGCGGAATGCAATTTGAGTGCTTATCTTTTAAATATTTAAGTTTATGTAAGGTTATTAGATATGATTGTACACCCTTGTCTCAGCCTTTGTAATGTGAATTGTCTGTTAGTACTTTGCAGAAAACGTTGCATCCAAATAGCTAATCAAATAACAAATTCTGCACCAAACTATCTTGCTTAGTTCAACAGCAGCTACCAGCAGATGCCTAGGGAAGAGTAAGAATACGATTAGCCCATACAGTGCTTCCTAATATTATTTCAGCTTCTGAGCGTTTTCAGCTTGAAGGTTTTGTAAACTTTTGGGGCTTAGTCTGTTCAGGTACCTGCAGTGACTCTCTCACAAGTGCTTCTCAATTTTTTCCTTGACCTTGTCTTGTGAGCTGCTTGCGGGGGCTGCTGCTCATTGTCTGAAGTCCTACCCCACGTTTGCTTTGAAATTGGCTCCTCCGGTCGTTATGTGATACCCATTCATTTGTTTTACTGGAAGTAACCATGAATACTTAATGCCTATCTAAGGTGCTGCCACTGAAGATTTTGTAGATCTCTGTCATGGCAGCTCCCAAACTCAGGTATTTTGCAAACAGAAGGGTCCCAGTCTATTTGAGTGTTCCTTGTATGGGGGCAATTCATACCATAAGTTATTCTTGCCCTCTCAGAATGCTTTCCACTTCTACTGTGTCCTGTATTGAGAGGAACAGGCAAAAGCTTCATGCAATATTTAAAGTATGGAACAAACGTAAGTTTATGGAATTATATAGAATTACCTTTTCCTGTTTTATACTCTTTTCCTTTCCTGTTATTTCCTAATTTTCATAACACTTCTTGAATTTCCTTTTTTAATACTATTTTTCCTAATACTTTAATAATTTTTAGTATGGCCAAGCACCGAGCTGATGATTTAATGAAATTAGCTAGCATAGCCCAACTCTTCTGCGCCTTAGTGTTACTGGTCTACTCGGAGCCTTTTGTTTTATATATGAAGCTAGGATTAGTTTTCCATACATGTATCGTTTTACATGAATCTAAATTGAATTTCACCAGCCATTTTATTACCTGATCACTCAGACTGATAAGGTGTTTTTGCTGTTCTTTAAGGCACTCATCCTTACTATTTTGAATACGTGTGTACCGTCAGTAGATTTTCTCACCTCCCTGATCTACTGCCACCCCTTTCTCCCGCTCCATTGCCCTGTTACTTATGTGTGTGTTAAACAGGGCAGTTCCCATTACAGACCCCCGTGCTAGTGACTTCCAGTGTGAGAGCCGAGTCTGAACTCCTGTCTTCTGGTTCCTCCATTTTAATCAGATATTTTTCCATTACACAACCTTTACTTTTATGTCTTGGCAGCTTAGTTTCCTTAAAAGCCTTTAGTGAGGAATTTTGTTTAAAGTCTTTTTGAAAAAGCGAGCAGGCTGTGTGAGCTGGATCACCCTTGTGCACAAGGCTCTAACCCCTGCAGAGAACTTCAGCAGGTTTGTAAGGTGGGGCTTTGCTTCACGGAAGCTATGTTGGCTCTTCACAGATGGATTTTATTTAGTGAGATGTATACTAATTCTGTCTTTTATTATAATTCCTATTACCAAATCTCATGCTTACTCAAATGTATTCCCCAGTACTTTTTTGTTTGAAGCTTGGCATTGCGTTTGTCAGCTCCAGTGTTTAGGTACCAAAGAAGCTGTAGTCATTTGACTACTTCATCCTGTATTTTATTAGAACCCTTGGGTGAATGCCGTGGACCTTAGGCGGTCTGTTACTTGTGTGTTTGTACCACAGCTTCTTCCATAGTTACTTTCATTTTAAACTGAGCCTCTGCTTAGTGACTTAATGACGAAGTTGTTTAGTCAGCTGATTACACTTTACCCTGTACCAGCATTTGCTTGAGTAAGTTGTGTACTCTGGCACTGCTCTTCCAATACGATACCCTTCAGTTGTCTCTACTTCTGCTGTGAGGATTCAGTTGTTTTAGGAGCCCCTTCTGGCTTTTTAAAGTCATCCTCATTTTTACATACTTCCACTTTCCGAAGATGACGACAACTGCGGTGATTTTTCTTGGCCATTGTTGCTCATGCAGTGATACTGATTTTAGGTGCATCGCAGTCACTGCTTCATTGGCCCTTCCACTGTGAGGCCTTGGACAAGCTCGACATGTTCTCAGTGCAAGCATGTTATGGGTTGTGTTTCCTGTTTTGTGATGCTAACCAGGAAACAATCTCTGATCTAAATAATCAGTGGGATCTAAAAAAGTCATATTTATGATATTTATTCTATCTGCATAATGTCTAATACAATTAAATGTTCTGCCTTTGCTACGTTTGTGATGTCTGTTAGCAGGTGATGCCTCTGCAACTGGTGTCGCTGTCATGGTTGGGCAGGTAGCAATATGCAGCAAAATTTTTTATTTCTATCGGAAATTTCAGTTTATGCAGTTTCTCTTCTGGTCACTGAAATGGTATTTTGTTACTTAGATTTGATTTTACAGTCTCTTTTTAATACATAGCTCCATTATGCACATTACAGAGTTTACTGTTATCGTTATAATTTTGTTTCCCCAGTCTTCCTTTCACAAAGTTTCCAATATGCCTGGTATATTGATGTTTTTATTTAGGACAAGGAATTGATCTAAAATGGTCCTTTGAATTTTCAATTCCTGTTCTAATGCTGAAGGTATAAATATTGTATTCTGAATGATTAATGCATTCCGTAAATGCACAGGCATTAATAATTTGATAAAACTAAGCATTTAAAACATAGTTTAAAATGTATATCAAATGAAAGTTAGAAAAGAAAAAATGGCACGGAAAAGAACAAAATGAAATGCCTTAAGTGCTATGCACTGAAAATGTGAGCTATATAGACATGCTTTTAATGTGGAAACGCTGGTGATGTAGAAATATGCACAGTTTTACTTTTCCCAGCTCTTCTGTTGAAAGCCTAGATTTAATAAAATGGAACAAATAGCTGAACAGATCAGCCAGAACAGTACCAATAGAATGATATACTTGACAGAATATTTTTGTGTTAAATGTATATCCCTCTAATTTTAAGGGGAAAATAATTTATTTTGTTCAAAAAAAAGGAAAAGGCCGTTTCTCTTAACTAGAAAAAAACAACGACAACCAGGTCACGTTGTAGCATTTTTTCCTGCTGATCTCTCGTATTAGGTGAGTCTGGTACCAGTAGGTCAGGATTCCACAGTTATTTGGGATTTGACCTCTAAAAGTAAGTAAGATCTTCAGGGCAGGAGTAATCTCTTTATTCAGCATCTAGCACTAAATAGAGTCTCAACATGATACCATAGTAAAAATACTAATAAGCACAAAAAGAAAGCATTTGCAATTTTCATTATCACTTCTTTGCCCTTTGTTCTGTGTGTTCTACTATGAGAACACACAGAAATCATTTGGCTTTTTTCTGGATTAATTTTATCTAAATTTAACACCCTGAGCAATTTAGAATTATCCTAGCAGAGAATTTGTAGAGAATGTTCGCTACCTATACAGATTTAGTGTATGATATTTTGAAGCAGTTACCCATGCATACACTAGGGATGCCTGGTGAAAGTTCTTTAATCCGTGCCTCAGAAGACTTTTCAGCTGATCTGTGGAATTTACTGAATGTGTGAGATTAATCGTCCTTATTTCAGTGAGCAAGCTCCAGGAAGCTTGCAGTTTAAATGATGTAAATAATGTAAGTAAATACTGTCTGTGTTCCCCCCTCTGCCCCCCAAATTCTTTGTTTGAATTTCAGCAACCCTTCAGAGCTGTGCAATGAAGTGCTTCCATTTTCTTTACATTTCGGTATTGTCAGAAGAAATTAAAAATAGAATTATTAATGCAGTAAATAAGCTGCTAAAATATGTAACAAACTGTTTCAAGACTTTCTAATTGTCTTATGTTCCATTAATGCATGAGGAAATCTTCCATAGTGCACAGGAACAAGCAGTTACTTTATGCTTAATTTATGTAGCATCTTAAAAGAGTATTTTAATACAGTGAGATGCTTTCTTTAACACAGAAATGTGGCAAATGTAGTGTATGCCCAGACAAAGATGATAATTTAAAATATATTAAATATTCAATATAATGTTTATGTACTTTCTGGTGACAACTTTAGCTTGAATTTCTCAGAACATTTATACAGCTTTATCACTTGCTCTTAGTTTTACAGTGAAATTTTCCCATTATTTGCTCCTTTCTGCAGGGGAATATAAGTGAATAATCCAGTAGCACTACCAATTGGAATGAAGAATTACTTTTTTGTGTGTGCACAGTATTTGTAACTATTGCAGTTTGCCTCCCAGGTAGTGCATATGTTTATTTTAGAAATAATTTAGGAGATTCAGTATTTTTGTTGTTGTACTGATTTCTCTGCTTTGAATTATTTTAATTAATCCCTGAAAAATACTTTGACTATTTTTACCACCATTGCTTACTACTTTGAATTGGCCCCATTACAATTACAAGAACTATCAGGGACTTCTCTAGGAGAGAGAATCTAGAGGTGAATTGGCAGTCTAATACACTTCAGCTTCCTTTCTGCCCTCCCTGATGAGGTTCTTTATGGAAATTAGTAGGAATATTTCTTCTCTGTGCGTGTTTTAAGGGTTATCACAGACCCGTCCAAACTCCACAGTTCAAGACGCTGTTGCAGTAATGGCAGGAGAGCGGCTGAGTGATCGGGTTGTTCATGACAATGTCAGGAGGAGAGCCGGGGACCTTGCTGCCGGGGCAGCAGTGCCAGACAGCGTTAGCGTGTTTAGTCAGAAAGAAGCATGTTCCAACTTCACAGGATACCGTGCAGCACATAATTATGCTTGACAATAGTCTCTTTCTCTCCCTGTTTCAGTTTACAGAGGTGAATAAAATGCATCTTGGTATGGAGTACAATGATTATATACAGTTCTTCACAGTGCTGTTTTAAAAACATTCACCTTTAAAGTGATAAATCAGCGAAAATCTGAGTGTAGTCTGAGTGCTGGTAATTGAGGGCAGTGCACAACTAGAGACTGATATTGAGACTGGAACCTGAGTGCAGGAAGCGGTCTCTAGACCAGAGCTTGTGTTAAAAGTTCAGAAATCCTCACCATAAGACAGGCTCAGTTTATTTTTCTGGCTGCCTTTCAAGCAGGTTTTCATTTCCAGGCTAAAGTTAGTATTTTCATACAAGAGCCGTTTAACAGGTGCAGTAGTTGGTGAAGGCAAGCATGTTCTTTACAAGTAGTTATCTTCTCTGCCCTGAGGTTGTTGCACCAACATAGAAGAGACTCAGCATAACTGACTTTCTGAATGATGTCCTTAGTCTGTGACTAAAAACATAATTCCGATGTTTCCACTGGGCTCTTTCACCCCTGTGTAGCTGCTCTGATATGTGCAGTTGTAGATAAAGTTGTTGGAGCAATGGAGTTTTATCATCTATGCACTTGGTTAATTGTCTCTTTCTGCACAGGTCACTGAAGAGAATTACATAGTAGTTATTGCCAGCCATTCCCAGTATAGCTTGGATTTCAGATGAGATGTAGGAGACTCAGGGACCATTTATTTATTCCACAAGCCATCCAGTGATCTGAGAAATGAGTTTGGTTTGGGTTAACAGCAGAACTATTCGAATTCCGTCATATTTACCTTGGACTTAGGTGTATCTGAGATTTCTTTTTTTTAAGCTGTTGAATAAAAACATGATATTTTGATCATAGAATCTCATACAATGGTTTGGGTCGGAAGGCTCCTGAAAGGTCATCTAGTTCCAACCCCTCTGTCATGGGCTGGGACACCTTCCACTAGACCAGGCTGCTCAAAGCCCCATCCATCCTGGCCTTGAACACTGCCAGGGAGGGGGCATCTGCCACCTCTCTGGGCGGCCTGTTCCAGTGCCTCACCACTCTCACAGAAAGGAATGTCTTGCTTATGTCTAATCTAAATCTGCCCTCTTTCAGTTTGAAGCCATTACCCCTTGTCCTATCACTACAGGCCCTTGTAAAAAGTCCCTCTCCGACTTTCTGGTAGGCCCCCTTTAAGTACTGAAAGGCTGCAATAAGGTCTCCCCGCAGCCTTCTCTTCTCTTCTCCAGGCTGAACAGCCCCTACTCTTTCCTCATAGGAGAGGTGTTCCAGCACTCTGATCATTTTTGTGGTGCTCCAACAGCTCCATGTATTTCCTGTGCTGGGGGCTCCAGAGCTGGACGCAGGACTCCAGGTGGGGTCTCACCAGAGCAGAGCAGAGGGGCAGAATCACCTCCCGCAACCTGCTGGTCACGCTGCTTTGGATGCAGCCCAGGATACAGTTGGTCTTCTGGGCTGCGAGTGCACACTGCTGGGTCATGTTGAGCTTCTGGTCAACCAGTACCCCGAAGTCCTTCTCCTCAGGGCTGCTCCCAATCTGTTCTTGACTCAGCCTGTATTTTTCTTTGGATTGCTCCGACCCATGTGCAGGACTTTGCACTTGGCCTTGTTGAACTTCATGAGGTTCGCACGGGCCCACCTCTCGGGCCTGTCCAGGTCCCTCTCCATGGCATCCTGTCCCTCCAGCCTGTCAACCGCACCACACAGCTTGGTGTTGCTGGCAAACTGTCCATGTCACCGACAAAGGCGTTAAACAGTGCAGGTACCAATACCAATACCAAACACCAATACCAAACTTAGTTCATTATGTAAGAGAGGGATAAAGGACTGTAGATTTGCTGTCATTCTGGCAGTTACCTGGAGTGTGTACACATCCTAGAATGACTGGCATTTATGCTCCCGACATAGATGGCTGAGACTGTTGACAAGCAAATTCTGTTAGAGTTTGTTATGGAGGTTTAAGATGCTGCTCTCTGCTGTCTGCCCTGCTTGTCTGATGCCCATTTGCAAGGGTAGAAGAAGATCTGTCTGCTTTTCACCTGTTCTCAGTTCAGTACATCAGCAGATACCACTGACAGCTTAAACTAAATTTGCCAGAGCTTGGGTGGTTGGAGTTTTGAGACAGGCAGAAAGCCAGGATACGGTTTTCTGGGGGCTAGTTATTTCCCTAGACAAGCTATTTTTGTTGTGAGAACTCTGCCCGCACATGTCCTTCTTTTCTCCTGTGTTTGCCCAGTATTTTATTTGGGACAAGTAAGATTTGTTCCCGGGTATAATGAAAGATACTTGTTCTCAAATATGTGGTTTTTGTGAAACATTGCAGCAACTTTCTTTGGGAGTTTGCCAGACTTTGAGACATCTGTGGATGTTTTTAAAGACAGGATAACCGCTGATTTACTAGCAATATTTTGCATATAATCGATCCTTCCTTAGAATGGGAGAATGGACTGCAGATGACCTGAAACTTTCCCTGTTCTTGTACTCAGCTTTATGATTTTTAGAGTCTTTTAGAACTCCCACAGGAGCACTTGGGATTTGCTCATTGTGGATTCCTGCAGCCTTCAGTCTCCCAAGCGTTTGGGTGGGTTCAACACAGAGACAGATCTTCCCGACTGAGCTCTGCAGGGTGGCAGGCTGAAGAGAGGAGTGCTTTGGCAGAAGGTGCCTTTGCTGCTTCCTCCCCCTCAGAAAGCCTGGAAGGGTTAGGAAAGCAAACAGAGACACAAAAGATGCTCTGCTGAACACGACTGGTTAAAGAGTCCAACTGTCGAGCTGGGGTCACTCCAAAGCGACTCAAAGCAGCAGGGAATTCTGCCAGCTGCCCCTTGGGGAGTCTCCTTTTGGAAGCCCTGGCAGAGCTCCTCGTACTTTCTGCAGTGGAGTGTCTTTATCTTGCAGGAGATGTCAGGGCTTCCTGAAGTGGAGATGGAGTCTCTGGGTAAGATCACATTTTTGCCAGGGAACTCACCCTGTGGAGCCGTTTCAGCAGGCTTCGTGCTTTTTGTACCCACCTCGTGTCCACAGGTGCCCAGTATCACATTTTTAGTACTATTTCAGCAATCCTGACCAGAAGCTGAAAGGGGATTTTTAAAATTGGTGTTCTCGTCTACAGTTATGTTTAGAAAGAACAGGCCTTTTTAAGCAAGTTGGAAGTGGCAGGTAGGAAGCTGGGGCGTCTTGAAGACAGAAAATAAATTGGTCTCGTACAAAATTTTGAGAACTGTGGAAACTTACTTTCTACACATTCTGCTCATTCAGTATCGGCTATTAGAAAGGACTAAAAGAATATGGGAGTGATGGAAAACTTAGAATCAAATGAAACATTCTCAACAAAGTGAAATTACCCACTTTTGTACTGAGAAAAGCCTGTTCCTAAAGCTCTTTTGTTTCAATTTAATTGTTACTGTGCTGTTATGTTGACATAACAAGAATCTCTTCCTCTTATCCTTGGTCTCGAAGTTAAAAGTTTTGCTCTAAGTGTTGTGTAATAATTTGGTTTTTTTCTCTAACTCTGTGACAAGATGCTTCTCTTTCTTCAATAAGCAGTAATATTTTTGAGTTACAGCAATAGTAGGGAATAATTTCTTTACAGGGAATAATTATGGCTCAGTAAACTTACGGCCTTCATTGTGAATGACTGTGTGACTACAAGTGCCGGACAATCACTTTCAGCCTTTTTATTTATGAATAAGGTTGTCTAAATATTTACACAATGATAATTTAATGGTATTACTGTAAAGTCTTGTACAATGTTGCTTTTTGGTTTTTGATTGTATTTTTTTCCTTCCTTTCCTCTTATATGAGCAAAATGTTCTCCCTGTAGTGGTGCCTGATACAAACTGAGTGTTGGAAGGAGATGCTTTGAACTTGTGATACAGCTTAATAGCAAAACAGAAGGGTTTTCTTCCTCCTGTTGTCTTCCTCTTAGTTAGTTTCTTTCTCGTTAGTTCTCTGGAGGAAAGTTAGTTCAGTGGATGATTGGGATATAAGTTTTGAAACATCTTCCTTCATGTTGCCTCCCTCCCCCGACTCAGCTACCTTGGAATGGATCATCTGGACACTAAAAGAGTAATTCCAAGCACGTAGGAGTTGCCGTATTAGTTAAACCTTAGTTATCCAAACATGTACTTGGCAAGGATCATCTCAGTACTAATAGAATAACTCCAAGCACATAGGAGTTGCCATTTGAGTTTAATATTAATTATCTAAGCTGGTATTAGTCTTCAGTTATAGCCAGGAACTTAAATTGGGAAAGAAAATGTAGACATGACATAACCACAAGAGGTTTATTTGTAACTGTTTGCATATGGCTTTTTCCACTGGAAAATTAGCATGTGCGTGTATTCCATAATTTGAGGTGTTCTATTGTTCCTCTTTTTGCATGCACGTAGTTCAAAGCAGAAGTTCTGATGTTGGTGCAAAAACTTTAGGAGCATTTCTACAACCTGTACACTGCAGTGAGTCAGAGTTGTTAGTCTTTCTAGTCATTGGTTCAGGTGTGAATTTGATAGTATTTTTCCCCACATGAGAGTCTAGCCATTTGGGAACTCTACTAAAATGAGGTTATGGATTGTAAAAACATAAAGTTGGCATGTTTTTTGAGAAATGTGCAGAAATCATATTATGCGAAACCAAGTTAAATTTTCTTTTTTAAATCTGTGCTTTTAGATCTCATCTTTGGGACCTTCATTGTCTTTCTATATAAATATGAAAATATGTGTTTGTTTAGTGAATAAACAACAGTATCAGTTTTGTTGCCAGTGTGGTATCTCTCCTGCTTACTGTTGGAAAGTATCTCCAAACTATTAGTAGGAACTCGTTGTCTACTCTGTTACATCCATAGCCATGTCTGTTTTCTTTTGTAGTATTGGTCTGGAAGTAAGAGAAATGGCATTTGGTGACTGCTTTAGATTTTACTTGTTGCCGTCAGCAGCATTATTTTCTTTCAGATTGCACTAAAGGTGGTAAGTTTTTGAGCAAACTTTTTACTTCGTAGTTATTTTCTGGCCTTTTGATAAAGCTTTTGATTGAAGATCTTGCAGTAGAGCCAAGCAGTTGTTCTTTCATTGCATCTGTCAGTGTGGTATATAGGCTAAGGCAAGGATTTTAGTTACAGCTTGTATTTCTCATATTTATTGGGAAAATCCAGAAATTTAGCTTCAGCTTATTTTTAGATTTTTTTCAAATTAGTTGCTAAGAATTTTAGTGGTATAAAATTATTCTGTCTTCTCGCACTGAAATCAAGAATTTACTACAGGGAAATATTGCTTTAATTAATTTCACGTTGTTAGTTTTTACTGACAAAAAGACAAATGACCATCTTAATTTGCTGTATGAATATTCCTACTTTGTATGAATCGGAATCATTTAGGTTGGAAAAGACCTTCAAGATCATCTAATCCAACTGTTAACCTAACACTGCCAAGTCCACCACTAAACCATGTCCCTAAGTGCCAAATCTACATGTCTTTTAAACACCTTCAGGGATGGTGACTCAACCACTTCCCTGGGCAGCCTGTTCCAATGCTTGATAACCCTTTCGGCAAAGAAGTTTTCCCTAATATCTGATCTAAGCCTCCCCTGGCGCAACTTGAGGCCATTTCCTCTTGTCCTGTCACTAGTTACTTGGGAGAAGACACGAACACCTACCTGGCTACAACTGCCTTTCAGGTAGTTGTAGAGAGCAATAAGGTCTCCCCTCAGCCTCCTCTTCTCCAGGCTAAACAACCCCAGCTCCCCCAGCTGATGACTTGTTCTCTAGACCCTTCACCAGCTTCGTGGCTCTTATTTGGAACACGTTTCAGCACCTAAATTAATGTTTCCAATTTGCGTGAATGTTTGTGGAACTTTCCTGGAGATGCTAGTCACAGTGAAGCCTTTATACTCTCATCTGCCAGTGTCTCTAAGAGACAGTTTAGGTGGGAGTTCTGTTAAAGAGGAAGAAAACTTCTTGGGTTTTATTAGTCTCCTGGCATTGATCAGTGGAGTTCTCCCACCTCCAATACAATATATGAAGTATGATTTGCATAGGCATTTACCTTTCCCTTTCAAAAACAGGCTGTGAATATGCCAAAGTTCTCAAAACTGAGGATGGGTTTATCTTCAGTAGCCCCCTTGAGAGTCGTGTCAGCCCTTGCACAGACCATGCAGAGGCTACTTTGCTCCTCTTCACTCCTCTCAGCTGTCTGTCGAGGTCAGAGGTTCAAGTGCTTATCTACACTGCCAGAAGAATTTGTAGGCAGTAAACTCTGGCTTTTGGGGATTCCCACTTATTTTTTTAGCTTTTGTTTCTTGCATTCTCTTTTGTGGTGTAATTTTTATTGTTTGTTTGTGTGTGTGTATCCCCGTTCCAGTCTAATTGGTTCTGGACCTTCTACTAATGACACAGTTTTCTTCAGGGTTCGCCCTTTTCCTTGTAAGAAGTTCAGTGCTTGCTGCTGTAAAGTAATCTTCAGCTAAGTCTGTGAGCTTTAAAGTTTGGACATTGAGTGACTGCTGCACTTCATTATTTGAACAGACATTTCTATGTCTGCACCACGTCTTTGGCAAATGCATTTGCAGTTGCTTTGAGCCAGGTGCAAGAGAAGGGTTCAAGGAGAAGCTCTAGATACAGTCTTCTGAGAAAATCGTTTTGGTCTTAGATCCTAGACCGAACTGTCAGAAGTTTTCCCACTTCAGCCAGACTTTTTATCAAGAACAAATAAGACTGCTTGTGATTGTGAGACTACTGTGCATTTCAGGGACAAGTTCTCAATCAAGCTGTTTCTGTTAATACTTTAGCTATTTTCTGCTAAGTATGACGGATTTGCTTTCCTCATTCTAATTTCCTCTATTAAAAACTGCTCCAAGACTTGTCAGCTTGCAGAGCGCCAAAGAGGCATGGCAGGGAATTTCCTCACTTCCAAAAATTTTGATTGACACTCTCGTGTGCGAGCCAAAGAAGGGAAAACTTTGGATTACTCTTGCTCAGTGGATACAAGTCGTGCATTTGGTAGCCCTGTTACTTGCTCTAAAGTTCTTACTATTACATCTCAGTGCTTTACAGACGTTCATGCCATAATATACTTACTGTACCTACAGCCACTTCCTTGGTTGTTCATACAAAAGTTCAGCAGTTGCCCAGAGTTGGAAGAGTTTCTTTGCTGCTGAGACTTCAAAGCCTCCAGTGACATACTCTGAAGAGTGCTGCAGGTTGCTTGTCTCAGATGTCTGTGAATCAGAGATGTAGACTGTGTTTCATTCCCTAGTGGTACTAAGGGAAGGACACTAGAAGAACTTGTGTAGCTACCCAAATCCCTAGTCTGCTCCTCAAATGACGTTTGTTTTCAACCCTCTTGAAAGCTTTGCCCTAAGCACTTGTCACAGTGTGAAGGAAATCTTACGGTATAAGAATACAGCACTGTAGGAGTGATTCCACCCAGTAAGTGAGTGAGCTCAAACGCAACTGTTCTGTTCTCACGTGGGCAATGGACTCTGTCTTATCTCAGGGATATGAGGACTGCTATAAGCAAAGACTAACCCTCGTTAAAATTCTTTGGCTTCATATATAACTCAGAATCAATCAGTTCTCAGCAATATTTGAATTGGGAGGTCAAGGGATGCCTTCCTAATTGCTGGTTTTTGTCTGCTTGTTGTCTTTCACTTTCTTATTGTGTCACCAAAAGTGTGATGAACACAGAGCACAGATACTGTCTGCTGCATAATAAATTTTCCTGTAACACAAGGTCTACTTTTTAGAGACTAAAATATGTCTTTTATATATCTAGAGAGAGAGAGAGTGTTTAGTATTAGTTGGGTGCTGTTTTAACTTTCTTTTTAAGAATTCAGTGGCTACCTTGGTGTCCTTTTTGGAGTCTTTCCTCTGGTTCTAAGATTCATTTTTCTGAATGTTTTCTTCAACCTACTGAGTTTCAAAGGCATTTTAAGACTGTGACTCTCAGTGGAGGAGGCAGCAGTTCCACTGCAGCAGACAATTTTTATGCTCGGTGTTCATTGCACCTCAGACATCACCTTGTATCTTTGCTTATGATGTGCTTCCCCTTAGCGCTAATTCTTCCTCCTGACCCCTCTTTGGGATCAGTCCTGAAGCAGTTTCACCTTGAAGGGAAGTATTCAACATCATTCTGTTCTTTCATTTTTTTTTTAACAAAAGACTGAAATAACAAGAAGCTACTCTTCTAACCAGAGAGATATAGAATTAATCCTTCCCACTCAAGAGAAGAATTTACTGCAATTATTTTCTCATGCCAAAGAGAAAGAGATCTTGGATCAGAGAAGTCTGGATGCCTGTATTTGCTGGTTCAAGATAATGTGCAAGGCACGATGATACTGTCACTTTAGAAGAGATATTGGCCCACATCTCTTGGTTTTCAGGACGCTTACTTCTATATCCTCTGCCTGGCAGAAAACATCTTGCAGTCTGTAGTGATCTGGCCATTATCACTGTGTGCCGTTGGGGCTGGTATGTTCTTGTGCAGAAAGTATCCCTTTGGTGGTGTAAAAAGAATAGCTCTTTTCTCTTGATTAGTTAAAGGCTCCCTGCAAATCAGTTTGGGATATTAGTAAATATAAAAAAGTCTGCTAACCCCTGTGCAAACCCCTGGAGAATAGCAGAACCATTCTGGACTTAGTTTCCGCCTATACTTACTTTCCCCATACATTGATGAGCTCCTTAGGTGCTCTGGGCATCATAACAGCCTGCCTCTATGCTGAATCCAACGCTAAATTCCACATTCGCTGCTTTTCAGCCATGTCTCCGGATTATGTGAATTCTCGACTGGTGTTTCATCAACTGTACTAGTTACAGTCTCCTGGTCAGTCTTCTCATCTGTAAGTTAATAAAACAACCCGAATCAGTATCTGAAGAACACCTCTTGACTTGAACCAAAGTCGAAGTGATAATCAAGGTATTCTGAACTTCCTTGACTACGCAACTTGTCCTTCCATCGGAAAGGCATATTGCTGACTGGTTTTAATTATATTAAATTTAATGACATTATGTTTTAGTTATGTAAAACTGGGAAGATAGTTAAGGACAGAAGTACAGTTGGAGAGACAGAATTTTCTGAGGAAGATGGGAATGGAAAAAAACCCAATACTAATCGTAAATCTAGAATGGAATGGCATATTATCTCCTGTCATCTGAGTGAATTGTGCTTAAGTTTAATATCAGGGGCAAGGAATTAACTAAATTTAAGATGAAGCTTGATTAGTTTAGTTCATTAATATGATTATACAGCATTGTCTTCTGCACTGGATAGGATTAGATTTGTGGTTGAAGGATGACATGGTTCTGCCCAAATTGCAGTTTGGCCAATCAAAATATTCACATCTTGGATAGTTAAATCTGTTTATTTTCCAAGACTGTGTAACACTGTGTATAAATACAGTAGGCTCCTCCTTGCCTAGCTGAGACATTTAACTTGAGTCACCCACACATGCTTAGAGATGCTTAATTTTTCTAGGTACCTTGACAGCCTTCTAAGTTCTCTATCACTCCCAGGAGAAGCTTGAAAAGGCAAACTGGTGATTAGATCTATTTCATCCTGTTTCATCCGATGTGAGAGTGGTCATTACTGCCCCTGACTGATAGAGCATTCAGTTGGTTATGCCGTATTAGAGCACTGAGGAACACAGGTGCAGCACTCAAACTAGGTGATTTAAACCTATGTCTTCCACTTTCTAGGAGAGAAAGGGCTAGGCAATAGAGGAAAAATGCCTTTCAAGGAACAAGGACATTAAACTGGACAGATACATATCTAATATTCTAATCAGTAACTCTGGATATGGTTTTACCTAATGACAATATATGATTTTTTTCAATGCATGATTATTTTCTGGGATTAAGATCTCTGCCGCTTGCAGCTAATATCTCAATTTCTGGGTAAGATTTTTCTTCCTTATTTGCTTGCAGTTTCAAGCGCTTTCACACAAAATGTTCTGTGCCTTAATGCTTTTGATTACTACAATAAGGGAGGCATAAATTCATTCCTCTTACTCTGGCCTTGGTCCTTTAATCAACCCTTCCATTTCTCGAGGGAGTTTTCCGAACAGCAGGCTGTTGTTCAGGAGACAAGAACCATCCTTCCTTTGGTGCCTGTACTTCAAAGAGGGTAGGCAGAGTTAATCTGAATTACAGAGGCCTTTTAGATTGCCTGTTGGTTCCATACACCCTTGGTAGAAAAAAAAATAAAAAATGTAAATGGACTGGATTGCTTTTTATAGGCACCTGGGATTTCTGTGCATTCTGTGGCAACGCAGACGTTTAGCTAGGTACGGTGATTCCCCACTGCTGTCCTCAGAGACTGCTGAAGTTGCTGCGTTGCTGTCTTCCAGCCGTGCCCCTTTCCTCCCTGTTTCTATGCTTGAAAGCAACATTTTGATGACAGCACCAGTATTTGATAATTTGAATTTTATACAGTTTTATTTCCATATTTTGTCGTAAATTCTCTGAATATCTACAGTTAACATATCTTAAATGCAGAAGGAATTACTGAAGTTACTGAGTTCTTCGTTCTTACGTTATCTACCTCCTTATTTTCTCTGATAAATACATACATGCAGGTTTTTTGGTCATAGTGATTTAATAATGTTGATGCCATAAGCCTTGTAGGTGTACCTTTGCTGTCATTTATTAAAAAGTCTGATGTGAGAGGAACACACAATTGAAAACAGTCATCTCACCCCTGTGAAGTTTCCGTGCAAAGCTTCCAAATGTGACGTCTCTGCTTGAAACTGAGGTGGCATCTCCAGTTCAGTGACTGTAGTTTTCATTCCCATGGATTTTATATTTCCAAGCCCAAATCAGAAAGTACAAGAATGTGTGGATTTCAAAATGTTCTTACTCCATGTTTGTGCCTCCAGTTATCTGAGCTAGTAACTTTAAATAATTGTTGTTTGAAGCATAGCACAAAACCAAGTTATTTTCGACCTGGATGACCAAGTTATTACGACCTGGATGAAGAGTTAGAATGTACCCTCAGCAAGTTTGCTGACGACACCAAACTGGGAGGTGTGGTAGATACACCAGAAGGCTGTGCTGCCATTCAGCGTGACCTGGATAGGCTGGAGAGCTGGGC
>Ga0065711_1040482_pt1 | contig 16910 bp, 7 predicted proteins | sample Hoacrofraction12_FD_59098 | JGI IMG/M metagenome (GOLD analysis project Ga0065711, IMG submission 59098) | Hoatzin crop microbial communities from Cojedes, Venezuela - Epithelial fraction 12 v2 (version 2) | ecosystem: Host-associated > Birds > Digestive system > Esophagus > Crop | place... | reverse complement strand
AAAAAAAAAAAAAAAAAAAAAGAACAGGTTTTAGACCCTGGAGACTCAGGGACATGGGACAATATGATACTTCAAATAGTAAAAATTGCAGGAGCCATCTGTAACACAAAACACAGATTGAGTTCCCTGCCTGCCTATGCCTATGTCTGCTGGGAATCACTCAGCTGCTCCTCACACAGATGGAATTCTTGCTTACATTAAAATTAGATGGGAAGATGACTATAAGGATCCTTTTTGAAGTACTTCATTTGCTTCTCAGTTATCCCTGCTTGTTTTCTGTTAGTATCAGCACTATAGAGCCCATTCAGCTGTGGGATGATTGAAGGAATTTGATCCTTCTCCTTTTATTTGGCCAAATGTTTTAATCTGTCTGCAGAAATTTCATTGGAGTCCTTATTCTCACCGGATGAAATGACTTAGGTAAACAGGCCTTGCACTTTATTAGAAAAATGGTCTGGCAAAAATTCATCAAAGATTTCTGGCTCTGTCCTACAGTCACCCAGTTCTCAGCCAGTGTCCAGCTGTGGTATATTGCAATTGATCATCAGCTGAGATGTGACTTACTAACTGGGTATGCACATGTACTACAGCAGTAGGTCAAAAGTTTTTTTTTAATTCAAGACAACAAGGGATTAAGGCAAAGCCATATCATACAATCAGAGAATAACTCAGGTTGGAAGGGATGTTGAAAGATCATCTGGTCCAGCCTTTCATGGGAAAGGGAGACTAGATGAGATATATAGTCACGTCTTGAAAACCTCCAATGATGTGGACTCTACCACATCTCTGGGGAGGTTGTTCCAGTTATTAATTGTTCTCATTGTAAAACACGTATTTCTTATGTCGAGATGAAGCCTCTCTCAGTGCAACTTGTACCCATTCCCTCTTTTCCTCTCCATGTGGCTGCTTGTGAAGAGACAGCCTCCATCATCTTTGTAGCTGCTCTTTTAAGTACTGGAGTACTGTGATGAGGTCATCCCTGAGCCTTCTCTTTTCCAAGGTGAAAAGACCTAACTGCTTCAGTCTTTCCCCATAAAGCAGATTTTCCAGCCCTTTATTCATCTTCATGGCCCACCTTTGGACCCTCTCCAGTTTGTCCATGCCTTTTTTGAATTGTGTGGACAAGAACTAGACACAGTACTCCAGGTGCGGCCTGACAAGCGCAAAGTAGAGTGGGATGATCATGTCTCCATCTGTGTGAATAGTGCCCCCGTGGATGCAGCCCAGAATCCAATTTGCCTTCATTGCTGCAGCAGTGCACAGCTGACTCTTGTTCAGTGGGTTGTCCACCAGGACCCCCAGATCCCTTTCAGCAAGGCTGCTCTCCATTCACACAGAGCCTAGCCTGTACTGGGCTCTTTGGTTATGTCATTCCAGGTGCAGGACTTTGCACTTATCTTTGTTACACTTCACACAGTTTTCGCTAACCCAGTCCTCCAGCCTGTCCAGGTCTCTGTAAGATGGCTCTCCCTTCTGATGCATCCACCTCACCACCCAGTTTGGTGTCATTAACAGACTTGATGAGGATGCTTATTTGCAAATATGTTGAACAGTGTGGAGCCCAGTATTGATCCCTTGGGGACTCCACTTGTGGCATGCTGCCAGACTGAGTAAAAAACATTGATCACCATCTTCTGAGTGACTCTTGTTAGGTAGTTTCCTACCTATCTCACGGACCACCCATCCAGTCTGTATCTTGCCAGTTTGTCTAGGAGGTGGCTGTGGAAGGTAGTGACAAATGCTTCGCTGAAGCCCAGGCAAATGACAGCCAACACTCTCCCTGTGTCAGCAGAAGATACAGTTTTGTTGAAGACGGTGATCAGGTTAGTCTGGCATGATTTCCCTTTGGTAAATCTGTGATGGCTAATCATGCTGTACTGCAATGGCCTAGAAGCATGAAGGCAGCCACAATGAAATTCATCTTGCATGATTTTAAGTGTTGTTGAAATCAGACCAAAATTGTTCACATCACTGAAATTTCTCCATGTGATGTCCTGTGGACAGTTATTTTCATCCTTCTTTAAGTGGACGGCCATAAAAGGTATATTTTCACCTTTCCAGAGATAACTGAACTAGCAGATGGGTTAGTGGAAGATGGTGCATTCCTGTTAGATTAGAAATGTAAGAATACAATTTCTTCAGTAATTTATTGAATGAAGTTTTCAAGCAAAAATTCTAAGTGTCATTTATAAACTAATAAAATAACATCCTTTGGTTTAGAGTGCTAAAGGTTATGAAGTTCAGTGGGCAGAATAATCTCTGATTATTCAGACAGTGTAAGGGAAACACCTTGTATTCTTAAATCTACTCATATCTGTCACTTTCTAATAAGGATGAATAGAAGGTGACAGATTTAATAGTCTGAATAAACCCACACAGCTGGACAAATCCAGACAGAGAATGACTTGTGATTATCTCAGTGTGACCAGCAGACAAATAGGAACACGTATTCAGTATATTTCCCTTGGATACTCACAAAAAATATGGAAATCCTAGTGCTTCTACCAAACTTTTTTAGCTTCTTTTGTCTACACCTCAATGTTGACAATTTTTCTGAACTCCCAAAGTGACTCAACACCACAGCTGAACTAGAGCACAGCTTCCAGAGTCCCAGTCTAATTGTTCAGCTATGAATACAAAGAGTCTCTGAATAAATTATTAGTTTAATAATAAAATCCTGTTAATGGAACTGGGATTTTTTTTAAATTCTTTGATAATATAAACAACCTTTTCCTTTTCCCTTCCCTAGAATGTCCTTAGTCATTGGGATCTTTGTGATCAAAATATGTCAATTCATATTATTTTAAAAAATTGATGGTGAATTCCAGGAAGCACAAGAATAAGAAGGGTGTTCTTCAGAGAATATCAGCAAAGGTTTTTCAAGTGTTGCACTAGTATCTCAGCCTCTCTAGGATGGAGTGTATCACATGCTGTTCGGATCAGTACTTCTTCTTTAGAAGACAGTAGGGTTTAAGCAATAACCACCAGTCAAGTGAGACAAAAGGGTATTTAGTCAATAAAAAGTTGACATCTACGCTTATTTCACTATTCAATAAGGATTGAATAAATCAATGAAAGCTGTAAAGGCAAAATGTAAAGAAGGCAAGAAATACAAGGAATACATAATGAGGGGAATTAATTCCTGACTTGAATACCGTTGTCAATGGCTCAGTCATGAAGTGGAGGTATTGTGCTTTATAGGATGTGTTTGTTGATGTTTTTTATGCTGTATTGTGTATGTATTAAAATCAATATTATCTTTCTGTTTGCACAACTGGCACAATAACCATTAAAAGAAATGTACTCTTGAGAGAGTTTAAAGTGGGAATGCCCTCATCAGTTAGATAGATCCCTCTCATCAAGCCTTTCACTCCCAGTATTCAGTATTCGTCTCCATGTGAAGATTAGTACTGTACTCCATCTGAAAGAAACACATGAAATTTGAACAGCTGAAACATAATAATATATAGCTGATGCTACTATTCTTCTATCAGTGCCTCTATGCACAGCTGATGTCCCTCATTTTGCTTATCTCAGCAGCCAGCATCCAGGCCTCTCTCCCTGACTGATGAATACTGCTTGGGCTCTTGGGCAATACAGAGTCATATTTAATAAATTAAAAAAGCTCAGAAGGAGGTTTTTATTTTATGGGGCTAGCTCATCCTGAAGGGACCTTCAGAAGATATTGTGCATTAGAAGACACAATTCACCACCGAAGTATCTGGTGCAGTGAAGATCCATACTTCTCTGGGGTTTCTCAGGGTCACTGGTTTGCTTTGCAAGAAGGAGCAAAGAAGCAGCTAAAATAATGAATTTCTTTTCTCTCCATTTTACAGGGTTTACTAGGTCTTTGCATATGTTTGCACTGAGTTGTCCTTATATTCTTAAATATGCAGAAGAGCTGCCTGTTTTATTTGGATATTCCTGAAAATGTGTATAGGAAATCTACTCCCCTCTTACTCAGGAACATGTAAGGGCACCTGCAGCAAACTGAAGGTTGTCAGCTGGACAGTTACAAAATATTTAAAGGAAAATAAGTCAATACTACCCTAAACGCATTTGAAAATCTAGTTCTGCTTTGTAGTTTAGCTAATGTCAGCTTGTTTATTTTTCCCCACAAGACATATATCCTACTGTATATGCTTATAAACGCCTTCCCTTAACTACTATATGTTTTCTGACAGGTTTATCTGGGATTGAATTTTACTGTTGGAGAATATTTACCACAGGAAGATAAAGCTACCTTATGCTGGCACAAGTACTCCCTCCTGGACTCTTCCATCTGCTCAGGTTTCAGGGAGCAGATGCCAGGACAAATTTCAGACCTGGGAAGTGCAGCTGAGTGAAAGAATGGCTTGTGGCAGCAGCAGCTTCCAAATTAAGAAGAAACCTCTTTAAAAAAGGAGAGAAAAATAACCTTTACGCCCAGATTCAGTAAAGCGCACTGGAAACAGAATGACGGGCAGATAATTAATCTGTAAAAGCGTGTTGCAAAGGCGAAGGAAGCAGACATTACCAGGCAGGGGGAATGACATCTTTCCTGATAATGGCTTGTGGTTACTTTGGAGAAATTAATATATTGAAAGGAAACATTTTAAGAAGAAAAAAATACTCAAAGCAGAACTGAATTCTAAAAATTAGGCTTTTCTTTTTAGTTAGAAAATCATTGCAAGGTTAAAATGCTGAGAGCCAATTAAGGACTGGAAATATTTTGATAACAGTCATCACAGGCTTAAAACAGCGGGTTGTTTCTTCCCCTAACAAGCCAGCTCTGGGTATCACATATGAGATCTTCAGGCAATGAAGCTTCCAGGCTGGAAATACTTTAAAGATATCAACTTTTTTTTAAATAGTATCCTGTTCTTCCACCAAATTTTTAAGCAAATTGCTTTAAGGGTAATAAATCATCTATTTTTATCCTGTAGTTGGAGTACCAGAGGACCTTTCCTCACAACCTGTAGCAGTGGGGTTTTTCTGTGTACTTAAGGAAGTCAATGGATTATTCCCTCACGCTTCAAATCAAGTTCTGTGGTGAGATTTTTTTTTTTCAAGCCTTGAAATAATAATAATATAATGACAACTACTCTGGATTTAAATTTATAATCAGGGAAAGTAATTAGGTACTTTTCTAAGTCAGTTGTTATTTACTTAACATAGCATAATTACTCAATTATATTAAAATAAGAGCTTTTTGAATAACTGAACTAAAATATTTTTTTCTTCTTTTTACTTTCATTAATGAGTTCATGGGTGATTTTTTCTTTAAGAATTTCTACCAGTCAGCATTAACAGTGTATTAAAAGTGCTAACTGGGAAGTATGGGAAATGTAGATTATAACATAGAAAACACAAATCATTTCAGGGAAAGGACTTAAAACTGAAGCATTAGAAAGTCACGCATCCTTGATTCTTTGTTTATAACACATATTTGACTGTCATCATGGAACAGATTAATTCTACAGTGTTAAGAGAAATTCCACATGTGGCATCATGGACCATTGACTATCTAATGTGAATGTCAGAGTGTTTTATTTCTTGAACGTTGTGGACTTGATCCACAGCTCACTGAAACGTGTTAAAAGGCATTTATTGACTTCTGTGAGCTTTGAGTTGAACTCAATATTTTCTCAACTTTTTTTTTCCTCCTTTTAATGAGGCTCCAGGTCAGTAGCAACCAGTGAAATGTTCATCTGTCAGGAGGCACAGCTTTCCCAATGGACAGAAGTGATATTGCTGGACTGAAGAGGGAAAAACACAGTAAGGAAGAGGATGGAGCAGTTGTAGGACATCTTCAGGCTCTAGGAAACTGAATTCAGAACTCTGCTCTGCATCAGTCTTACTGTGTAACCTTAAGCAAATTATTGTCATATAGACAGATCACTTGTTACTTCTTTTGAATGTATAGTGTCATGAAACCAAGGCAGGAAGACCTTCTGAAACCTGGTTATGTGCCAGGTTGCCAAAAATGTACAAGGTTACCCCCATCTAGGGTTGATAACTAAATTCTCTATTTTCAAGAACAGAAAATAGAGCATTTTCTAAATCACAGATCCTAGATAAAATGGTACCTTGTTATCTTTTGTATAGGTACAGTGAAAAGAATTACACAGTAACTCTGTGAGGGGAGTATTTGGGAGCCTCTCATTGCACTTGGTGGAGATATAGTGAGTACAGTCAGTCAAGTCAATGATGTGATTTCTTTGAACAAAAGCAGGCACCTGCTTTAAAATGAAAGATCCACCCTGTAATGACTTTGAACAGGAGTTTAAAGGTCAGGTGTAGATGCCTGCACTGGAAACATCAATTTTTAATCAGAAGAACTCAATTTCTAAAATGCCCTGATGTTACCTTGCAACAGGTATTTGGAAAGGGTCCTTTGCTGTGCTTATCTGTCCCAGTGTTTCACAATCAGAAAACAGGAGTCTCGATGCCTCAAATGCTCAAGAGTGCCAGTTTTTGGTGCCCATAACTCTCATAGACTGCAGTTTATTCATTGAAGAGCTGGTGTACTTGTTTTCATTGCCTTCATAATGCTTAGGAGCAAAGCATAGAAAACAAAGACTGAGCATATTAAACACTACAGCTCAGGTAGGAAGCATACAAAGTGTTTCTATATAGATTGCCATGTTGGGCCCATGGTGTGTGTGAAGCAACAAGAAGACAACCTGGAGCTCAGATTTTCGCTCTGTAGAGGCACTCAGCTGTGAAACAGAACTAAAAATTACCTGGTTTGACCTAAAGAAAATTAATGTAACTTCTTGGGCATGCATACGTCTATGCTGGTCAAATTGAGAGTCAACTAGTCTCAGTTCTTGTTTTCGTAAATCCAAGTTTCAGAAGCATAGGACTGACGATGGCTGAGTAAGAAATATTCACTTTCTTATTTTTGCAGTGCCCAGTACTAACCTCAATTCATTTATCAGTGTTATCTTCTCAAGGAGCCTTTGTGAAGAGAAACAGGAAGATTTCAGGTGAAGTCTTAGGGTCAGTGTTATCTAGGATGGAGGATTGTTTTCAGAAGTGCTTTAACTTACTATTTGTACAACAGAATGAATTAAGAAACTTCTCCTGAGTTTCAAAGAGCACAAAGTCAGACCTTTTGTGAGCGGGTGAACCTCAAGAGTGAGGCCTTGCTGGATTTTTTATTGACCACTCAGGAGAGTTTTGCTCATGACATTCAGCATGTCAGGAGTTATTGAACTAGCTCATGTATGCTGGTGTCTGAGGCACAAGGCTGAGGGTAGAAGATGTTAGCTTTGCTTCTGGACCACAATGCTGGCCATGAAGCTTGAAGTCACTGACCCCCTAGTCTGCAGAGTATTTAGACAACAGCTCCTCAGTCAGGAGCCTTGTCCCTTGGTCACAGGGCAGCATGAACATTAACAGCTAAAATCCAGTACTGTAAGACAAGAATTGGCAAAAGCTGATTTTTTAAACAGACTTCTGTACCCAGGTTATATTTTGTAGGTATTTCACATATGTGAAATAGTGTAAGTACTGGCAAAGTGATGTACACTGTACTTTATATGAAATAACACATCAAACAGACCAGGCCTGTAAGAGTTTTAAAGTGAGGACACAATTATTTGATCTGCTAAAGAAATTTGTTTCTGGATATTAAGTAATAAAGGAGAATGTTTTGTTATATAGCATGCATGTAGGTCATCTTCTCTCCTTCATCTGCCCCTTCCAGTAGTCGGCAGCCACAGAATTATCCCTTACAGTCTTACTTTTAAAAGGCCATCCATCATTTCCTCTGGACCTGCAAAGGGATTTCTCCTCCAGCAGCCTAGCTGAACTACAGCGGGGCAGAAGCATTCTTTAACTCATTGACAACATAATCACACTAAGCCCTGTCAAGGTTTATTTATTGCTGATTGCTATTCTGTCTTCCCCTCTATTTTCACCTCACATGCTGTTCACTCCTGGTTGCTATGGAGATGCTACACACTATTAGTCTAACTTTAGATTAGCCTTGTAACCTTGCATACTTTAAAATTCTTTTTGTTTCTTAGCAACTCGGCTGAATATCTAGGTCTTTCAGCTATTCTCCTAGACACTGAAAGAATGAGTTTATGATCCATGAGCTTAGGCAATGCCTGTTAGCATGTGACAAGGGACGCAATGATGCCTTGCCTACATGTGGGTAACCCACATCCTTTCTCATAGATGTGCTGATGTTCACTGAAGTCACCTGAGCATGAAGGGAGTTCTTACATAAATCAGTCTTCCAAGGCTGAAGTCCTGCAAAGTCCTTTGCAGCAGGAGCAAAAGTAGAAGCTGGGGAAAAGATGAATAAATAGAATGTTAAGAATGTTGCAAGGAAAACTTGAAAAAATGGAGATTTGACAAAAAGATGAGATGGATGTTCAGTCCTAAAGTAGCATTGTAGGACTGAACCTCAAGAAGGATTTCAGATATTATCTAACCAAGAAACCTGCAAAACATGTTACACAATTTGGGACACTGACTGTAAACTCTCCTTGGTATAACTCCACGACAGTCAACAGAAGAATCACTTGTAATGATTCAATGTCACGGTGGAATTTCCCCATGCAAAGGGAGGAAAGGAAGGAAAATTTCTGGGCAGCAGCATTCAAGCATTCATTCATTCACTCATCTCTAGGTGATACAAACCCCAGCACTCCTGAGTGTTACAAATTTTTAAAGAACAGAACTGTATCAGGAAAAACTGAGCAAGTCCCCTAAACAAGATATACCTACACCAGTGATCCTGGAGACCAACATTATCCATCTATTTTCTAACTATGGATTTATAGGAGATTGCAATGAGATCATGTTCAATTACTTAAATCTTTTTAGGGCCGTGTGAAACATCAGGTATCTACAAAAATATTTGGCAATTGTACCACAGGACACTGGAAATTTTAAATGGAAACCACAACAAGGAAGTTTTACCTATTTTAACTTTTTACGTTGTGCAGACCATCCTAAGACTGACTCAATATAGCATAAGCAGCAGAGTTTCTAAAACAATTCAGACAAAGTATTCCTAAAGGGAACCAAGTGGGAGTAAGTTTTGTGCATTCACATCTAGTGCTTGCCCTATCTGTCATGTCTCATTTAGTTACCTATTAGTCCTGTACTTTTCCTCTCCTCTCTAACCTGTGCTCTGTTTTGTAGTGTGAAATAATGCAACAAAAAGCTAACAGAGCAACTGCCCTGTTTGGGACTCCAGACTTCTGTCTGATAGAGGCTACCATGATGGAGGAGGCCTCAGGGAACAGAAGCAGGTAGCAATTCTGCTGCTGTCCTCCTCCTTGTTTGAGGAATAGTTGATAGTTGGGACAATTTCTTTGATGCCATTTCTATAGTGAACCCACTGTGAGCTTATCTGGGTTTCACACACATCGCAAGGGTGGAATTAGGCCAGTTTTAGCATCTCCTCATAGAGTCTTATACAGCATTATATGGGAAGAAACTCTAATTAAGCAGAGATTGAAAACCAAAACTCTAAACTTCAGACCACACTTTTCACCATTTTGGGGATAATTAATTTCATATAACTCCAACATCTGTCCCTCCTTTTTGGACTACAGCGAGATGCTTATGTCTACCTACCCCTTCTCCCCCACCAAAAAGTCAGTCCTGAGTATTCTGGGTCAGGCAATTGTAAAAGTCATCAGGAATTGTGAAGTTCAGAGCAACATTTTCTCTGACAAGGAACTCCATTAAAAGCAAGTTATGACCAGAGCAGCTGTCCAGAACTCAGGTGAGTTGCACCACATAAGGGATTGCTCTGTATTTTTTTGATGAAGAGTGTCCTTTTATCAGAGTCAGAGTTTGCTAAGGAAAACTGCTAAACATTTTTAGTATTTTGGTTAGGCTGCATGGCCTGGGAAAGCAAATGCAAATCAAGGGGGTTCTAAGACACGGGCTGAATTTATTAACGGTTTAGCATGACATTAGGTTTCAGTGCACTATACCTAACGTGAAGAGAGTTAGCTCATTTCTAAAATTATCACTACTCTTTACACCCTCACTGAAATACTCCTAATGAAACCAGTAGGAGTTTTAGTTGAAAGGCTAGATTAATGAAAAGAAGAGGATGAAGTATGGAAAACATAGAAGAGGAGGTAATTGCTGATTAAATATCCAGACTTCCCATACCTTATTCTTAGTGAGCTCTAATTTTCCCTGTTATCAGTAAAGAGGATACTTTTGGTTGTAAGTCATATTACACATGGCATGTAAAAAACCCTAACTTCATTCAACTAATACCAGTCAAAAAAAATTCTTATTGTTAAAAGAAATATTCCAGAAAAGTGTGCAACTGAAGTAAGAAAAAATTCACCTAGAATCCTGTTTAATATAATTTCCATAGATGAGCTTGCTAATGCAACCTCCTTTTGTAAACAAGATTCAATTTACTCTTTTAGTTGAGTAATTGCACCACATTCACATTTACTGAAAGTTGCTGAATTCCCCTGAGCTGGGTAGGATTGTAACTGCTAATACCAAATCTGAATATTGAGCAATATATCCATACAGAAAGACAGACAGAAGACCAAAATTATTCTTCCTCTCATTTCCCTGGTTTATATAGAGTGAAGCTCAGGGCAAATTTACCTTCAAGTTATGTTGCTGGAATACAGGCAAAAAAAGACAAAGTGAAGGGTGTATTAACTGAGCAGGAACTGTGTGTATACAATACCTGGAGGAGGCCTGTAGGAAAGATGGGGAAAATCTTTTTAGCAAGGCCTGTTGCAACAGGACAAGGAGTAATGACTTTAAACTAAGGGTGGGTAGATTTAGACTGGGTGTGATGAAGAAATTTTTTACCGTGAGGATGGTAAAACACTGGAACAGATTGCCCAGACAGGCAGTGGAGGCCCCATCCCTGGAAATATTCAAGGCCAGGTCAGACGGGGCTCTGAGCAACCTGATCTAGTTGAAGATGTCCCTGCTCACTGCAGGGGGGTTGGTCTAGATGACTTCTAAAGGTCCCTTCCAACCCAAAGCATTCTATGATTCTATGAATTAACTGAGAATCCGAGACATGTGTGAGAGAATTATAACTATACCTCAGAATAGCAAAATTTCATTTGTTTCTCTTATAAATCAAAGTGCAGAGGAATGATTATCAACAGGTTGACTCAAGTGCAATACTATTCAGTCAAACTTGAAACAAATTTGAATGCTGCTGGACAAGTCTTTGAGCTTATCTAAACCCTTTTGCAGCTGACAGTGATGTTAGTATAACCTCAGCTGGTTTCAGTTAAATTCTCTTGAATCATAGTCTCTGCATCTAAGAGGTTGAGAGCATCCATGTATTCAGTTATTGCTGGTCTTGAAAAGCTTAGACAAAACAGAGATAGTAGAACCAAGCCAAGCCAGAATTGCTTAATATCTGGGCTGTTTAATATTCAATACTAAGCCTCTGTCAGCTCTAATGCTACAGCAATTAGGACATTAGAACTGGTGAAGATAAAGAGCAAGCCCATGAAAATCACTACAAATAGGTGCACTGCATCACGAGAAGTGGATCAGGTCCTACTTGTTCTGAAGCTGTGTGAAGCCAAGATTTACAATGCAAATTAACATCATCTGGGCCATTGTCCATTTTAGAATTTTATTTCCAAATAGATTAAGCCAAGGTGGACAGACATCACTTCCAAAAACAGCTTTCCATGGTAATATTTCCTCTTTGTTACAAGTGAAGTAAATGAAAGTACTGTTCTCCGCACAGTATTCCTACTGTCAGGAACACAATCAGCTATTTATCTTCCCAGGAGACCACATCCTTTTTTCTGACTGCCATTCTATTTATGTACAGAGTCTGCTTGGTAAATGAAAGATTTATTCATTTCTGAGGAAAGGGTCAGCACTTCTCCTAGGCACAAATTCCATCTGCTGTCAGATCCATTATATCAGCTAATAGTTAAAGACAGATGGGGGGTGATTTTCTTCAGGAAGCCATGTCTGTCTCACTAGAGAAGAAAATAATAGTTTATTAATGTCCAGGAGAATTAGCAGCTTGCTTCAGATCGTTCTTGAAGGGTGTTAATTCCTAGAAGGGATTTGTCTTGTAGTATTTTTAGCTTGGAATGTGTTTCAGGTTTTGATCCAAGTCCTGCAAGTCATGATTCTTGGGAGTATGTATACACGGAAGTCCTTGGCTAGTTATGTCAGGTACTATGGGAACGATGTGGCAGCTTGGATTTTGTTACAAACTGAAAAGTTTGCTGCTGTCAGCTCCTACGTTTGAGGTCAAGCAAGCTGTCTTTATGCCACGGTCACAACTACCACAAAGTAGACGTGCTTGAGTGCTGCTGTGTGACTCCCAGAGCTGCTGGTGGTGAACTGAAACTCAAGTGATCCCAAGTTATGTCCTGAGACAGCAATGGGTTGCAGCACCACAAATACAGATAGACACTTGTGTCATCCATCCATTTTCTCTGTCTGTAAATCTATTCTCGTCACGAGAGTTCCCATTATTTTCTAGTGTGAATGCCCTTGCTTGAGCTAGTTTACCTTGAGTGGAGTCACTAGAGGCAATGTCTTCTCTGTGCAATGGAAAATGATGGCAGAGATGCCAGCAGTACCTTTAGGCCAGGAAGCTGCATAAACTAATCAGCCTGTCTCTGTGTCTGAAATAATTAGTTCTGATGAAGGGCAGGACCTGCTGCTTTGTCTGTATCACCGTGATGCACAGAGCTGCTCTTAGAGCTGAGACAGTGTTTCCTGTACTGCTTTTATTTACCTTAGTCTTCACGGGTAATACCTTTTATTAGCAGCCACCATGATGACAAACACAATACCTGACTTGAACTTGAGCTGTAATAAAGGGCTGTCAAACTGCATCTGCCTCTCTGCAGCTGCAGTAATTCAGAGCAAGGATTCATATTGGACTTGGTCCTGAGAGTCATCAGCTTTAAGCAGCCTTGAGTGAGGGGTGAGAGGATCTAGAATTTCATCAGGCACAGTCTTAGTCAGAGGCGTGTATGCACAAACAAACACACACGCAAACATGCCACACTTATATGAACACAGAGGAGACTCCTTTCTGACAGAGTGGCTGTACCCCAGTGCTGTCACCTTGTAAAGTTCCTGTTAAAATTCTGCATTAATTAGTCTCAGTCAAACTTACAGCACATTTCTTATTAGGATACCATTATATTTGTCTCATGTTGTTTAGGATATCACATCTGTTGCACTCTTCACTGCGCTCTGTAAACACTTTCTCTGTTGTTGCAGACAGGCCAAGGCCCCTTAATTGGATACAGTTTTCAGCCATTCATTCAGATTTCCTTGAAATCCTTCCATTTAGCTTAGTATCAAATTCCGTGTATGTCTTTACCGAATATTAATGCTGAAAAAGTAACATCAAGCTTCTCAGCTTTTGTAAACATCTTTGTGTTTTATCCACTTTAGTCATTAAATTGTGGCTATTTATCTTCACATCACAATGCTTGACTTCTATTTTATTCTTAATACTGGTAGATCTAAGCTATAATTTTCCTTTGTTTTGGTGATTGATTTAAAACATGCCACTTGACATTTAATTGATGGTTTCTACATGTGATCTTGAAGATGCTAGGAGAAAATGCCTGGTCTGTAATACCAGCTTGTGTTCTGGAGGTGGTGTTTTGGTTTTGGGTAGAATTTTGGCCAGCTGATGAGTCCCACAGCACTTGTATTGTTATACAATGTAGATTGTTTCTGAACCATGGCTGATCATTGGAGTCTGATCCAGGGTGGCCTTGAAAATGTATTTCAATGCTTTATGGTACATACAGGTAAGTTATTTCAGGGAAACATGTTGAAGCTGCCAATGGCAGGACAGTATCTTCTTCTTGGAGAGAGTACCTTAGAAATAGACACAAAACCTCAGAATGAACCTATGAATCTATGTGATCTGCCCCTTGCACGCATTGTGCTTTTTCCGTACTAGCAGTAGCTAACCCACAGATAACAGCTGAAATTCATGCTGATCTTTTTTGCCTTAGTCACTTAGTCACTGGTTCAGATGTATATAATGCACATTTTCTAAAAAATGTCAAAATTGAATGTCTAATGCCAATAGTCTACCCAAAGTCACTGGATCAGCCATTTGAAAACTTAGTAAAAAAGCTATTTACAACAGCCTGTACCTCTGTTTCCACCTCCAAATCACAGATGCATAAACAAGAAACGTGGAGATTGGAAGTGTTTATACAACACTTCATACAACACTTAATCACTTCACGGAATGGGTTGATATGGATGGAATAGGTGAAACAATAGTGGGAAAGTGTGTAAGTAGCACTTTAAAATTAGAAAAAAAAACTCCTGAAACCTGTCCAGGAGATAAATGTGAGGTTGTCATCATTCATTTCTTTTTTTATTTTTCTTTTATGTTTCTTTTTTCCGGAATACAACTAGACCATTTCATTCCTACATGTCAGGATAATAACGAAGAACAATTGTGAGAATTTTTACTGGTCTCCAAATAGGACATAGAAGAGCTAAATATGTTTAAGGCCTCAACGCTAAGTTACCTCCTTGGCAATGTAATATATGACAATGTCATAAAACTTTCTATACATTAATGATTTAAATTCTGTCTTATCTCCTTATTCAGCTAAGCTTGAGGGGGATTCTGGGAGGGATCCCTGCTGCCCTCTGGGATTCTGTAGGCTGTCCCAGCTCCAAGAAAGCATGATACACCTGTAGGTCTTAGGGAAGATCTAATTCCTATGTGGATGTCTTGATTATGCAAGAATGTTTTAGATCTCACCCAATGTTTTTTTTTTTGGCAAAAATAATGACCTGTATGTGTCTGTCTGTGACCTAGGGTTTAGGCTCCAGGCTCAAATGGGGATCCTGACCCTAAAGCTGGTGGAACCTAGAAAGCTGTCCAGTTCACCTTCAGGTAGACATTTGGTGCAGTGTGTACCCACCTTTGCATGTACCCGCTGACAGCTGGAATGTCTGCAGGTACCAGGCACATCCATAGGGAGATGGCAGGTATGATACAGAATCTATAGATCTGTGCTCTTCTGGAGCAAGAGTTGGACGCCAGCCAGTACAGCCTGAAGCATCTCTAAGGGCACTGAAAATTTATGCTCTGGCACTGAACCCTTCATCTCTGCTGACCACACTCAAGCAGCACACAAGTTATGTTGCAAGCTGGTACCTGAAGTCAGCTATGTTAATCTCAAACCAAATCCCATCTTTTGTGTCAGATGCAGGCGGTGGAAAATCACAACTCTGGCTCAGCTGTAGTGTGGAATTGACAAAGGCCCACTATTAATCTTGATGAAAGAAGAAAAAAATTAAAGCTGGAAAGAATTTCCGCAACATGTGTGTGAGTCTTGGAAGACAGTGCTCCTTGGTGCTGTGTTTGGTTTGTGGAGTGGGGTTGTCTTCCTAGGATAATGTGGGTAATGACTTGTTCTGAGATGGATCTGCAGAGCCTGAGTCTTTCCCAGCTTCTGTTTCTATGAGCTAATACCTCAGGTTTAGTATTTATGCACTGAATTATACAGCACAGATCCAAATCTTATAGCCTGCAGCAGAAAAACAACTGAATTCGGAGATTTCACTTCAGTGCACTTGTGTACTTTCTATTCCTGAACAGCTCTTAATGCATCAGGAAGTGTGTACTCTGTAACTAAAATCTTGTTTAACAGAAGGGAGAATGTATCATTTAGGCTTTACCTTGCCTTTCATTGGGCATAGATAGACAGTCTCCTACTTTTATTTGCCCATTTTTTGATTCCCAAAGAAAATCAGAACTGTTTTAAAAACCCCAATCTAGAAACAGGCCAATTTCAGGCCAATTTCATCCCCAGTAATGTTAATTAAATAGCACCACAATTCAGTTCTGCTCTTCGCATTGAGTTCTGTCTAGAATTTCTGATTAACTTTGTGCCAGTCTTTGCACCCAGCAGATTGCTCAGACATTGGATGTTGGGATGTTTAGTCCATCCTCCAACCTCTCCACAGTGTCCCTCAATCTGTGTTAGGGAAAGAGCCCTAGGTGCCCCTGACTGAGGAAACAAGGCAGACACACCTTTCCCCTCCCAGATGCCCACTCATAGAATCATAGGATCATACAATGGTTTGGATTGCAAGGAACCTCACAGATCATCTAGTCCAATCCCTCCTGCCAAGGCCAAGGACACCTTACACTACACCAGGTTGCTCAAAACCCCATCCAACCTGGCCTTGAACACTGCCAGGGAGGGGACAGCCACAAGTTCTCCGGGTAGCCTGTTCCAGTGCCTCACCACCCTCAGAGCAAAGAATTTCTTTCTTATATCTAATCTAAATCTATCCTCAATCAGTTTCAAGCCATTACCCCTTCTCCTATCATCCCTTGCCCTTGTCAAAAGTCCCTCTCCAGCTTTCTCACAGGCCCCCTTCAGATACTAGAAGGCTGCTATAAGGTCTCCCCACAGGCTTGTGTTCTCCAGGATGAACAACCCCAGCTCTCTCTGCCTGTCTTGGTAGAAGAGGTGTTCCAGTCCTCTGATAAACTTTGTGGCCCTCCTCTGGACCCGCTTCAACAGCTCCATGTCTTTCCTGTGCTGAGGGCTCCAGAACTGGATGCAGAAATCCCAGTGGGGTCTCACCAGAGCAGGGTGGAGGGACAGAATTCGCTCCCTTGACCTGCTGTCCATGCTTCTTTTGAGGCAGCCCAGGATATGGTTGGTCTTCTAGGATGTGAGCACACATTGCTGGGTACTGTTGAGCTTCTCTTCTACTCAGCATTGATGAGGCTGCACGTTGAATACCATGTTCACTTTTGGGCCCCTCACTACAAGAAGGACATTGGAGAGTGGCTGAGGGAACTGGGATTGTTTAGTCTGGAGAAGAGGAGGCTGAGGGGGGAACTTATCGCTCTCTACAACTACGTGAAAGGAGGTTGTAGTGAGGCAGGTGTTAGTCTCTTCTCCTAGGTA
>Ga0065711_1040481_pt1 | contig 16910 bp, 6 predicted proteins | sample Hoacrofraction12_FD_59098 | JGI IMG/M metagenome (GOLD analysis project Ga0065711, IMG submission 59098) | Hoatzin crop microbial communities from Cojedes, Venezuela - Epithelial fraction 12 v2 (version 2) | ecosystem: Host-associated > Birds > Digestive system > Esophagus > Crop | place... | reverse complement strand
CCCCCCTGCCGAAGCAGGGTCACCTACAGTAGGCTGCACAGGACCTTGTCCAGGCGGGTCTTGAATATCTCCAGAGAAGGAGACTCCACAGCCTCCCTGGGCAGCCTGTTCCAGGACTCCGTCACCCTCAGAGGGAAGAAGTTCTTCCTCGTGTTCAGACAGAACTTCCTGTGCTTCAGTTTATGCCCATTGCCCCTTGTCCTGAGACAAACATATGGAGTTATAAAGATGTTGTCTGTTTCCAAAAAATCTCAAACCTCTAATTGAAGTCAAAAGGGTGAATTTATACAGAGTTTATAACCAATGATGGGATAAGAGAGAACTTCCCTAACCACTTGTTTTTAATCAAAATTGAGAGAGCAAATGTGCCTAATAGGTATCATGTTGACACTAGCACTGTTATGCTAGAATATGAAAGGACTGATTTAAATATTCCTGGAAAACTTAAGGAATTATGTATAAATAAAATGTCAATTTATCAGTTCTTCGCTGTCTCAAAATCTTGCTCTACTCTCTTGTGTGGTAATTTTAATCACTGTTGGAAAAATTGCATAAGTGTTGTTTTTTCAAATGTATCTCGACTACTGATTTGCAAAGATATTTGTTGAGGTGTGTAGGTAATCAGATATTAAAAGTGGTCAAACCTGACAGGTTGGCAGCCGTTCTGTCTCGAGCAGATGCATCGCTCATACACTTTGCCTCAGATGATGCACAGCACTATTTCGCGCAGTCCCAGTGGAGCTGAAACAGCCTCCTGGCCCCTGAACATCAACCCAGCAAGGGACAGAGACTTATAGCCTCTGCTGGGAAACAGAAACTAAGAGCTGGAAGCCCACAACAATTTAAATCCCACAGGAATTTCCACCCAGGTGATGGCAGCTGTCCTGTTCAGTATACTGAGCACAGAATCACAGACCTCCTCCGGTCCACAGGGTTTGTCAAAAGGCATTTATAAGCGGCTGCGGGTGGTACCTTGCTCGTGGTTTGTGTGCTTTCAGCACAGAAGGGCGTATCCAGCCACATTGACTGTAACATTGCACAGACAGTCTTTACAAATAATCTTTCCTGAGATCAGCAAGCGTTGCAAACTTGGGATATAGCATTATTGCTTGGTGAACTATGAGTAAAATCAAACATGCAATAATCCCACATGTACTGGTTAATCCTGTTGCAGAGACTGAAAAATGAGGAGTAATATGATAAAGTTTTATCCTTTTAAAAGAACAACTTTTAAATAAATATTTCTAAGTCTGTCTTATCAAGCCTTCTGCGTTATTTAATTCTTGCCTTTCTTTTGCACTTTTAACTTTACATTTTAAACCAAACAGACACTGCAATGGTGGTCTAGCAGTTGGTGTCATTTCCTGTGAAGACTGCAGCACTTCTCCCTCCTCTGGGCAATTGGTATTTATAGGCCACAACTTCAATTGGGTGGCAGTTTCCAAACGAGAACAGGAAAGCTTGTATCAGGTAAAGCCAAACTCCTCCCTATATTCTGTTTTTTCTGTGGAAGAACCTCTATACAGCAACTGAAGTTTAGAAGACAAAGGGTAAAAGCAGGCCCAGAAGGTAGAGATCATTTCCATGAATATTGCTCAGAAGCTTCTTTGTTTAGAGGTGATTTATTTACTAACTATAGGTTTTCTCCCTATATTTTTTCCAATCATGTATGTTAAACCATTTGAACTTTTAATACTTCCAGAGTTCCAGAGTTCCAGAGTGATTTATTTACTAACTATAGGTTTTCTCCCTATATTTTTTCCAATCATGTATGTTAAACCATTTGAAATTTTAATACTTCCAGAGTTCCAGGCTACAGATATTCTTCTTTTTACACCATTTTGTGCAGAAAAGTGAGAGACAGTGAACGACCATTCCTTGCTCTACACCACTCGTTGTAATAACGGACTATATATTCCTATATTCCTTCCTTTATCTCTTACTTAGCAGTAGACGTTCCTTCTTTGTTGTATAGAAACTCTTCCCAAATTTTAATCATTCTTCTTGCCCTCCTCTTCTCAACCTCCTCCTCTTTCCTCTGCTATTGTATTCTCTTTGTAATGGAGGCAACATAAATGCAGTCAGAATTCAAGATGTAAGAGCCCCGTAGAATTACACAATGGTGGAAGGTCTTTAATTTCTGTTTTCTTTTCTGTTCCTTTCTAACACCTGATTTACTTTTCCAACTACTGTTGAACAAAGAGCTGATTAAATAACAAGGTAAACTCTAATCTTCTCTGATATGATCTCTCTCCCACACGTGTATGCACTAAAAAAATTGCAGATCCAGTAATAGACCAGATTTTCTCAAATGTTGTTAATCAGAAATTTAAATACAGATCTGCAAGACCAGGAAAAAAGTTTATAAAAATATTTCTGATTTTATTAAAAATAAAATTTATATTCTGTTCTTGTAAGTTATTTCAGATGGATTCTGGAATGCTTTTATAGAAAGTTACTGGAATAATTTTACAGAAAATTATTTACTTTTTAAAAGCAAAGTTTCAATTCAATTTCTAAAGAAAAAAGAAAAATCCTGTTCCTTTTACCCAAGTGAGTAGCCTTTTTAAGATATAATCTGCACTCACTACCACTGACTTAAATTCAGGGTAACAGTATTGACTTAAATGGAGCAGATAGAGCTTTGGAGCTGTGTAGCACTTTGGCAAAGTCCTTTCAGCCAAGCTTTTTGTGTGACAAAAGCAAAAAAATGTTAACTACTTTCAAAAAAGCTTGTTAGAGCAAGCTGTATTCTCCCTTATGCAGTCGTTGCTAATTATATGTCGTTTGACCCTGAAATTACTTTACAGTGTGAAACAAAGCCCAGGAGAATCAGTGCAAAATCTTCAATTTGGCCCTGTATTTACAAATTCATTCCTCTCTTCAGATATATATGTGCAAATCTATTTGACATCAATGTGCTAAAGCCTACTGTGATTTCTATCAATTCATTTTGACTAATTCGGTTGATGCAATATGAGTTCTTCCACACATACCTCAGATCAGAATTTGGAAGAGCGTCAACAATGTATCTTAAGATATAAGATATTGCATAACTTTCCTCATATGGTGTACTGCTGAATAAATATTTTCTCTGAGACCAAGATCAAGTCGCTCCAGCATCACTTCCAAATATGAATGGAGGAATATTTGACTGCAGTACCCAGCTTTTGCTTAGCACACTCTGTGTGAAGGACATGCATTTGTGGTAAGAACAGTGCATGGCAGAGCAACCACCTTACACAAATGCCGTGTAAAGTTAATTTTAAGTTGCCATAGTTGGCACTTCCAATTCAGTAGAGAAGTTGTACTTACTGGCACTAATCTTGGTGGCTACTGTGCAACCAGCATCTGTGAGAGCATTCCTTCATTCTTGAGAATAAGGCACTTGGAAACTGCATGGTAAATAGCTTTCATTTCTACCCAACAGGAAACATGTCATTTGAAACATCAACAACGTTAGCTTCTCCAAGGGAAAGTCATCAGAACTGGACCATTACCTGAAAAATGAGTAACAATTTACTCACAAAATGTACAACTTAACAGAAGCATGAGAGACTTATGGCAAATTTTCTCTCGTTTAGAATGGTCTAATTTAGGCTATATGCCACCCTGACAAAACTTTAATCCTGTTGCAAACGCACGCAACAACAAGATTTGCTCCAACGCCTGGAGGTGGCTGGCAGAAGAGACAACAATTGAGAAGATTATGTTTCTTTATCTCACTGCAGCAGTACTTCATGAAACGTAAAAGTAAATCCACATGTGGCTGCTTAAAGAATAGATAACCGTAGCATATTCATGTATGACCACCTGTTTGCATATTTTAAGTTGATATGTTCACAGTTCTGTGAAATACCAATGCAAATGGCTGGCTATATTTTTATTCTTGAGACTTGAAACACCTGTGCATATCTTGAACCCAGAACACTAGATGCAGTGACTGCAATGCAGCATACACTCTCATGCACACACATGTTTTTCTTTTGAATAACTCCCCAATCAGCAGCAAATTATAATATTCAAACATCCAGTACAAGGCAGTAGGCTGACAAAATGAACATCTGGATATTATATGAACATTGACAGAGTGTGCTTCACAAATGTTCTGCTTTACATATGTGAAATAGAAAAGCAAATACATGATACATCTTTAGAATATATTTAAACTACACTGAAGCCACAGAGGTATGGTCTAATTCAGGGTTTATGTTGCCATCTATGTGAGCAAGGCATTGGTGTTAACTCTCCTGGAAGTCCCATCTAAGAGGCCTGTGATAAAATGAGCGTGAGATGGCGCAAGGAGCTTGCTTGTGCCAGTGAGGCAAGAGGAAATGGTGGTGCTGAAAGGAGGTGTGGCCCATGAAGTAAGAAACCTGGAAATTATTATATTGGCAGAGGATTGTGTTTATTCAGCGTTTGCCACCAACAGGACTACTGTGTTCTTGTTAAAGTTTCTCCATGTAGACCACATGATCGGTAGCAATGATGAGGACATGGGGGCTTATGGATGGATTTTGATGGCAGATTTCAAGTTGCAGTTGCCTTATCGGGCTTCTCAGGTTCAGGCTTGGGCATGGAAAGGGGCTGTTGGCCAAGTAGCCCATAGATCAAATTAAAAGTTCCTCTCCAACTTTCGCACTCTCTGTCTTCCCCAAAGGGGCCACAAGATTCAAGGAGAAAAAGAGAGAAAGGAATAAGAGAATACCTTACTTTGTAACTACCCCAGCTTTCATTTCCTCTCACAAGCTGTAATTTCACCACCTTCGTGTTTCTTTGCTTCCCAGTGCAGATCTGCTGGGCTTTCAGCTGCAGTGTCCTTGGGCGCTCAGGTTCCATGATCCTTCACACTGCTTGGTTTCCCAGCTCCTGTCAGATCCAGTCCCCACTACCCTGACATCAAGTCCTAGATTTTATGGCAGAGTCTACACTAGTAAGTACAATGGACTAGAACCCATCCTGTGGGTCCCCAGACAGTAAGGGCAAGAAGTCAATAGTCTGTCCAAAAGACGTAAGTCCCCTTGAAATTGAAAGTGTCTCAGCTGGTGAGGAATTGAGGGAAAGTGTTCATATTCCTTTGATCCAGCATCACTCCATCCGTTGCATGGACTCTGAAGGCATTTATGCCTATTTTGCCAGTGGTTTCAATATATTTTCATGATAGTTGTTCACAAATAGACACAGCAACAGAGGACTTTTTTGAGTGATATGAACAAATAAGACCTCAGAATACTTAAATCATGTTTGGTTTGTTATTCTGAAATGCCTTTACTGACATTTATGGGGAAATAAGTTTTCTTTTTGCAGAGTATTCTGTGGAATCTTGGTAGCTTCAGCTGAACATTTTCCAGGACTTACGACAAATTCAGGCTGGGTCAAAATAGTAAAGTTAATATTTCATGCAGTATATTTTAGAAAATTAACCAGAACAGATTAGAAAAAAAGAAGCATTATAAAGCCAGTTAATATCATCTTTAAGCATTATAAATTAATCTGAGAATCAAACACCATTGACAAGTCCTGTCAGACACTGTAGTATGTCTTGGATTTACATTCACAAGAGAAGTCTGTGGCCAAAGTCTGTTTTGGAGATATTTGACAATGATCAGATGAGTGTCTGAGAATGAAAAAAAGATGTGAAAATCCAACCTTATTTAGCTATACATAGAGAATTTACCTTTGAAATTGTTAAACTGGATTGGTTGAACTCAATTCCTAGAACATTATTTATTTAAAGATCAGTGGACCACAAATTCGCGGAATATGTTTTTGAACTACACTTGAAAAAAAATGCTTAATATTGATTTTTACCTGTATTTAATTTCTGCTAAAATTACAAAAAAAAACAGAACAAAATATCTTAATAATAGTGTATTTCTTAGTCTGTGAGTTCAGACAAAGCTGGTATCCTGAAGTCTGTTTTGATTCAGAATTTTAACTAATTTTAAAAGTTTTGATTCTGTTACCAGTGCTTCTGCTAAGTCATATTTTATTCCATGTGCATCCCGTTGTCTTGCAAGAGAAAAATGTCAAGAACACAAAAAACTTTCCCTCATCCAACGGTTGGATACCATACTTCAACTCTGATCATTTTACTGGTTGGAGTTTCCCCCCCATCACTCACCCTGGACTTGTTATGGCAACTTACCGTAACTTTATGGCAACTTGTCATGACAACTTAATGGGATGAATCCACAAAGGGAAAGGCTCACGAGTGCAGTGTTTGACTCATAGGCATTCTGATGGCGTCTTTGCAGTGAGAAAGAATTGACCAGGGTTTTGAAAATCTCTATTTTGGACACTAGACTCTGTTCGTATGAACAAAGTAGACCCACAGACACTCAGAGATGGGCATAACTGAGTAAATAAAGCAGCTATGCTAGTTTCAATACCCCAGCTAATTCAATTGGCCAGCTCTGCAGCTATGTCCTCCTGTTGAAGATGTCGAGATATGACTCTTTCTCTAGCAGTCAGCTGACTAAAATGCCAAGCACTAATAAGAATTCAATAATGAAATTGTTGATATAAATATTCATGTAATCTTAATTTATTCTTTGAGAGAAAGACAGAAAGCCAAAAAACTCTGCTATTGATTCAGTGGACGCAGATTAGTAATGCTGGCATTTAATTACTCTTCAGTGTGAAGTTGCTTGTCATAAAAATGCACTTGGAAAGATGCGAATGGTTCCTGAATTTGCAGTTAATTCCGGGAGAGTAAATTCAGCCAAAGAAAGGGAAAATTCAGAATACTTCACACTGATACTTGGGAAAATATTTCAGTTTTTTATTTTCAAGTATTTGAGTTTTGAAAATTACAATTATTTAAAAAACACATTCCACAGATAAATCACCAAACATGTTTTATTTTCAGCTCAAACAAATTATATTCCATTCTATATAGTATACTTGAGTATTATAAACAAACAAAAAAGGGGATTTTGTGTGTTTTTTTAAAGTGATTTCCTTTACATTTTTACCTTATGTAGACAAAAATTTCTAATGCATGACTCCCAGACAAATATATACTAACTGTAAATGTGCATGTGTATATGTATGTTCATGCAGTGTCTCAAACACAAATTCTTGTTAAGTTGCCAGTGCTACAGTTTTTGACACAGATATTTGCTCCCTATCATTGGCCTAATTTTGCAAGGCAGTGAGTAGCCTTTGTATTGTGATGAGAGCATCCACTCACTTGAGAAGTCTTTGCATAGACACCAGACAATGTCCTTGAGAGTGATTAATTGCTGAATGACAAATAAAAATTTGGAGGTGTAGACCTCAAATTTGGTTTACTCTTTCCCAGCGAATATTTAGTAGGAGAAGAGTGCATCCAATTGCTCCTATTTCAGGGTTTTGTAAAAGAATTTTCAGTCAATGTATTCTCATTTACAGAAATAACTCTCTCCAAGAATAATCTCTGAGGGCTCTATTAAACAACAAACAGTTCCGAAGCTCTCTGAGCAGAAGCCAAGAAAAGGTCACAAGTGCTACAGAGACTGGCTCTGTACACAGACGGCTGATTTGGCAAGACAATAACCAACGTACTGAGGAAGGTCTCTTTTGGTTTTCAGTTCCTCTAAATTTCTCTCAGCACTGAAGCCAGGAGAGTAGTAGGCAGGCTGGTATAGATAAAAAAATATAAAATTATCTTTCTTGCCACAGAGCCACTGGATAAACTGGGATAATTGCCTGAACTGGTTGAGGCAACCACTACTTTGGTGACAAAAGCTTTTTAACCCAATGTCACAACATCTCTTTGTTACATTTGTTGATATGAAAGTGGTCTCAAAAGGGACAGTATAATTATTTTTATACTGAAAGCCTTCTTTTTTTTTCCCATAGGGGAATGTTTCTTTAACTGGAAGGCATATGGCCCATGATGTTCATTGTGTTTATTTTTTCCCTGTTGTTGCTTTTTCTGTGTACATCCTTAAACATCTTTCTGGCTGACCTACGTGCCTGTTGGCTGACATCAGCTGGGAGAGTTGCAGTGTCTTGAGAATACCCTCATCATTAGGACCAAGATGTTCAACTGACACAACAGCCAAATAATTTTTGGACACTCAAATGCAGATTGACAAAGTTATATGAATAAATTGAGAACAACCAATTTATATTTCTACCAAAAATGCAAAGGGAATATAACAAGAATAATTTAAAGTGTCACTGGAAAAGTTCACATATACTTTTAATTAAGTTATATAATCATCATTATGATTATTATATTATACTATAGTATTATCCCCATATTTTTCATGTGTTGACTTCATTCCAACAGAAAGCTGTAATGGACTAAATAGTGAACCAGTATGTCACTTACCATGTTAAATTCAGTACAAGCAAAGAGCGGACACCAACTAAGCAACAAGTCCAAGCATTCTGGAAATCTTCCAGTTTTGAAGGACTTTGTAAGACTGATAAAAATCCATGAATTTTCAAACTCTTAAAAAAAAAATGAATTATTTAGAAAGAATGTAATGCAGTAGCTGGAAAGAACCTGGAATGTAGAGACAATCACCAAGAACCTCATCTAGAGATACTGGGTCAGCAAGGTGCAGGAGCTGGGGCAACTCCATTGACATTGCTGGAGTTACATTAATGTAAGAAGACAGCTTACATCTGGCATCTGGCCTAACACGAAAAATAGATTTGCTTAAAGGCATTCTTCTAAAGGACATGAAAACAACTGGAGTCAGTCCCAACACCAATACACTTCAATAGGTGTGGCATGCAGATTACTTAAAGCAATGTGCATCTCATGGTTTGCCATCTTTAAAGAAATCATACATTGGTAAGTTTAAGACAATTTCTAAAAAACTTCACGCAAAGACTGTCCTAGTCTTCAGTGCCTTGCAAATCAAGTCTTTATTACTCCTCTGATAAATAAAAAGCAATTTTTCTCCTGCTGTTACGTAGTGTAGAGTAGTTCTCTGAGGCTGCTTGGCCTTACAAGAAGACACATAACTGTAGAAATACTAATCATCAGTAAAAAAGACTAATTCTTGGGACATATTTCAAGATCAATCAAAAAAGATTCATAGAATGACAAACATTTCTTATTTTCTCTCCCTGACACACTATGACTGTATCAGAAAAGACTCAATTCAGTTGCCTAAACAAAGGCTCCTGGTGCCATTTGAGATGTTCTAAGCTAGCTGAATGAGGTGTCACTAGTGAACGGGAGACAGGCCCTACAGGAAACTTGTGTTGTTCTGGAGCAGCAGTGGGAGGCCAGGTGGTCTATGTGACTTACTGTCTGCATTTAGGCAGCTGAAAGGAGCCCAAATACTAACATTTCCACTAATAGCAGGGCATCAGAGAATAGAAAAGCTCTATGGAATGAACATATTCTGTGGATATCTCTAGCTCTGAAATGAAGTTTGTAATTCATGCTAGCATGATAATTTATATTCAGTGGAAGTTGAAAATAACTTTGGAGAGATAGAGCAATTTTAACATGACAAAGATGGAAGTTGAAGGTTCTGGGAAATTCTTCTATTAAATGCAAGAAAAGATGGATATAAAGATCTCAAATTCAATAAACTCTTGGGAATGAGTTTTAGAAACAAATTAATAGGACAATAGCTAGATAGTTGATGATTCTAAGTTTTCTTTGGTTTTGTGTGACCTACTTTGTAGATATTTAGCTGACAAAGTGCTGAGAAATATTGTAGGTGATTTATGACAGTAATAAAATTCTTATATTTCAGGATTTGCAAGAAATGCTCGCTTCTATCTCCCAGTGGCTTCAGGATTGCATCCTGTCTTCTCTGATTCAGTGCCAGAAATGATAACTTGTTCCTTCAGCATGTCCCGTTTTGGTTACAGCGATGCAATTTACTTAAGCTGGAAAGCATCAGCCCTGGGAAAGCTGCAGCTAGTGCAGATGCAGGAGCAGTTCACTTCCGCAGTCCCAGCCGTCACAAAACCTTTTGCTTTACGCTTGCAGCCCACCCACCATCAAAACTGGTCTCTAGAGGTGAACTCTGTCTTCTCACCATTTAAATATAATTAAGTGGATCTATGTGATGCCTGCTTGGGACACTCAGTTGAGGCCATACAGTCGGTGGGATGGACTCAGGCCTAAGTGAGACTGTGGTTTCTATGCCATTTTTCTTCATGGGGGGCACGCTTCCGTCCCTTCCCACACTTTCTTTCTTGGATAGCAAATTACTGTGTTAAAATTCATTTTACTGTTTGGGAAGCCAAAATAAGAGAAGTGGGTTTTGTATAAAAATGAAATACAATAAGATTTGTTTCCCTTCTATGGGATGGAGGAAGTTCCTCGGTACAGAGGCAAGTACAGATATTGAATTTGTTGGCTAATCTAAATAACCAAATGTCTATTCTTAACATGTCATGCAAAAATTATTGTAGCATATCTTACTGCTATTTCTCATTGGTCTCTTAAATACTGCTAAGCCTTTGAGTTACACTGTAAATGAACATTGCATCTAAACATAAAGTTTGATAGGACTTTGATTGAAACCCCTTGGTAATACATAAATGGAATTTTACATACATTTATAAAACAAAAGCCAGACACTGCATGTAGACTGTCTCTTTTTCTAAAATCCAGGGGTTTTATACATACATGCACATATATATGTGTCCATCTCAACATGATGAATATATCTTAGGGAACAGTTGTAATTTTTAGATTTGTATGCAAAAACCAAAACTTGTGAAACATGGGGATCTGCAAATAGTATTAATGAATTTGGGAGTGATCAGCAGTGCTGAAATATTGAATTTTTTACACACATATCAAGATCAAGCATTTTGGTACTATACACTAATATTCTCTTTCCAGTGTGTTTACTTCAACTACATTTTGTTGAAGGGCTCAGATGAAAAGAAACTTTCTAGGATAGCTCTGCTGTGATAGTTATTTGTGTCTACTTATTCCCTTACCCACCTGGACGCTCCCGTACAGCTTATATATTCTCTGTTTCAAAAGCACATCCTCTTGGTTTTCAGTGCTATGCTGTGTTGCATAGTATAGCCAGATCCACTGTAGTGCATGGATTGTGACACGCTGAACCATGGGAAAAACAAATAATGACTAAAGATACATGGGAACCCCAAGCACATCTGCCGTATGATTACACTCTTGAAGATAATCTCCTGACTGTACCCACTTAATAATATTTTCTTGTTCATATCACAGAGTGATCTTGGAGCACCTGAACTGGACTCCTTTCAGACAAAACAGAGCCAGGGCTGCTCCAGCCACAGATGAATTGGCCCTGGGCGATGTGCTAGTTCACACTGATCTACCCTTCCTCCTCCCCAAATGCAGGTAGTGTGTGTCTACAGAAATGTTCCCCTATTTCTGGATAGCCATTGCTATCAATTTGCTCTGCTTGCTAATGGAGAGATAACCAACACCTGAAGGAAAACAGATACTGAAGATTGTTTCAGGGAATATTTTGTCTATATTTTGCAACAGTTGGAAGAGGATTATAGGCAGAAAGCTTATATTTTCTTATTGGTTTTGTCTATCACTTAGTTTCTGCTTTGAAAATGACTTAATCCAAAGAACACTTCAAAAAGAACCTTTTTGCAGGGAGAGTCAACTGTACTTTGTAAAGTCACTGATAGCAAAGAACATCCAATTAACATCAAAATATATGAATTTTTGAAAATCGAAAGATTTAAAAAAGCACGAAAGAACCATGTACATTGAAAGGTATGTGCATAAAAATATCAGGTGGAAGAACAAGGAGAAAAAAGACAGAGGGAGTAGAGAGAGAGCATGTCACCACCATAGCCGTACCAGCTAAAATCTTGATAAAAAAAATATGTAAAATGTTTCTAAACCATACTGCAGCCTACGCGCTAGCCACAGGGTAATAAAGACCTCACATAAGTAAAGACGTTACTGAACATCTAATCTTCATAGACAAGATCAGTTCCATACAGTCCCAAAGTTCAGAGAGGAACAGTCAATTACATTTATTGTGAATATATTGCCAAGGATAGACAAGGTTCAATTGTACTGAATGGTTCCTGAGATCATGGAATATCATTTTGCTCAGGCTTCCAGCTGGCAAATTCATTCTCTCACTCTCTTATATGGTCCCTTGTGTTTATTTTATAATTGTACTCATGACAGCAGAATTACTGAACCCGCCTGTGCAGCCACAAGATGGTTGTTTTCAATGAAAAATGTGTGAAAATTATTAACTGGTCTGTAAGCAAGTGGTTCAAATTACCCAGTTCAGTCCTGATCTCATGTTCATAAGTAACATTCCAACCTCTAATCTGAATACTTCAGGGCAGTTTCAGCTTCTGAAATTCATTGTCTGGGAAGAAAAGATTAACTATTTTACCAGATTTTATTAGTCAATAATAAAATTCAACACTAAACTATGCCTGGCTGTATTCTGGGAAAATATGGTGGAATTAGTGTGAGCATTTGTTGCATTTAGGCCATAAAACTAGGTGGGTGTGGAGGGCCAGCCCTTTGCTATCACAGGCAGTCTCATCAGCTAATCCACTGTTTAAAACATAATAGCAGTAGGGTCCTTTAACTATATGTACAATAGAAGAGTTATACCATTGTGCAGTCAAATCCTTTTACTTTCAAAACTGGCACCACAGTCCTCATTCCCTCTTGGTAAGTGTAGAGCTGGACAGCAGCCCATTGCCAGGGACCTCACTAGCTAGAGGGCTACACATGTGTCTTTGAATTATGCATGAAAGACAAGAGTAAAGGAACCCAGTAGGGTGTGAAAATAAAAGTAGATTCTGTACAAGATCCAGGGATGTCATCTTCAGGTGTTTACGTGTAAGCATTTCCACAAGAGACAGACGACTGCTGGAAATCAATGGGGATTGACCTAGCAGAGCCCTTAGGTCATGGGAAGTCAAGGCACTTGGAAGCAGAGAGTCACTGGTTGACCAGCTGAGTATGTCTCTAGGCACTGTTGACTCTATTGAGTAGATGTCCACAGACTACAATTCTGAGTTACCCAGGGGATACACAGCTGCCTACGTGTAGATAGACAAGGTTCTTCATCTGAATTTGCTTCCCATTGTAAAGACACAGTTTTGTTGCCTAAGCAGAGGTATAGAATGCCATCTGAGATGTCCTCAGTATCTGAAGTGACCTCCATCCTCTCCTTCAGGAAGGTGAGAGTTTTTCTTAGCTACTGTGTCTTACATATCAGTTTTTGTGTGAATAACAACCCATGTAACAGAACCAAGGTTTAAAAGAGCAAGATGGTTGCTCTTTTAGGCAACCAAAGAAAACGCTTCCCACTTTGGAGGGTGGCAGAGATTATTTATTTTAAGATTTTATTTCTATGAAGACTTCTACATTGCTCCTGCAGAGGATGTCTGCAGCAGCAGGTGGACCTGTTTTTTGCAGGACAGTGGAGAAATCTGTGCTATTATGTTCCTCTTATCAATTTATTATTATTTTTAAAATCTTATACCTCAAAGCAACTTCAGCATTTGCTTTTACTATTTTGTTTATTTGGCTTTCATATTCCTTAATAGCTGCTGTGCGTTTTTGTACAACAGAACAAAAATTGCCTGGTTTGCAGTATCCCGTATTGTTGCAGCACAGAGCATTGGTTTACATTCAGACATTTATCTTCTCATTTGCCTAGGGCTAGCAACCATATGTTTTAATTAAAAAATATAGTGCTCAGAAACGGCTGACTGAAGATTTACTGGATTTTTTACAAATATGATATTAAAATATTGTTGGATAAAATCCAGAAACATTCCAGAGAGCAGATAAGGACCTTACTGCTGAGTGCCCCAGCCTGCAGAGGGCATGTCCTAGTGGGTCTGGGTCCAGGGCCAGACGCTAAACATTTGGCAGACAGATTTTTTATTGCGTATTCCTTTTAATTATTTCTTTTTTCCCTTACCATCTGTTAAATTTATACAGATTTAGTTGGACAGCTGAATTCTTGTTTTTCTGTTGAATGTAAGGCCACCTGTTCCTACTCTGGCAATTAATGCTTACACTCCGTGACACCCTCACATTGTCAGATATATACAACAGAAATATACAACATTACAGAGGAAAATGAGGGTTACAAACTTACATTTAATGACATTTTCTCAGTTGTTTTGACGTGGTGTGTGAGACAGCATTTCTGTGTCTGGCAATTAGGACTTTCAGACAGAGATGTCATGCTCATAATACTGTAATTCTTGGCTTTTTTTTCACTAATTGTAAATCCTCTACCTCCCTGAAAGTAACATTTTCCAGAAGTGGAAAACTAGTCATCCTAGCTACTTAACAAACAGGAAAACTCTCCAGATGCTACTGTCATGCAAAAGCTTAAGTGAATTTAGCATTAAGCATTAAAAATTTTTGAGATTGTGCCAGCACTTCACAATAAACTGCTGCTTAATACTGTGAATTCTAGCATAAAAATGCAGCCATTGCAACTGCTAGAGTATGATAGGTCATAAAAGATAATTGTTTTCTGACTGACACTAAACTGATAATGGATAATTTTCATTCAAAATAAACAGGGAATCAATTTATGTCGCGCAATTTTTTTATATATAGGAAATGAGAGGGGAAGACAAAGTTGTGGAAGTAAGAGAATTCATTTGTAAAAATGTATCTGTTTTAAGAATATTAAAATCTGGGGGGATGTCTTTCTGACTGTGAAGGAGATGACTGAAGTGTACTTGACTTCATCTAAACTCTGCTTACTTTTCCAATTGAAAACATTACTGTCAGCAAGTGTGCATTAAACTAGGAATCTATCAGTTCCACTGGACTATGAAGGAAGATTTGAAAACCTTTTGAAGGATTATAGGCCATTATAGGTCCCAAACTTTCCAAGGTGTGACCTTGGCTTTTGTCACAATTTTGCAGGCTGAAGTTGTGAAGATTCCCCAAGCTGCCTTATTCTTTTGGAGCCCTTCAGCTGCAGAGTTTATGAAGCTCTAGTGAGATGTTTTTGAAAAATTCAGTTCTAATTTTTCTAGAATTCAATGTTTTAAGCTGTTCTTCCAAAGGAATTGTTGCATATCTGCCCGTATTGTGTATGTATGGACAGATCCACCTCTTCCATGCTAAAGCATTTGGGTTTTATATGAAAATTCCCTACCTATGTTAAATTTAGGTTCTTAAACAGGTCTTGCAAATTCCCAAACACGTCTTTTGATGCAGGGGAAATTGCCTGTTGAACTGAATATTATGTGTTCCTTCTTTCAGAGTCAAAATGCTGAAAACATGAGTTGACTCTGTCTTCAGTCACTATTTCAGGTGATCTGAGATTTAGGAAAACAAATCTTTCTGTTACTTTTCACTGTCTTTTTTTCTAAATTATAAAAAAAAAAAGAGACATGGGGGAGTTTTACCTTCTGTCTGATGGGAAAGGGGGAAATTGACAGGCTCCAAAACTGAAGGGAAGCTTTGATAAAGTGTTATTTGTTTGCCAGATGGCTACCTCTTCCTCCACGTAAGTATAAAGACAGAAGATCTTGGAAAAAAAGGTGATTTTTCCATTTTGCTGACAAAAGACCTACTCACGTCATTCATAATTTTTTGTCTCCAGCTTTGCATCAGATTAAATGCAATGGGAATTTGGCTTGTAAGTGATAAGAAACTGTCTTTGATGTTACATGGTTAAATAGTTTAAACTAAAAGAAAAACATCACAAGTGATTTCCTTTTTTAAAATTCAGAAGTGGAATTTTAGTCACTGGCACCTTGTATTAACTCCATCTATCTTTAGGTATGGGAAGCACAAAAGCTAGAGGCAAGAACCTCTTGTGTTTACACAATGGGAAGAGGAAGGGAAGCAAGAGGAGCACCTCTAGAGAGTGACTGAGCTACTGAGAAGTTAATTTCTCTCCAGCATCACCTAGATACGTCCATTCACTAATTGTAACATGGAACTATAGGGCAATGGTCCTAGCACACATGTTAAGCATTCACCCATGTGTAGCTCATCAATGCAAAGCCAATACACTACCTTCACTCTCAGTTTACAACCTCACTCATATAATACCTTTATACATCCCTTTGCAGATGGGCACATTCCCAAGACACGACTAATTATTATACTACATAAGCTCATGTCAACTACTGTCATCAATCAGTCCTTTAATACTCTGCTCTAATTTTTGCCACTGAGTAAACCAAAAGGCATAGTATTTTTGGTTTAAAAAGATTAGAGCCCACCCGTCCACCCAAGCTAAATGTATGTTAAAGAAAAAACTACATTTTTGTCATTTTTTAAATTTAAAATGTAAATTATAACATTATGTCATTGGTCTATTTTATGGGTGATTAAGTGATGTTTAAGAAGATTTTATTGCTTAGTAATGTTTTTATTCAAAGCATGAAAAATTACTAGGTCCATATTTCCAAATTTAAGGACTCCTGGGAAATTACAGGCATTGGGAGATGGAAAAATCTGTTTGAAAATCATTGATCCTCTGGGCTGACTTGTCTACTTCTGAAGATGATGATTAGGAGATGCTTTGTTAAGCATCTGAATTTTCTGTCATAAAGCTGTTCATTTCTTTCTCTCTCATCTTTCATTCCTTACTTGCTTATCTTCTATGAATTATGTCCAAATTTTAAAAAATGCCCAGAGTTTAGATTAGCATGACTTGACTTGCAGACTTCCCGAATGCTTGTACAGAAGTCGATTCAGCTACACAAGATGGAAAACTTGTGTACTTTACTATATGCTTCATTCCATAGATTTTATGTATGCAGAACCTGGGAGACTAGTGCATATACTGCTGTGCAGAATTCCTTTGTTTTTGTGTGAAAGTCACTGTTTGTGGGGTTTTTGTGAAGTGGGAATGCATATTTTTACATGTCCCGTTTTTTAACTGAAGAACAAAAATTCATTTCTTCCTGGAAAAAAATAATGTGTACTTTTCTATTTTTTTTTTTTTTTTTTTTTTTAA
>Ga0065711_1006896_pt1 | contig 16910 bp, 9 predicted proteins | sample Hoacrofraction12_FD_59098 | JGI IMG/M metagenome (GOLD analysis project Ga0065711, IMG submission 59098) | Hoatzin crop microbial communities from Cojedes, Venezuela - Epithelial fraction 12 v2 (version 2) | ecosystem: Host-associated > Birds > Digestive system > Esophagus > Crop | place... | reverse complement strand
CACCCTCAGAGGGAAGAAGTTCTTCCTCATGTTCAGCTGGAACTTCCTGTGCTTCAGTTTGTGCCCATTGCCCCTTGTCCTGTCGCTGGGCACCACTGAAAAGAGTCTGGTCCCATCCTCCTGACACCCACCCTTCAGATATTTATAAACATTTATTAGGTCCCCTCTCAGCCTTCTCTTCAGGCTGAACAAACCCAGCTCGCTCAGCCTCTCCTCACAGTAGAGATGCTCCAGTCCCGTCACCATCCTCGTAGCCCTCCACTGGACTCTCTCCAGTAGCTCCTCATGTTTCTTGAACTGGGGAGCCCAGATGTTTCATATTTCTTCAGAATAATTTGGTGATTTTAAGCGTGACTCTTAACTTTCTTCCCAGCCACACGTAAGCTTTGCGTCGTTTTCTTCATTCCACTACAAAATGAACAGCTCCTACGCTGCAACAGGAGATCCTCCCAGGCTTTCATGTATTTATTCTCACCATATGTGCGTGATGTTGGAAAGTGCTATGGTCATATCAGCTGGGAGCTGTGGTTACGTTACTTAACTGCAGCCAGTTGGTCAATGGAGTACGGGTCTTCCAAATCCCATGTTGATGCAATAAGCGCTCTGCTATGCCTTTGGACCTCTTTGAAAGCCGCAGATATTTATATCTGTTGAAGAAATTCCCCACCGGGTTCTAGTTTGAGGTGCTCTATCCTTTTTGACACCAAATATAAGAAACTTAGGGCGTCTTTTCAGAGGTGCTGAGAAGTCACAGCTCGTATTGCTTTCAGTGCAGCCAGTCCACAGTTTCAAAACGTGGACCAAACTGCAGATTGCATCTGAAAAGTCCAGTCTAGCTGACTTGGCGTAGTCTACGCACATTAAATCACTGTCAGGAACAGAAAGAAATTGAAAGGCCTTTTGACCTTTAACATTTTCCTTGTGCGGTTTGCTCAGTTGCAGGTGGCTGTTGGTTGTATTTCACTGCACAGCCAGGCTGAGCCATCCTTGCATTGAACAGAAAAAAGTGTTCTCAGATCCTGATTTATGCTAAATATTGAGGTTAAGGTTCAATACTGCTAACACATGACTGTCTTACTGCTATGATTTTTATAACCAAATTGCATAAAACCCATGAGAACAGCTGTTTTTGGAGGCTTCTTTCAGTTCTGAATTTCATCAGAACCTGAAAAGTCTAGCAGGATATTTGGATTTGATTATTCAACTCATTACTTAACCGAAGTCCAGCTGGACTCAAATCTTGGTTCGGACCCCTTCCAAGTGATGACATGCGGTCTTAAATAATATATAAAGTAATAAATGATGTCATAGAGACCTGATCTAGAAAAAACTTTTTTTTCACAGTTTTCCTTCTGAAGAGGAAAAGGCTTTTTGTAAATGAACTGGAAAGTTCTGAAGAAATTATTTGGTGACCACTTCTGTTATGGGAAAGATTAACTGATTTTGAAAATTACAAAAAATGCAATCCCATCACTTCTCTATCTGTGTATGTGTATGTATGTAGTTACTCCTGCCCAGCTCCCTGCCCCCCCCGTCCCCCTTCAAGCTGTCTAATCAAAAGGGGAAAGTGTTTTTCCTTCTAGAATCTCCTGAGAAACTGGAAGGGACTATGCATTATTCTTTTTCTTCCTTGCCCAGGACATGTGGCTTTTACTTCCTTTTCTTTTTCTCACTTGACTGTTTGTTTTTCTCCTGTTAGTTAACTCCTGTTAAAACATGCTGAAGCTGCTGTTTTTGTTATCTTGCTGTGAATTTGATAGAACATGCTGATCGGGCGCACGTGAAGGATACAGTCAACCTTATATGTTGATTAAAATTCTGCGTTGAACTGATATGAGAAAAACCTCTGATCTTAGTTCTAGGAAAAATTTGTGTCTACAGATTCCTTAAAATCAGAATAGTATTAATCACAGCATGCTGTATTTTTGGTGTGTGGCAGTCGACTTTCAACTAGTGCATTTCTAGGGGTTTATGGTAAACATGCATGTTTGGGTTTTTTGTTTCAGTGCTAGTATAACAAGTAGATCTTTTTCATATGGTATTATTGGAAGTTGAGACACATTCTCTAATACATATCTCATTCTTACCATATGTTCTGGACCAGGTCCTAAGATGAGTCTGATCTCCTGCTCAAAGGCCTGGCTGCAAAGGTAATTCAAAACAGTCCTCTCTGCTGCAGCTCCTGTATGAGGGATTCCACTTTTGCACCCTTGGATTAGAGCAGGCCTTAGTTTCTCTACCTTATGCCACCTGCATATGGACTTGCGAAGAAAAATATTCATTTAAGAACAACAGGATATCCTGAACACAATCTCTTTCCTGAAACAGCATCAAGCTTTACTTGAACAGTAGCAGTAGAAAGGGAGAGCGCAAAAGGCTATCTGCTATGTATGTCTGTGGTCCTCAATGAACATCTCTGTGCTGTCCTTTTTCTGTGACCTGTAGTAGCTATACAGCTAAGAAAAATTATCTTTGATATGTCCTATGTAGTTCTGGTTCTTGTTAACTTCATTGCTTGAACAGCAACAAAACCCCCAAACAACAACAAAAAAAAAAGGGAACAAGCCGTTGTCCTTTTTTTATTGATATTGTGGGAGCAATGAAGGATATATTCACTGAGTAATATAGCTGATTCAGCCTTTAATGGCTGCTAAGGGCACCTGTCTTCTTGTGGCTGGAAAGTTGCTTAATCTCTGATCTCGGTTAACCCTACTTTGTAAAGACTGTATGGTTGGTTAACCTAGTTGAAATAAGCACAGCATCTTTTGCATTGGGCAACTCAGTCTGCTGACCTCACAGGATATTGGAGTTCCTCTAGAAGCTGCTTCTGTTGGCTAAAACTATTTAGACACCAGGAAGTTCATCTCTAGGAACGCAGGACAGCATTATGACAATTTAAAAGTCTTAATTTCTACAATTATCTTTTTGAAAAATTTGGATTTTCCAAGATGTTAATATGTTTGTTAACATATTACGTTCATGTGGTAGCTACATGCTGAATAACTAGGGATAAACACCAGTCTCATTTATATTGCCAATTCATTGTGTAAAAGAATAGAGACAAGAAAATAAATGAAGATACATAGTTTGTATGTGTAGATGGGAGTATTAGTCATTTTTGAATGTGTGGTAAATAGGCAAGATTATGCTCTGTGTCCATATCCACCCACTTATTATTTGTCAGTTCAGGAATTTTTGGCTAATTTGCAACTTCCTTATAACTTTCTGTCATTTGTTATTGCTGTCTTCCAGAAAAACTTTGTTCTTGGTTAATGTAGCCTTGTGGAGTTTTTTTTTTCCTGTTTTTTAAACTGAGATATTATTTTACATGTCCAAGACAAAGTGCACAACGAGGGCAATGGGATGAAGTTGAATGTTACAACGTTTTCCTCTCCAATGTGACATGGAGTGCCCATAATGATGGGTGGTCCTAATAAGATTTGAGAACCTTCTTACCATGCTCCCTGGTAAAGTCATACCTGATCCATAGCATGTATTCATGTGTTATAACAAATACTGCCACCATCAACTTCCCATCTTCATGTTCCGTGTGTCAGAGACCACAAGTGGCAGATGAAGTTTAAAGGAACTCTTTGGCTGGTTATCTTCTCTTCAAATCAAAATATTCAGGTGGTTCAGTCTAGCCTGTGCCCATGAAAACAACTGAATTAGCACAATTTAGGGTTTTGTCGGCGTGGTGTTCAGTGGAAAGAATAAGACAGAAGAGGAAACTCCCTATTTAAATCTGATGGCAAAGCATAGCAACACAGAACTACTGTTTTGCATAGTTTGCTAGGAGCGAAAATAATATTTGCGTCTGTGACTGCTCTGTTTGACCGGTCTACAAAATTAGATAAAATGAGCCGGGTGTTGGCTCTTGCATTTGTATGTAGAATTAACTACCTTGTATTTTACAGTATTACATAGTGACTAATATAGACCTCATTAACACAGATCATGTAAACACTTATGCTAATCTGCGTAGTGTTAACCATTTGCAGGATTTGCTTCCTCTGCTTCAAATTAACACAGGTAAAAGTACAATAAAAGTCTTTTTCCAAGATGTCGATGCCAGAACACAGATTCTTTGGCATGTCTTCGTAAACTGTGAAGGAACGCCAGCAGGTCACATTTACCCTTGTGAGCTAGCTGCCAAAGCCATGACAATTGTCTCAAAATAAACGCCATTTGACACCAGTGGCACAAGTCAAATTTTGCATTGGATAAACAAAGAATTGCCTGAGATAGCGCCACCTTAAGAGTACCCTGAAAAATTCCATCTGGATTCCCAGGAAGGGCAAGAAAAACCATTGGCATTTCAGGCAGTGCTTGGGATTGATTTTTTTGTTTTGGTTTTTTTGTTCCTGGGGAAGCTGATTGTTGTGTTTCACCTAATGTGGAGCACCAATAGTTCACTAAAATTTGAGTTGCACTGCTGCTTTAATGACTGCAAGTGCAACATGTACTGTATTCAATTAGTGTTATGTGTGGCAAAGCACAGTAGGAATAGAACAAGACGACGCTGGAGATGCACATTGGCATTCTGACAAAGTTGGATTGTTTCGAGCACATTGGAAATGAAAAGTACTTTGCTAAATAGATTTAGAAGATGAAAATATCTTTTAACGGGAGGATGATGACAATTTTAAAATCAAGTGTAAATTACTCCAAGAGCTCATCTAACTTGAATTTTTGAGCTAGTGTGGTTTTAAGGATGTCCGATTAAACTCTTGGCTACATTACACTTTAAGGCAAGGAAGCCCTGAAGGTCCTCAATGCATCAGCTTACGCAGTACTCTCGATAAGAACACTTCTGATGATGGTGGTTATGATTGGATTTTTCTGCTTGATATTCCAAAGCATGTTTTTGAATTTTTGTGAAAAAAAACCCCAAACCTAAAAAACCAAACCAAGAAGCTCCCCAAACCCCAAGCACCTCCCCTCCCCAAACCAACTTCCCCACCTGAACCAAAGAAAAAGTTACAGTTGCAGCTGCTTTTTATCTATGGGATTGAATTGCACTGTTTTGTCGTACTAAGGTGCTCCTCATTTGCCAGTGGGAGAAGGCTTTATCTGTTGTCTTCTGTCAGCTGTGAAGGACAAGAGTAACCAAAATAATACCATGGTATATTATTCAATGAAGAGGGGCATTTTCTTTCTCTGTGTCCTGCTATCCCCACCTCTTTCTGAGGACAATTCTGTCGAGCAGTGCCATCAATGTTCTCGCTATATGAGGAGTTTTCTTGGATCTGCTGTATTCCCTAACATCCCATTTATGTGATATAATAGTTATTTCACTATTAATATTTTTCAGTGTGAAAAAGCGGAATTCCAGTGAACAAGAGTTTAATTTATTTGGATAGAATGTTTTTTTCCTTGACAAAATATTTTTTCAGTAAAAAGTATTTCAACTTTTAGTTTAAAAATTATGGATATTTCTCAATTTAGTAATTAAGACCCTGAAAAAAAAGATGTCTTTTTCCAAGATCTATCAATGTGATCTGCAGATAATTCCAAGAAAACCTTCTCATGTCCCTAGTATATGTGAGACATCTTGCAGATACTCAGTGTGAACGTTATAGTCGTCTCAAAATATTCATTTGTCTAAAGTGTAGAGAAAAGCTTGATAGTAACTAACATTAATTTTAAAAGGATAAGGAAATTTAATATGAGTCCAAAACCTTTATCCATGTTAGTGAACATCTCCCAAAGCCAATGAGAATGCATACAGAGTAATGTAGTATTGGAAGCAGAGAGAGGTCTTTTGTGCTCAAGGTCTTTGGACTTTGTATTTCTTTCTCTATTAGTACAGCACTCGGAACAAGGCACGACTTCTTTGGGGGCCTCTTAGTGTACCCATTATATAAATAATTGATGTTTATTTTACAATGACTCTAGTTACAGAAGCATTAATTAGCTAAAACATGTTCTGCTCCTGTGTGTTACTTATATGGAGCTGAAATGTAATACACAGCTCTTATAAAATTAAAGTTGGAGAGGCAAGGTAAGGTTTTCAGTGACAGTGAAGTGGATGTGATGAAAATATTGGCAAGTTGATTAACTATTTATGAGGAAATTATGTCTCCATTTTAGAGAGGATTTTTTAGTAGCCCCATGGGAGTTAGGTGTGGTTCAATCAGTATTAAAATAATGATTCATGATTAACATGTGGCAAGGTAGAATGGCTGTGCTGTCAAAGCTGAAAGGTCCACACTATGAATCCTGTTTTTTAATGATTGTATTTAGACTTGAATAGATGAGTGGTCAGACAGACTCACTCCGTGTATTTTAACTAACATCCAGACACTTCGTCAAAATAACTTCCAAGGGATTTAGAGAAATTGAAGAGAAGTACAGAAATGGGTCTGTATATTATCAATAACATTTACAGAGCTCATGGGCCAGCAATGATACATCTCATCAATCGTCTGCAGGTTGGGAAATAGAGGCATTGATATCTTGAATTTCAGATGGTGGTAGATTTGGTAGATTTACAATGGCAACTGGGCAAGAAGCATCCTATTTTTACATATATTTTTATGTAGCGCTGTTTCTGTCAGACTTGCCTGGTAGAAAAGGCAAACAGCCTCCTGAATTTGTGTCTCCATTTCACTGTGTCCTGTGTTGAGTTCTCTCAGCTGCTGGAGGAACTGCTTCTATTGCTACAAACTGCTGGATAAATGAGAAGCCCACAGAAATGGCTTACACATCTCTGCTTGGGCACAGCAGGGAGAGAATCGAACATTTCTAGGATAGGGATGAAAAGTAACAAAATCAGCTGCTTGACACAGATGAAACCATAAAAACATTTTTTAATTATCAGTGGTCTTGTTTGCAGGAGAAATTTTAATCTGCAAATTAAATCCATGGAGACAGTTTGAAGAGCAATAGAGGAAGCCCTGAGGGATGCTGCACTACACTGATGACGCTGCAGTAGCTAGAGTGCCTGCAGAGGAGACTTGGAGGCTGAAGTAGCCATAATTTCTGTAGGCTGTTTCGGCCAGTGCAGCCTGAATAGTTGTTTCATGAAAATAAAGTAGTAAAATATGAGATAGTTGGAGATTTTGGTCCTGGAATTTGTTGCTTTTCTGGCTTTTGAAGGACAGAAATCATGCTACTGTTTATTGGGGTGAGAAATCGGCTCCTACAGGTGCTGGGTGAGGACTGCCCCAACTGCAGTATCTGCTGGCCAATGCATCTCAACCCATTATTTAGCAGAAGAATAATTCCTGAATTTCAGAGATTCTTTTGTGGAGGAAATGGGCCTTTCTTTGCTTTGCTGTCCCCAAGCAACAGCCTACTTTATCTATAGCAGCAAACAGCCCTACAGGTAACTCTGATATCAAAAGAGTGATCACTTCTGCATTTCTACTGATTGAAGAGTTGCTGTATGATTTTGTTATGTTTAGGAGGCATTGGTTCTTACCCACAATTTCAAACCTCATGCAAAGAAAAGCAGGGAGGTATGCCTTCAACTCTCTTGTATGAGAGACATTAGGAATTCTACCTGGGAGTGGATACAACACTGTAGATAAGTGCTCCCTTTTTTAATACGTTGCTTTTATACATATATACATTCATTTATGTACAGGTTTACGTAGTGGTTATAAAAGATCTGAGCTAAGATGGTACCTCTCTGTTCTTCCCACATGCCTTTTGGCTTGTATGAAAGCAGATGAAAAGGCATTCTCTGTCTGAAAACTCTGTGTCTCAGAGACAAAAAATGAGAAACAGGGACAACAATGAGATATAAATTGGTTTTGCTTGTGTTGATGGAAAAAATAGGGAATAGGATTTGGTCTTGAGTCACTTCTTTCTCTATGGAAGATGAGAGTGGGGGCACATCTTCCAGTGAGCAGAGCTAGCGTTCTCTTCCAGGGCTGAGGAGACCAAACCAGAGATGTCATGGCTGCTTACTGCAGGGCAAAAGAACAGTTTCAAGTGAAGCGGTGAATGGTTTCTTAAAAAGGGGTCTTCCACCTCTGCTCCTTCTGTTTTGGCCTCTGATGTAACTGGCTATGGAAAAGCCTTCACTGTCCAGAGCTTCTGGATTGTCGTAGGAAGCATCAGTCCAAGTTTTTTTTTCTCAGCTCACAAATCAAAGAGAAATCCAGTCCATTTTTACGGAAATGACAACGAATATTCTTGAATGGCATAGCTGGGAGTGAGGTTAGAGTAGGAGTTAGAAATTAAAACTGGAGTGCCAAAGAGAGAGGATGAATGAAAAACCTCTGCAAGAAGATGAAAAGGAAAGAAAAATCCTCTCAACCAACCAGCCAGTGGTACATTGGCACATGTGCCAAGGGAATGCCACAAAGTGGCAAATGCCATCTCAGATTTGGGGACGAATTCCAGGACAGAAAAGGCTGGGGAGTATCTGAGTATTGAAATTAGTCTATGAAGAAGGAAAGGACTGTCTTACGGGAAAAAACAACTGTTTGTGTATGAGCGGAGTGAGGGGGTGGAATTTTCTATCTGTTAGCAGATCCTGGAAAAGGTAAACTAAGTAATGACTCAGGCTTGTGGGATTCTTTTCATATGTTTTGGACTCTTTTAAGGTCCTCTTGCCTTACTGATGACTCTAATGGCTGTGTGTGTCATTCTGCCCAAATTTCAGTTATTAAAAGGTCTGTTGCTCATGACATTATGACTAGACAGGCAAGCATATTTCTCCAGGAAGAAAGCCACTATAGAGAAGGATTTATTCCCTTCCAGATGCACACCCAGACATTTTATAGTGTGTACATTTTAAAATATTATATTGTAAATGAGAGGGAGGCTTTTTGGAACAAAAACTGGATTCGTATTCAAGCTGTTAAGCATGGGTAGTGGAAGTGTCTTTTAAAGAAAAAAAAAAAGTCATTTTCCCTTAGAAGTCAGAATGTCCTTTACAACACAAACTGGTTCTTAAATCCTTTGTAGACCTAAGTTCTAGGCAGGGACTGAGCTACAACTCCGCAGTAATTTGTGTGGACGAGTACAGATTTAGTGGGGCGAAACTGTCATAGCGGCAAAGATTAGTTAACTGTACCACTTTTACTGTGAGATGACAAGAATCTAATGAGATATATATGTATATAAGTGGAGAAAGAAGTGAAGAGCTCTATGTGCTGGGTCTTTATGTGAGCTGACAGTGAGTCCAATTTTTGCTTGTTTGGACTGTGCTGAAGGTGACTGTGGTCATTTATAGCTTCTGTAGACTGGGGATGCTCTGTTATTTTCTGACTGTCAAAGGGTCTATCCTGGCCATTGGAAACAGCAGAAATACAACTCTTCTCCTGTTGAGCTCTTGTCCTGTTTTCCTGTCCATTTCAAGTTTGGCACAAAGTTACTTTGCAGAAACCATGCTACCTGGGAACTCCACATATTTGTATCACCAGATATTTATCTATTATTATATTATATATTATATTTATATTTATGGAACCAAATACTATCTCACTTAACTCTTTTGGTGAAAAGGAGTGGTGGTTGGTCTGCGTGATCTGATTTTAATGAATGCATTTACAGACTGACAATGTCATTCAAGGGGAAATAGGAGAAATCTGAAACCAAGCAACTTTTTCAAAGGCCTGACATATTTTCCTTCAATGTAAGAGTGAATATGTTTGATGGTGCCTGAATGGAAGCTTCTGAATATTGTTTCTAATTTCAAAAATGTGGAGCATCTAGTTACTCCTGGGAGTGGGAGCTGTTGAGTGTATAGTACTTGCGAACACTGCTGCACTTCATGCTTCTCAAAATAGTTTCCAGAAGCTGCCTTTTCAATCTGGTTAAAGTTGCATTTATGTTTTCCATTTTTAAGAACAAATAGAAAAAATTCAATATACTGTCATAATTCATAACCACTATGATGACATCTGCATTGTTACAATGCTATGATGCGTTTAAATAACTGCTCACAGAAGTCCCTGTCTCCCTTGCGTAATGACCTGGCAGGTCCATGTAGATGAAGGCAGGGCTTTTGTGGTTCTGCAAGCACCAAGGTCACTTCACTCTCTCCAGTGTGGTCTGGGCTCTATGTACTGTAGTAGATTGTCCCTCAGAGGGGCTTGGCTTCGTAAACATTTAACATAACACGGGTTGGGACTTCTGGAGGAGAAAAGACCTTCAGCTGCAGCTTAGTCAAGCTGAGCCGCACTAATTCTGTGTATAAACCACAGTTCTCTGAACACCTACATCCTGAAGAAAGGGAAACTGTAATACAAAAGGCATATAAAAGATAGTACTCGGATTGTTTTCATCTAGAAACATCTTGGTCAGGCATTGTAAGATCTTTTAAGTCATAGGACAAGGCAAATCATTCTAAACAGTTTCACATATTTGCTTCTGTTTTTTGAGATCAGCAATTACTTTGGCCTGAATTGAACAACAAGGAAAAAAAATTGTAGCAGAGCGGCATCAGGCTTCACAATTCCCATTAATGTTAATGGCAGTTAGGTGACTAAAGCCCCATGCACAGTATGGAAAAATTACACTTCGGGGTGAATTCTTTTCTTGATACACAGGGCTGATAACTGTGTGCACAGTCATAAGTCTCACTTACGTATACGGGTATGTATACACGGTGATGGCCAAAGTAAAAATCATGTTAAGAGACAGATTTTAATTTCGGTGCAGTTATTCCAGGTTAACATTAATGTAACAATGATTTCATCACCTGAAACAAAAAAATTGGACAAAGTTATTTATTTTTGAACAGGCGTATGGATTTTTATTTGTTGTTTTTATGGGGACTTCTCTTTTTTTTTTTTGTTGTTTATGGAGGTGGTTGACATGTTTGCTTTAGCTTCATACTCAAGCTCTGTCACCTAGGAATTAATTCATCAGTTCACTGCTGGCTTCTCCCTTCACTTCCTTGATCTCTGTAATAATTTTAGAGCATTACTGAATTCACTGTCACTAGAAGGATTGAGACATATATATTATACTTTTAAGGAAATTCTTCAGATGGAGTTAGGTGGCTGACCTTGGAATTTCATAAGATTTCTAGTGGTAAAGCAAATGAACAAAAGGTATTTGAGAGAGGATGAGCTATGGTAGTTAGGGGGAAAAGGTAGCTATGTAGACTGATATTCCTTCTTCGCTTTGGAAACAGCAACCTTTCTAGGGGGAACACAAAGAAACTGCTTACGAGCATTGTTTTGCAAATGTAGAGGTGGTCATTACTTTCTGTAGGTTAGTGCAAACACAGAGTACACTGGAAGAATAACAACATCTTTCCCTTCCAGAGGATCACAGTGCACTTCCCTTAGTCATGGCATCACTTTACCAGCTGGGAGGCAGGGAATTTGTCTGCAGGCTTTGTCTATGTGTTCACCAAACTGAGTCATAGTTTACATGGAGTAATTTATTAATGCAAAGAAAAGTTAGCATCTCAGAGACAGAGAATATATTCAAAGTCTTGCAAATGCTTAGCAGAACTCCGAGCTGGCACCTTCAAAGTTCTGGTTAAAACTACTGTTATTTTTCCTTAATCCCTTCAAAATGGGTAAGGGTATCTCTACCCATCCTATGTACAGGAGTTTTCTACAAATCGCTGAGTCCTAACTGCTCCCATTGAAACTGGCCACAGGATGTGAAGGATTACTTATCTTTTGTAATGCTTTGAAACAAAGTTTCAACTCCAGTGCAGGTTCTGTAGGTCATCTGAAGTTCTTCTGGATTTATGTGTAATTTCTTCTAGCCCTTTCTCGCCTTACTCATTTGCCATTACGCTCACTCCTTTGCAAGTTGTAATCCACTGAGGCCTGTCTTGGAAACTGCTGTTGATCGTGCTCTTTTTTCATCTCTCATATTCCATGCTTCATTTTACAGGCTTTGAATAATCCTTCTTTGCTTATCTCTTAACATTCACACATGTTCAACTGCCACCAAACCCTGTTAGGTAACGAAGTCAAGGTAACATCCTAAAGATCGTGTAACTATTAAAAGTCATTGGGAGGGTACTGCATCGTTTCATTGTCCGCACTCTGGATAGTAGGACCTAGGAAATTTTTGTTATGTACTCATACTTTCAGGCTTTTACAGGACAGGTCAATACTCTGCGGTGCCCTGTACCTCTGGCAAGCCTACTTGCTGGTCACAGGTCTCTGCGAGTTCACTGGATAATGTTTACTCTCTACCGTCAGTGGCACCGCTCAGCTTTCATGGGTTGATGCATGGTAGCTGCTTTGCCTCCGCAGTGCTTGACCTGTTCACCTATCTCTGGCCTCTGTGTATTCCCTGCTGCACCTTCACACCACTCCTCAGGAGGACTACTTGCCTATCTGCCACAGACCACTGCCCTTTCCAGGATTCTTCATTTCTGTCCAGCTGCTATTTCACATTTGTATCCTATACCTGTATCAATCCTGCCATTCCTTGGTATGAACACATGTCTTTGGTCTATGTGAAGTCAGTCCTTCAGCCTTCCGTGCTGTCCATCAGTTATGATCAGTCACAGGCCTACATGAAGTCATAATGTCCGGGACATCTGCTCCTCTGTGGAAGTCTGGGGACTGCTGTGTACACAAGGACTTCATTACTTCACAACTGCTTATCTCTTGAAGACTGCTGTGTGAAGTTTTGTTTTTCCCTTATTCTCTCCTGTTTTAATGTGATGACGTCCTTCAGAAACTGCTCACCCAAAGCTGGATTCAGTTAGGCACTGAAGGTTGCTCATTAGAGGACTTGCTTTACTTTTCAACAGATTTGTTGCGGGAGGCATTTAAGAGCACCATGGTAACAGCATAAGTCACAGCTTGTACCACAGGGGATCCCAGTTTGTTTTTCACCTGTGAGGCATGGTTCACAAGTGACTCTCCTGGAAAGTATTTGTTGGTTTAAGGGCATTGTGTCACATCTGGCCACCAACTGGCAAGTCTCTTCACAGAAAAGTCAGCATGAAGAATGCTTTTAAATGCTCCAAGATCCAGCTGTAAATTGTTGTTTATTTCCAGATCTTCATAATGCTCTACTAGCATTATCGGACTCACTCCTGGCAGGAGAGAACCCACATATCAGGAAACCTGCTGGATTATGTTATTAAAGACAGCTCATCTTAGTATTAAAAAGTAGATGTAGTTTATAATATAGTGATTGGTAACTCTCTCGATATCACTATAGCTATTCTGTAGTAATGTACTGTGCTCCTTGTAATTAATTCTCCATTTCCATTATTTCATAAAAGATGTAAATGTAATTATAATGTAAAACCAATTTTGCTAATGTTGTAGAATTTTAAGTACCACAGAAAACTAATAGGTGGCTCTAAAAAGTATTCCTTCACTTGTATGTGCCAGTGGAAATTATCGAAGAAAATAATTGGCATATAATTAAGGAGCACTCCAGTGTAATTAAAATCACAGTAAGTGTAGCCAGGAAACTATATATCAAAATCTGTAAGCCAAATCCAGGAAGTGAGGCAGGGGACATCCTCCTGCTACCTGGACCCTTGAGAACAGACGGGAAGATGGAAGAAATGCACAAGTGAGAAGGCTGTTTTCTCAGTAAAAATCTAAGTGTTCTTTCAAGTAGAAACAAATGGGGTAAATTCATATTGCCTAATACTGTTGAAATCAGAGGTGAGTGCTCGTATTAGCATATGCACTTATATTAATGGATAGGTACCTGTGAAGAACAAAGCTCCTCCTGTCAGCTCATTGCTCAGCCCCATCACCTCATACAGAGGAACAGCAGTGGCTTGAGACGTTGCTGTTACCTCCTGCATGTGAACTGCTCCTGTAGCTTCCCTCCTTTTGGTTCCCAAAAGCAGCAGTATCTGTCTTCTGGCACTCACTCCTACCAAGTGAATGGCTTGTGGGGACATGAAAACTGACTACTAGGCTGAAAATCTGACAAGATTCATACCTGTGTCTATCTCCATGTCAATGCCAAAGCTGCTGTCAAATGTAAGACTTTTAGAAGGAGTAGAATTTAAAGTAAATACTACTCACATGTTGTTAAATACATGAGGAGAGACAGGAATAAAACATAACTAGCTAAAAGCTATCATGGGTCTCAAGGTAATGGTGGGGACAGGACCTTCTGTCCCCGTCTTCCCTGGTGTACTGTCTGAGCTCCTTATAGTTCTGGTTTCCAGTTCTCATGTCAAGTTTGCCAATGACACCGAGCTGTGTGGTGCGGTTGACAGGCTGGAGGGAAGGGATGCCATCCAGGGGGACCTTGACAGGCTTGAGAGCTGGGCCTGTGTGAACTGCATGAAGTTCAGCAACGTCAAGTGCAAGGTCCTGCACATGGGTCGGGGCAATCCCAAACACAAATACAGGCTGGGTGGAGAATGGATTAAGAGCAGCTCTGAGGAGAAGGACTTGGGGATGCTGGTTGATGAGAAGCTCAACATGACCTGACAATGTACACTTGCAGACCAGAAAGCTAACCATATCCTGAGCGGCATCAAAAGCAGTGTGGCCATCAGGTCAAGGGAGGTGATTCTGCTCCTCTACCCTGCTCTAGTGAGACCTCATCCGGAATCCTGTGTCCAGCTCTGGAGCCCTCAGCACAGGAAGGACATGGACCTGTTGGAGTGGGTACAAAGGAGGTCCACAAAAATAATCAGAGGGCTGGAACACTTCTCCTTTGAGGAAAGGCTGAGACAGTTGGGGCTGTTCAGCCTGGGGAAGAGAAGGCTCTGGGGAGACCTTATTGCAGCCTTCCAGTACCTGAAGGGGGGCCTACAAGAGAGCTGGAGATGGATATTTTACAAGGGCCTGTAGTGATATGACAAGGGGTAAAGGCTTTAAAGTAAAGAAGGGTAGACTTAGATTAGATATAAGGAAGCCATTCTCTGCCGTGAGGGTGGTGAGGCACTGGAACAGGTTGCCCAGAGAAGCTGTGGCTGCCCCATCCCTGGCAGTGTCCAAGGCCAGGTTGGGTGGGGCTTTGAGCAACTGGTCTAGTGGAAGGTGTCCCTGCCCATGGCAGGGGGGTTGGAACTAGATGGTCTATAAGCTCCCTTCCAACCCAAACCATTCTGTGATTCTATGATTCTATGTCCTTTATTGTTGAAATGTATTCTTGAAAACAGCAGAAAAGTGGAGGTGAGAATTAGGCGACACGAACTCTTTTCTCTGGCAAACAGGTTTTCAAATATATAAATGCACTCAGATGAAGGGAAACGAGTGCAAAATTGGAAGCTGTCTCTTAGCAGCGTGTCTGTATTAATCTTTACAGTTAATTCTCACAAATGAGAACCCTCTGTGCAGGTGTACTTCCTGTGGCTTCTGTTCTTCACACATTTTTCTTTTTTACCTGCACACATCCTCTGTACTTCTTCAGCTTTTCTTCCTCTCAATGAATTTTTCTTTATTCAGTCACTTCCCTGTAACAGTCACAACTGTATTTATTACAGACTGCTTTTTATAAATTATGATATTTCTGTTATTAATCATAAAATAAATACCAATTAAAATATTTATAAATTTATAGTTATTCAGTGTTGCTTACCAATCTGTTTAGTTAAGTTGATGGCAAAAGAAACACTACTTCCATAAATTTAATATTAATTTTCTCTAGCTGAGTTTGACAAATATACTTTGAATTGACATTAATATATGCCTGTTACCTATAGACAAGCAAAGTGTACCACAGTAAGATTTTTATGGAAAATACTTTTCAATTGATCAAAAATATTTGGGGTTCATAACTATTCAGTGATTAATTTGAGAGAGAAACCCTCACAGTTTTGGAAAAACACACTGCTTTATCCTTTTTCATAGATGACATTTCTGGTCTGTTTCAAAATGCTGTTTCAAGAGGAGATTTGCCTAAATGTTCTACAAAAATAGATATTTAAAAAATTAAAAGACAACAGCATACAGATCTAAAAATGGGACATTAAATTTAGGTGAAATGGAATTTTTTCTTCTTGCTGTTGTTTCCGTTTTTGCAAGCATCCTGAAGGCACAGGGAAGGCTGATCCCAGTTAGGGATTCTGTGAATCTACCCTCTTCTTTCCTGCCCTGAGCAATGTCTTGCACATTCCTCTGTCTCGCAGTGCTACCAGGAGTTGATCACTGCAAGTGTGGGTCCAGCTGAAAATTAATCGCTCTTTCAAACTTGGATTTCGTTTTCAGGGGACTGATCTGGCTAAAAAAATTCACTATTCAGTTATATAAATGTGACTACTGGCTCGAGGGGTTGGAGGGGAGGGCGTGAAGCCNCATGGCTAGGGGCAGGNAGAATTTGGGACCGCAACCCCTGTAACTAACAGAAGGCTGCGAAGGGACCTTATAAATGCTTACAAATATCTCAAGGGTGGGTGTCAAGAGGATGGGGCCAAACTCTTTTCAGTAGTGCCCAGCGACTGGACAAGGGGCAATGGGCACAAACTGAAGCAGAGGAAGTTCCAGCTGAACATGAGGAAGAACTTCTTGCCTCTGAAGGTGACGGAGCCCTGGCACAAGCTGCCGAGGGAGGTTGTGGAGTCTCCTTCTCTGGAGATATTTAAGACTCCCCTGGACAAGGTCCTGTGCAGCCTGCTGTAGGTGACCCTGCTTCAGCAGGGGGGTTGGACTGGGTGACCCACAGAGGTCCCTTCCAACCCCGACCATTCTGTGATTCTGTGATTCTGTGATTGTGTGAACTAACACCAATCTGAATGGATGTGAAATGGCAACCTACCAGCTGCGTGCGCCAGTTGTCAGCCTGCCAGCTGAGGTGCCCAGGTGGCTCACAGGAAGGGGACCAGTGGGGGCTGTCTTAGAGAGCAACAAAGCGTGATTCAGGGATGCTCCTGCTCAGGACTCGCTCTCAGTGGTACCCTCCGCAATCGCATACGGCTCTGTGGGAAGTCCAGATGCTGCTTTTGCCTTCGGTGGGGGCAGAGGGAGAAGGTTTGAATGCCCAGGCAGTCTCCCTGGAGGGTCAAAGTTCAAGCAGGGTTTCTAATTTGGGCATATATGTATAAA
>Ga0065711_1040480_pt1 | contig 16912 bp, 8 predicted proteins | sample Hoacrofraction12_FD_59098 | JGI IMG/M metagenome (GOLD analysis project Ga0065711, IMG submission 59098) | Hoatzin crop microbial communities from Cojedes, Venezuela - Epithelial fraction 12 v2 (version 2) | ecosystem: Host-associated > Birds > Digestive system > Esophagus > Crop | place... | reverse complement strand
TCAGCAGGGCTGCTCTCGATCCTTTCATCCCCCAGCCTGTATTGATACCGGGGATTACCCCGACCCAGGTGTAGGACCTTGTACTTGGCCTTGTTGAACCTCATGAGGTTCACACAGGCCCACCTCTCCAGCTTGTCCAGGTCCCTCTGGATGGCATCCCGTCTTGAAGAAGCCTTCTTGTTGTCTTTGACATCCCTTGCCAGATTTAATTCGAGATGGGCCTTATCCTTCTTCTTTGCTTCACTTCATGCTCTGGCAGTGTTCCTTTATTCCTCCCAGGTGGCCTGTCCCTCTTTCCGCATTCCATAGAGCTTTCTCTTGCGAGTTCCACTAAAAGCTTCTTGCTTATCCATGCGGGTCTCCTGCCTGCTTTGCTAAATTTCTTACTCAGGGGCGTGCACTGATCCTGAGCAAGGAGGGAGTGATGCTTAAGTAGTGACTTCATCCACTGGAAGAAAAAGCCTTACTCATGTAGACTGTGTAGTTCAAAATAAGAGTAATATAGGCTTGTGTGAAATAGTATAATGATGGCTCTCTTAATGCTGTGATATTTTTGAAGATACGAACTTATCCTGGATAGAACTCTGGTGACACAGTAAGGCATCACTTAAGGCTTAACTTCTCATGCATAGATTAAATTTTTTGAGTGAAAATTGTGTATTTTATCTGGAGATCAGATATCAGTAGAAAGCTTTCTTATTTCTGCAGTTAATGGTGTGAATGTTGGCTGCTTTAAATAGATTCTGAAGGGTGCTGAGTTTCAGAAAACTGAATTTGGCTGTTAGTAGACTGGCCTTTTTGTAGTAACCGGAATGTGAAGGGAACTGGAAGGAAACTAGGACTTCTCATTGTTGTGTGACAAGAGTGCAAAGAAATCATGAAAGCATGATTTGTGTGAGTTGGCGCTCCCTTTATTAATGGAACAAGGTTCTCAGGATCACATGAGCTTTTTTCCCTCTCTGAAATCCCTGCTATGGAGATCCCACATTGCGGCTGCTCTTCCATTTAAAGGGCTTCAGCTCAGAATCTCTTTAGAACTGAGCAATATTTTTTCTGATATAATAGTGTTAATTCCAGTTTAACACACAAATTTCATACAGAAATTTAGTTGTATGACTCAAACATGCCTCCTCTGTCTCATTGTTCTTTCACTTTAAGCTAATTGAGTCACATAGAGTTTTATGACTTGGTTGTGCTTTGCTGCTGTTTCTTGGAGGAACACTTCAATTTTTTTTTTACGTACTATGAATTGAAATTCAGTTGATAAGTGAGAAGCATTCCCTCAAGCCCCCTCTGGTTTGTTTTATTACAGGCTCTACTGGAGCTTGCATTTGGATTGCAGACTCCTTGTTTCATTAGTGAGGTGACTTCTGTCTAATGAAATTATTTCAATGCCATAGTAAGCATATTAGATAGAACAGCTGTCACTGTGTATGCCAAAGTGGATTCCTGCTCCTTGATTTGTCTCCTGATGTGTGATTTGTATGGTTGTTTTGGTTTGTTTTGGGTTTTTTTGTTTTGTTTTGGGTTTTGTTATACAGGAGTATTTTTCTTAACTGATTTTTGGGAATATGGAAAAGTAAGTATTCGTGTGAATAAAAATGATGTAGACTGAGGCTCTGGTTGTGTAAACCAGACATGAAGTTGAAATGTGGTGGTGAAAATCAGAAGTACAGTAATATTAAATGTTAGTGGAAATTATCCATCAAATTGTCTTTGCTAGATTTTTTTTTGGACAAAAGTCCTGTAAATATCCTTGTTTTACACTTATTTATATATACATTTATATTTATATATACCTTTATATTCAGGTATAAACAGCAGAACAGATCTCAATCCGTGTTGCTACTTGTGTTAGCCTTGGAGAAATAGGGTGATCTGCAGAGTGATAGGAGCAAAGTGTTACTACATCTGAGTTATTACAAGGAGTTTGTCCAACCTAGTAGTTCCATGTAATGTGGCTTTGTTGTAATTATTTCCTAGAAATTGAGCGGTGTTCATAAAAACAAAGAAATATGGCATGTAGTGTGCAGAGATTTGTGTTGTTGCAAAGACTGTTTCTTGTTTTGGGTTTTTATAATTAATAGTTTTTCGTAACTAGTCTTTGTAATAAATTTGTGGCCTTCTCTGCTGGGTTAGAGTTGATAGAGTTCTTTATTCTCAACAATTCGATCATTATAATAGTGGTTCTCCTAGTTGTTACAGACAGCTGTTACTGCACTGTTGGTGTAAAGTTCTTGCTTAAAATGTTTAATCTTGCAGTTTATCTCTGATCATTGATTTCCCAAGCTTGTGGAGTTTGATGTGAGTGATACTGCTTTTCATGACAGTCGTGCTTGGATTTGGAGGACAACAGAAGAAAAGGTGTTGAAGGTAGAAGAGTAGTTATATGTTGTAATTAAGGGAAACAAAGAAGTGTGCTGCAGAGCAAGTTAAAATCTAGGTGAGTATATAGCTGTTCCTGTATTTCAGTGCTTTTGTTTGTGGGGAGCAGCACGAGAAGGTGTAGTTATTCATTGCACTATAGACCTGAAGATCAAATTTACACAGTCTGTTAAGAAGCAGTAGTATATGCTACTATAAGAAAACTACATACTGAAATGGCTCTCTTTGCATGTGCATGGGTTCTTTTTTAAGGAATAGGATAATCATTTTTTCAGAGATCATATGTACTATTTTTGTTGTACAAATTACTTACATGCTAAATATACATTCTAGGAAGTCCTGCTTTGTAGTTAACATTAATGTACCTTTCTTCAGGCGTGTTTGAGAGCATATGAAAGATGTCATGAGAAATAAATTTACCACGTTGATACCTACTTAGTGGCATGGGAATTTAGTAGTTTAAGATTAGACTCTTTAAATTCCTAATTTTTTTAAAAGTGTTATTTCAGACATGGTAACAGTGCTGTCCTGGAATGTAGTAACTCTAGAAATTAAGCTTTTCATGAGGCTGTGGCATAAGAATTTGAGCAGGTATGTTCATGTTCTGTAAGAAGCAGTCACACTATTTGTTATCCTAATAGATGCTTTAATGGTCAAGGCTTCTTCTAATATTGTGGAGTAACAGCAGTTTTTATTTTTGTTTGAATGATAATGGAAACATTGAAACATTCGATTATCCTTGACAACTCAAACATTTTAAATGTTCCTATATTTAAAAAAAATTTGGAGTTAAAAATGCCTAATTTATCTTTGATTTGTTTTAATAATGCAATCCATTCCTTGCTGGCTTGAACCATCTGAAAAGAGAATGTTAGAAAGTGCAACAATGTTTTGTTTTGTTTTTTACTGCAGGAGTGTTTACTGCCACTTCAGCAACAATTACCTCCCTTGCTTTGGGTGTGTGTAACATCCTTTGGAATAGGCTAAGATTCATCCAACTGTGAAACACGGCATTCCTTTTGAAAATGGAGCAAAATAGGTTGATCAGACAAGTTCATAATCTAATTTATATTTTGTGTATACAGTATCTGAATAAAAATACTGAGTTCCTCAGCTGTTCCTGTTGGACGCAGGTCATAGTAATGCTGGCTTTATAGATCTCAATTCAGATGTCAGTCTTGCAAAGAACTTCCAATTTGCCTCAAGTTGCTGACATCTTAGTGTAATACTGCTACTCAGATTAAATAATTTTCTTCTATGGCTACTTGCTTTCAAAACAAGTAATGTCAGGTGCATTTTGAAAATATGATTGAAAGTATTTTTTCTTGGTGCAAAGTCTTTTGGTACTCATATTGGTCTTGATGGTTGGTTGTGTTGGTCTTTGCTATTTGGTAAAGATTAAACAAAGTTTGGTTAAACTCTGGAGTTCTAGAAGCTTGTTCAGAAGACCAGCAATTTAGCATGCCTTCATGTGCAAACTTTTTGGTGAAATTAAATGCTGACTTCTAGCTCCCAAAGCTTTGAAACATTGTCAAAAGGCTGCTTAATGCCTTGTGGAGGCCAAAGGAGGTGAGTGAGCTTCACACTACTCTTGCCTACTTAGTGAAAAATACAGTTCCAGTAGCTGATCTAGTTCCTGGTTTGAAATTTTAGTTCCATGTTGCAACCTGCTTTTTCCATGCTGGCCACTTTATCTCTTTGCTATTCAGTAAGTGCTTCAAATAGATAGGTAGGCACTTCATTTTCATGACAAAGAAGTCAGCTTCCATTCTGAAAGTGAAGTTTGTATTTTATCAATCCTGCTCTAGTGCCCTTCCTGTGCCTATTATGCTTGCCCCAAGGAGGGGTTGTCTCTTTTCCTCGTGTTTAGGAGTTCTTAGAATAGAAAATTCCCATTTATGATGTGAAAGTGTATAGGTCATAAAGGGCTAAGTAGCTTTGGTTCTTTTACTATAGTAGAAGGGGTAGAAGACCAAAGTTGCTCTGACCTTTTTTTGTTTGGGTGTTTTTTGTGGGTTTTGTTTGGTTTTGTTGGTTGGTGTTTTTTTATTCAGCTTTTTTTTTTTTTAGTGGAGGAAAAAAAGATTAAGGTATTTGAATTAGACATTCCACAAAGGAAACACTGTACATGCCTTGAATAACGGGATTTCTGGAGTTAAATGCCTGCCTTGCCTCACTGAGATTGTTTGCAACGTCTGTATTTTCTGCTCAGAAAGACCTACATTGAAGATTTCGACTCTTTCTAAGCTGTTTCCCGCAGAACTTGCGATCCAAGGGCTCATGTAAAGTATCCTTGATTACCCTGTGTTAGTCATTAAAGGCTTGGATGTAGAATGAAGTTTGGGTAAAATTGTTGGCTGTCAGCAGGTGCTATACACCAGGATCTAGACCAACCAAAAAAAAAAAAAGCTGACTACATTAAAATTTACTTATTTACTTACTTTTGGCATTCAAAATCCTCCTTGTCATCAGTTTTGGAGTAAAAGATTTGGTGCCAGTAATCTTAATGCTATAATTGGCACCTATTGCAGCTGAGGCAACGCTGAGTTATGTGGGAGTCTGAGGCTAGCAGAACCTAATATATGACTGTATTCCTTCCACATTGTTGCTTTTTAACACAAAGCTAAATTGATTTTCTTATAACACAATGTAACAAAAATTTTGTTTACAGACTTTATCAATCCCAGGACTAAGCACAACTCTGAATATTTCCCAGTTCCCATATATATCTATTTCTTTAATCTTTCTTGCTGCCGGTCTTCCTCCTGCCCTCTATTTCAGCAGAATGGGTCCACTGGGATTTTGTTCCTGGGTATTCAAATTCTTCAACTACAAGCTTTTCATTGTATAGGACTCTAATTTTAGGCCAGTCTAGTGGAGTGGTGACTCAAACTTCTGTAAAATCCCTATTTCTGCAAGAACAGCAAAAAACCCCACAGAGTTCCTGCCATTTGCTCTAGCATTTTTCTACATTTTGGATTTTGTTGTTATTTCAGAGGAAACCACAGTTCTAAATTAGAAAGACAAGCTGAAAAAGGGCATTAGCTAGCATGATTTTTTTTCTTGGGTTCCAAATATAGTGTATTTTTCTATAAGTATTGTCATATATGGTCATGACTTTTTAAAAAATCTGTATAGACTCAGGCTAGAAATGTCATCATAGAATAACGGCACTTAATTCACATGTGTAGTCTCTAAATATGGTTCAGAATGGTTTAAGATTGGGACTCAGCTTGGAATCAATGAAACATTTTTAATTTTATCAGATCAATTTTTTGCACTTGGATGTCATTATAATTGCATCCAGGCTACCAGGAAGCACAGTATGTTTGAGTACCAGTTCATATACGAATGTGGTGATTATATTTTTGTCTTAATATCCTTGCTCATTTAACGTGTGTACTCTGTAAATCTGTGTCCTTGCATTCAGTTAGACTCACTCCACTGTTGTGTTGACGCTACCAGCTACCAGTGCAATCAAGTAGTCAGAATATTATGAGACTTGTTGTTGGTTAATACAAGACTAATGGGATGTTTGAGTTGGCATGGAATTAGGTCTCTGACAAAAGATTTAGATGCCAGTCCAAGTGATGGCTTGCTAATTAAATGTCTAAATGTCATTGTTAAGACCTTGAGAACTAGACGTGATTCATAAAGCTTTTTCCAAAAAATGTTTCAAGTGCTAGAAGCTGAAAAGAATGAATTGAATGGAGAAGGAGCGCTTGTCTTCCTCTAAAACCAGTGTATTTGTGTATTGCTTTATTTGCATGAAAAAGTAGTTGTCTGTACATGACTGTCTTTATACTGTTCCAAATCTCTCTCAATTTTACTTTTGAGTGAGATGTCCAGATCGTTTTTTTTCCAATAGTGAAACAGTGCTTTCAATGATGTAAAGGTGCTGAAGAGTTGAAGAGTCCATATGTGACTGTCAGTCTAGTATGCATGCAGCAAGGCAGACCTGAAACTAGTGTAATGGCAAAGCCTGGTTGTAATTCACTGTTGTATATTTTAGAAGTCTTAGATGTTTTAGAATGTTTCAACTTGTTCAGAGAATAATGGGAAAATGTCTGCCTTCGACCTATTGGGGTTACCATGGGTCTTGGTCTCTGCCAACACATTAATTCTTGCCTTTAAAGTCAACTGCTCTGAATATAGGTAGTGTAGGAATGTATGAATTTGTTACTTGCTCTATTGGTGTTTATTGCTTGAAAATTTTATGACTTGTGGCTGATAAGTAATGGGGTTCTCTACAAAGACAAGCGATTGTTCATGTGGGTAGTTTGCCACCTAGTTTGCTGCTTGAAGGAGAATTGCATAGTTTGTTCATGTTCTTTTAATTTTATTGCACCATTTGTAAACATGGATGCATAGTGCTCTTCATAACTCTTGCTTCTGTTCTACATTTCGTGAGTTGCTATGTAATTATATTGCAGGAGGCTCTAGAAGCCCTGTAAGCATCAGAATTGCTCTGTGCTGGGCAAACCTCAAATCCATAAAAAGGCACGTTTCCTGTACTGAAGCAATTACACTGCTCGTAGCCTGCGGTGTAGAACGCATTTGAACTGAGCAATAAGATTTTCATGAGGCTCACTACTAGAGCTTGCCAGCATTGACTCTTTGGGAAAGGAAAAGTAATAAACAGTAAATAAAAGAGTATCAGGAAAGTATCAGCCGGATGTGGACTAGAAAGCCTCTGCTCTTGTAGCTCACTTGTCTTTCAGTGAAGTCATGCTATACAGCATTTCATGGAAGTGCTTGGGCTCGATGGAGTGGCCGTGCCCCATCAAGTGGGTGAGGCGCAGGCATACCCTTCTGTGTGGTGGCTGCAGATCTGGATGCACCAGAACAGCTGCAGACAAGTCACTCGTCCAGATGGCTTTAGTCATATACATGTTTGATCCTGTGATGGAGTGCCATGACGTGAATCTCATCTGACGTTTCCAAGTGATAACACATATCTGGTCACAAGATAGGGCAAAAAATTCATAGAGAGAGGAAAAAGAAAGAAGTGAGATTAGGGAACAATTAATCCATAATTTTAAATAAGAAAGTTTCAGTTACTGCTGATTGTGTTTCTGGAGAAGGACTTTGATTTTCTGTTCATGCGACAGAAGGGATATTGCTGGTGACATGGGATGTCTTCTATTGTTTCTTCCTTGTCACAACAATACTTAATGTGAAGATTTGTTTTTCTCTTGCCACCTGGGGTAACTGGATTGCAAAATTAACTCCTTTGATGTTGTGGGAAATGCTTTAAATTCTTGGGCTCTCAGCGTACCTCGATTCTCAGGCACTGTTTGCCTGCAAGGCTACTTTATTTGGAAGTTTTGTTTGTGTAGAAACAATGTCCTGTTTCTCCTGTAAACTCCTGTCCAGAGTTTACTCAGTATCGCTCAGTGCCAGGGAAACTTTAAATCTGAATGGTTTGAGTTTTAACATTAAAACAGTACAAACTATTTCTTGTAAGGGATCAGTACTTGATTAAAAATATAAACAGTTATAAAAGAGTAATGGATCAATAAAATGCAAGTCCATGCTGAGGAGGAAGATCTGTCAAATATGTTTTTCCCTAAATCCCAGCTAGTTAGGGCTGGTGTTCTAGCCGAATTGCCTTGGGGATCTTTGAAAATACATCTTTTCATTTAAGATGGAAGTATTGGGGTTATGTCTTGGGAGGAAAAAAACAGTGTTCTTTCAGTATACTTAGTGATGGTAAGCTTTTTAAAATATGGTTATGATTATTTAAAATTTCCCTTCCCATGTCTGTAGGGATTGGAATCTGAGACGCAAAATGTATCTGTAATCGGCAAGATGTGTTTCCTCTCAGTGATAGTTTTTTAAATTGTAGCTCTAGCCTCAGCATTTCAAGAGAGTTGCAAAGTTACATAGTTCAATTTTGCAGTTGTAGCATATGGTTCTAAGATCTAATACACACAACTTGCGTATTTTGATTGTGTAAGTTGAGTAGTTGGTTGCCCTGGATCCAAGCTGGGGAAAGGAAGCTGGCACTCAAATATGCACTCTATTTAGATCAAGGAGTTTAAAACCACTCCTGGCTTCTCAGTTTTTGACAAACTTCAGTGCATTTTTCTGCTCTGTTACTCCACTGATGCTTTATTTGTTCTGGGCATGGCTGTCAGCCCTTTTCTTCTTCAGTTGCTGTTCTGCAGCACTTTCCTGAAATAACTTGGGTAGTGGTAAATTTTTAGTAGTAGCTGTTTCAGATGCTGGTTTTGTTCCTTTGATGTTGCATGTTGATTTCCAAGATGCAGAATGGCCCAAAGAAAGGCCAGCTATGTGTGAATCCTAAAAGTGTGGATCGTAGAGCGCTGTTGCTACCCGTATAGAGCTTGGTACTGGAAGCAGCTCGCCTAGAGATGCAGTGAATATTTCAATTTTGTATTCCTTTTCCACTGAGTGGGTAGATCAATTTCAAAAAGTATTCATGCTGCTTGAATACTGTATAGGGCAGCTTATACTTGGATTTTTGTTCCTTACTGGCTATTCAGTAAGGTGAACCTTCATTATTAGGAGAAAATATCCGAAGATGGTATAGACTCCTCAGATTTTTCTAAAAACAATCTCCACCCCACTGGAAGCAAAAAGACATTTTTCAACCTCGCCAGTGTTACAGAAACTAAGATCTGAAGATGCCATTTGCTCAAAATGCCCAAAGAAAGGCATAACTCCTAGAACCCACTCCACCAACACCGTAAAACCCTGTATTTTGAAACGAGGCTGTGGATTTTTTACTTTCAGTGATCTCACTAAACTGTGTGCCAAAAGAGGAGGAGTGAAGAAAAAAAATAGTGTGCCACCAATGCCTAAAGGCTTGTGTAACAGCAAATTCCCTAAGGGAGTGAGACCAAGATCATCCAAGGAAGCATTTTTATGGTGAGAAAATAAGCTGAAGAGAGCAAGAACATTTCCTAAACAAAAGCTAACCCGAAAATCTGACATGAATCATTGTGCTTGATGATTAATATGGTTGTGAACAGGAAGATTTGATGCTTGCCAGGTGTCTGTGGTGCTTGTGCTACCTGGCAGCACAAGTCTGTTATGCAGGAGTTCTGCTTCCCACAGCAGCTCGTCTCTGCATACACAGAGATTAATTAATGGTGAAGTTCTGCATTGGTCCTGAGGACAGAGCTGGAGGACTTTTCTTTCCTAACCTTTAGCAATTAGCTGAATCTCGGTAGTGTGATACTTGATTATAATTGTTGCAGCACATCACAAGTGTATGCACACTGCAAGGAAAGAAATTCTTTCAGGATTAAATGGATTATAAACTTTCATGCTTTTCAAGCCCAGAATGGGTCCCAGTACTCTTTAGTATGACCCTTATGTTAGAAGCTGCAGAACACCAGACCTCAGTATTCCTTAAAGAAATACTTTGTCTCACCTTGTGGGCTCAGTTCCTACTGAGATGTTGTGATTTGATCAACCTTAGCAGTGTTAGGAAATTCAACTCCCATTTCTCTGATTTCCAGCTGATCGATCTCTTTGAACTTATACCAAACTTGGAAATATTTTCAATATACAGTAATTAGAAACAGCCTACTTATTGCTAAACTAGCTAAGTTGTACTCCTTAGACCATACAACATAAATCTTCCTCAACAAACTGTGGTCCTTCTTTGAATTCCTTATTAATCACTTCTTGAGTCATTCTTTGAACTCCTGATTAATCACTGTTACGTACTGAAGTGTGGAATTTTTTGACATTTTTAAGGAAGATAATATGTATCCTCAGATTACTTGTCAACACTATCTTGTAAAGGATAGTTTTTCTAGATCAATTTGATATGGTTGGCATGTTCTAGGTGAAAGCGTCTGAGGCTCAGGCCTTAAGCGTTGAAAAGACTATAATTGTGGTGAGAGAACTCACAGCCACAACTTAGCAAGTTCTTTGTGTTTCTACATGTTGTCACAGCCTTTCTTAATGCAGTGGGCTTTAAGAAACCTGCCTATAGCTGGAACATTTTTTCTCTTAGCAGACTTGGGAGAATGGTGATGGTTAACATACGATTTTGTAAGAGGTCTTTGCCTACAGGATTCCACAAAAAATGAGCTTCCCTCCTTTTCAGTATCCTCGGCAAAAAGCATGTTGATGACCTTTAGCTAAATAGATTTTTAACTGATTTGTTACCACTAAAATGTCAGAATGCTTACAAGAAATCAACTCTTGCATTAAGAACATCTGGTTCAAACCAAACAAAGGGAAAACTGAGAAGAAGCTTGTGAAGAAAAAGGTAAATATTACACTAAAATGATAGAGCTTCCATTTGTTAGAAAGTTGTGGAGTTCTGGGATGCTCCTGGGTTCACTGTAAAGCTTATATAACCATGTAACATCCAGTTCTTTAGCAGTGACCTCTGTCAACCACAATGTAACAAGAAACTGAATCTGATCACCCATTTCCATGTGCAGTCATGCATTTGTCATGTACAGATGTGAGTACTGCAGCTTCTTATGGCTGATGCTAAATATTAAGAAGCAAAATAGAGCTTTGTCTTGTAACTCGGGCCACTGTAAGTATTCTAGGTATGTGCTCAGTTTCTTGTGGGACTTACCTTTAATCAGTTTCTGAGCAACTGATGGATGTGCAGCCCTGGATGAAAAGGTACATCAGAGCCAAGAGCTATGCAACAGGACAAAGTAGTCAAAGACAAAGGGCTTTATTACAAAAGATGGCTGTAGTGGAGACCGGGCAGATCCAGAGCATGACACTCTCCAGGAAACACGGGAAAACATCAGTTAGTGATCTTTCTTTAAACATTTAATGTTTTCCTACTCTGTGGCCCAGATGGGGAAAAGAGGAGAAATCTGTATTAATGAACAAAGTCATCTAGGGGGAGCTTTTCCTCTGAAAAAATTCCCCAGAGAACACCTGAGGGACACTAGACAAAGCCTTTTGTATGGAAGATGTTCAGCCTTCAATAGCGTTACCATATTACTGAAACGGAATTAAAGATGGGTTAAAAGGTGCAATTATAGGTTTCCAGAAGTGCTGTATAAGCCTTTAGTTTGCGGTTAGTTTGGAATGAGTGGGTAGGCACGTGCATGAATCAGTGGAGTAAACTAAACCACACTTGAAAGTCAACTCTTTAGTTTATCTGGTCAACGTGAACTCATTTTCTGTACATTACAGACAAATGATAAGTTTTCTAGCTCACATCTTCAAAATCGGCTTTCCAAATTTCTGTGAAAGTCGACCCCATTGGTGGGTTGAATGAGGACCATCAATTTCTATTTTCTGCCTTTTTAGCTTTATCTTTCTTGTGTATTGTTGTAGCAGAGCTTTTTGGATAGGATTGTTTTTCCATTTAAAAGACAGATATCTGTGAAAACTAATGCACAATGTTAATATCGGGTAAGATGAAGACATCTGCAGTTAGTTGGGGAAAGCAAGAGCTAATATAGGTATGTATTGAACTTCTCTGTTGCCTTTCATCTGAGGTACTGCACAACATTGCTCTGACTTGCTACCTCCTGGTGTCCTACAGGTGAGGCCCAGACTGAGGAAACACTCAAGTGTGTTGATATTTCAACAGAAATATTGCTGAGGAAGAAATATTGTACTCCAAATTAAAGTCCATTAGAAATGAAGCCTAACAACTGCCATGCTTTGCCCTAGTCTTGAGAGGAGATGGAAGAGAAAGGTAAATATAGGGAAGGCTGAAAATATAATATGCAGCTGCTTAGAAGGCAAAGAAAACACAAGGAATAGCTGAAATAATAAGTGGTAATTACAGTACACAGATAACTGTGAACTATCTAACAAGCCTGAAGGAGCTGCAGCAGAGGAAACAAAGCGGTACAGTACTGCAATACTGCAATGTTTTTAATTAGAGGATGAGGAAACTATAGGTTATGTGACACAAAGTTTTGTAAGGCGGGGTTTATTGTGTAGCTGAGATAGAAGAATGGATAAATGGATGGTGTTGTTTACTGGGTTAGTGGTTTGCTATGCAAACTCTTTTCATTATCGTACGGTTTTTAGAACGTACGTGACTAATATTACAGATTGGGCCATGGCTCCATACTAGACCTAACAGATGTGAGGAAGGAAGCAGTCTTTCTCCTTGAGTCTTCATTTCTGTAAGTTTCAGCAAGAAACCTGCATGCAGACAGAAAAACTTCATGAGATGGCAGAAAGCAGGAGTGGTAGATGCCCCAGAGAGCACAGTATTTCTGGGCAAAACTAAGGAATTGGCAAGCAATAAGAGTATTAGATAGTAAAGGACTTAAAGAGCAGGTGATAGCTTACTGTGCCCCTGACTTGTTTATGAAATAATTAACCATCATGCATTTTTCTGCTTTTCTCATTTTGCTCATGTTACTTGACTTTCCGGCAGTTAATTGACCACTGTGAAAGACAGATCTTTTCATTACTTGTAGAAAAATCTTCTCAAGTTCAGGAACCTGTAGCAAAGCCTGCTGGGGGGGAAAGTAGGATTTTAGTACGTCACTATAACGGAAAAATCTTAAAAGAACAACTTGATATCTGATTTTCTGTTCTCAGTACAGAAATTTCTTGCTTATTTTTGCAGGACTAGTGTCAGAAGAGTTGAGTGGGTGTGTTCTGGATGATGCATTAGTAGCAGTGACAGTTCTTTTCTCCTTTACGCGTCTGCATGAGAAAGGTGGTCCTTTAGTTTCTTGATCCTCAGGAAACCTCTTTTTCTGATGATCGTTCTAATGCTTTTAGTTGGAGGTCAGCTGTATGGGGAAATAATAAGGTACATTACTGAGAGAATCAGGACAAAGTAGGAATACAGCTTTTAATGGTCAAAACACTGATATTAATGCTGATGGGAGCTGGTTATGAGCATTCCCAGTCAATGTGTAAAGCTTATATTAGTAAGTGAAGTTGTGAAGGCAAGATATCTTAAGTCGGCAATGCTACATTTCACGTTTGCAAATAATACCAACTATAGTACCTGGCAGCAGAGAAGGAGAATTTTACTCATCCAACCCACTCGCTGCCCAGGGTCTCTGAGGGTAGGTAGTACTGTGCATGTACAATGACTAATAATGAACCATCAATCACTTAAATATATTAAATAGTGGAAAGCTTCTAGGGAGAAGGGTACTGCTGCAGAGGGTGAGGTTGTGAAGGCACAGAGAACTGTCCCATTTATGAGCCAGTTATCTGAAAACAGAAACCCTCTTGCATTTTCTGTTTTAATAGTCTTGTTTTTATGAAGGAAGTAAATAGTTTGGAGGATGTCCTATGTGTTTTTAGAAATGTGAATCTTAATCTGTTCAGAGCTTTTATTTAGCACTAGTTAATAGTGGGGGGAAACGGGGTTACAATGATTTTATTTGGTCTCAGACTGGATTTTTGTAAATACAGTAAGCTGGGAAATAAGTAGTACACGGACTACATCAAATATTCTAAGAAAAGATTGATAATTCCTTTTCTGGAGTCAGATTCCCATTTGACTATTTGAGAATGCTGTGCTGGGTAGACTGCAGGGATCTTTTCCAAAATAATAGAAGTGATTTTATTTCGAGTACTGAAACTGAGCTGATATTTTTCAATACTAAAATTTTGTGTCCCTGGGTTTTGACAGCTTACATGCAGAGATTTCTTTCTTTTAATAGATTTTAAAGGAGTTTTTCATGTAATACAGGGCTGGTATTGCTAGATCGGTCTTGGTGATTGTATCTTTCAAAGAATGAAAAAGCCATCTTGTTCCTTCTCCCAGGTAGAAAATAACTAACCTAAAATAAAAACTTAGACCTTTTTCTGTATAGTTTCTTTCTGTGTTTTATTTTCTCCTGAGAGTCTGACATTTTTTATTCATTCAAATACTGTTTCATTGCTATCAGTTCCGTTAGCAGAATCCAGAACTGCACGTAGAAAGCAGTTTTGAAAGAAAGTCAGAGTATGTCTCACAATACCATTCACCTGTTTGCCTGTATATCAATGTTTTAACACCGCTGGAAGACACATGATGAGAAAGGTCATCTTATAACATGCTGTTCATTAAACTGAATTTCACTTAATACTGGATTTTGCTTCAGAGGCAAGTGCATGTGACAGACACAAAACAAGCTAACATTTTTATGAAATCGTAACAGAATGGGCATTACTATGAGGAAGGAAGGGAAAGCTTTCTGCCTCCCACTCAGCTGTCATCTCTTCCTGTTTTGCAAATAAATACGGGACTTCATGCTATAGAGCAGTGAATCTGACATTGCTCGTCAGCACTGAATTTATTAAAACTTACGCAGCTTGTGACTACCAGGCCCAGAAAGGACTAACCAGTACCAGGAGTAACAGGAATCTTTTCACGGAGTGAGAACTATAGCTATTTTTTCATAGTTGCAGAAAACACAGTATGATGTGTGTACATGAACGGCATACATTATGTAGTCTTCGATCTTTGATATTCCCGTTCTGGATTCTAGAAAATTAGAAAATTAACTGTACTTCTCAAGCTTAGTTTTTCACGTAGAAGTGTGCAATTTAGCTTTATACAGGATTTCAGTTTCAACGGCATTTTCTTTGGTTCCCTGGTACTGTCTTTGCACACTTAAAGTAGTCATTCCAGATTGCGTTGCACTTGCACCTTCTGAGCGTGATTTAAAACCATTACTGGACCAACCTGACTGGTATATAAGCCACAACTTCGGTTGCAGCAACTTGCCAACTGATAACATAGGTGCTAAGCTATGTCTATACTTTATTAGAGTATATACTTATGATAATGTAAATAGTTGTAGGATGCAGAGAGCTGCACAATAACAACTGGGAGCATTTTTGTTTGCTTTTCCGAGGGGCTGAACAGTGGTGTATATCAGTAAGATAGAAAGTGAGGTGGCTTTAGATCTAATGCCTACCTAGGTTCCAAACTTCAGACCTGTTGAGCAATGGGGTAATTTGTTACTGCTGAGGGAGGATAAACTCGGTCTCTGTGAAATGAAATTGAGTGGATCAAAAACCAGAGGGATGTCATCTATTGCTGTAATTAATAGAAGCTTTGCAGCAACAAATCATATAGCCTGAAACACTTACCGTTGAATACTGGCCTACTTAACTTCTGTTTAGAATGGTTTACCGTAACAGCTGAAGTGACAGGACCTCTATAGTTAGCCATACTGACGAAGTCAGAGAGGATTTTGTGTGAGACAGTGCTGAAGGCAGCAGATGACATAATGCTACATGCCTCCCTAATCTTGAAGATGTTTGATGAAGGTTTACCTGGTAAAGAGCATCTCTCCCGAAGAGTGGAGTATTGCCTTCTGTGACTGGGAAGAGGAGACATGGGAAAACAGCATACACAGGCCTGTAGTGCCTTTAATTTTGTCTGGTCCCAACCACAAGTATCATCACCCTGCTTCTTTCATACAAATCAAAGGAATTGCTATAGGAGGAATGAAATTTCCTCAGGCATGTAAGGGATACATGTTTGTAATGAGCTGTCTATCCTTGTGTCCACTTGTACAAGCGTGTAACTCCGTGGTTTGTGTGAAGTGCCACAGGGAAGGGCATTCATTTTCTGTAGCTGAGAAGCTGCTGCGGATGTCTTCTATCAGGCACTGTTCTGTTAAAATGGACTGCACTGCCCATAGATTTGTTCTCTGCTGCTTCTTCTAGAGGATTAAAAACACTGAATTTTGTGCTGTTTCTACAAAGCTGCCTTTTATATTAGAGGTGGAGTTTTTTTAAGCAACACCCCTGTAGTACCTGTTATCTCTGTAACCTTTTTTTACAGTGAAAATACAGACTACAAACTGAAACAGCTGCAGTATGGCTTGATTTCTGCTGTGTCTTGTATTCAGTGGCGTGCTTCAGTGGGGTTTGGAGTCTTCTTCACGAACACTTTCTTACGTCCTTTTCCTTGGGCAAAGGTCAGTTCTGAGAGGAGATTTTAAGAGAGTTTCATGAATTGATTTGTTTATTCATCCGTCTGTCTGGGTTTTTCCCGAACCCATCACTGAACTGGTACATACTGTTCGGGTGCGGGATAGGTTTAACGCGTACGTGCTTGATCTGCTGTCGCGCTACGGAGTAAGCAGGGACAGCTTTGTCAGCACGCGAAAGCAGTACTGCACCGGACCACAAGTCAGGCAGGGCTACCCTTGGAGGATACACTTTTTACTAAGCAGCATCTCTCCGTAGTTCTTCAAATATTAGGTGGATGGCGTTATCTTTAATTCCAGTGCGCGCGGGACCTCGTTTCCTTTCTATGAAAAAGCAAAGCCTTTTCCTTGACGGAAGCGCGAGCGATTGTAGCCGTGCCCGCCGCTCAGCCGCTGTCTCCTTTCACTGACGGGAGGACGAGCGGCAGATGGTCACAGCTGGACTGGTCCAGATGTGTGGTGTAGGGGCGGGGGGAGGGGGGTCCCGCCTGTCCCTTCCCCGATGTGAAACCCGCCCGCGCGCGTCACAGGGATCGCGGTCTGCGCTTTACGTCATGCGCGCGCACTAGGTGGTAGCGGCCTCGGGACGGCGCAGGCCTCCGCGCGGTGCGCCGGCGGGGGGCGGCCGCGGCGCCGCCCGGCGGGGAGTACGG
>Ga0065711_1040479_pt1 | contig 16912 bp, 11 predicted proteins | sample Hoacrofraction12_FD_59098 | JGI IMG/M metagenome (GOLD analysis project Ga0065711, IMG submission 59098) | Hoatzin crop microbial communities from Cojedes, Venezuela - Epithelial fraction 12 v2 (version 2) | ecosystem: Host-associated > Birds > Digestive system > Esophagus > Crop | place... | reverse complement strand
CACCCCCCCACCCTTCCCCATTTCAGGCTTCGCTGTCCGGTACGGGGCACATTAACGCTTGCTGTGGCAAATAGCATCTCAGCAAAATCTGCCTTATTTGTTCTTTCTGGGAGTTTAGTTCAGAAAATGCAGCTCCAAGTGCTAAAACAAGGTCTCTTTCTCAGAAATCACATCTTCTGTTCGTCCTCTTGACTGACTGTGTTGCCTGATACTGTAGAGGAGTTACTTAACTTAATAAATAAAGTTAAAAGACAATTTATTTTCCTGTTAATATGACAAGTTTTTATCCCTGGGGGATGACTGGATATAGATTGGAGTTTAAGGGCCAGTTTCTTTGCTAGGTCAGTCTCCATCAAAGGAACTAGGATGAGGAGGAGCTGATCCCCATGTATCTGGTGTAGATGCCCGTCAGCCACGGAGCTTGGCGAGTCCGTCAGGTGTGCTTTCCCACGTGCATGACAGGATTGTGGAGTCTGTCTAGTGGAAACTGTAATTATTTCTAAACCTTTGCATTCCAAAATTACGATTTCTAGCAGCTAAATGACATTTTTCCTTCTGTGCCAAATGCTACATTTCATAAATATTACTCTTAGGATGAAAAGAATGGGAATCTGTTTGCGGTGTGAAGGAGAGAGTAGTAGCAACAGCGATTAAGACAGTAGCGTGTTGGGTTTGTACCCAAATGTTACTGTTTGCATAGGTATGATAAAATTAGTTCTTACTGAACTTGTTTTGGGAAAGGCAGGATACTGACATGACAATTACTGGGCAGTTTGTCTGGCCTTTTGCTTTCTCATGTGCAAATGGTGTCAGTTATGTAGCATAAAGTTGGGACCTAAGGATTATAGTTCATGCTCAGTATCTGGGCGAGGTTTTGGACGTTTAGTTCCTGTCTTGCTATCCTTCAAGTTACAGCCAATATTTTCAGCTTAAAATATTGCGTTGCCCAGGACAGCTTCTTAGACCATTTCAGTTATTTTTTTTACACTAGTTACATTCTATGTTTGAATCAGAGTCTGTGGGAGATGTAGAAAGTGGAGATTCTTATTTTCATTTTGCCATCTTATTCCAAGAGCAGTTGCAGAGGATTGTGTTTGTTAACAAAAGAGAGAGTCTGATTTTAAGGGCTGCAAATCAATCCGTAGGATGGGATTTGAATCACTGTCAGTGGAAGGAAAGTGTGTTTATAATAACTAAAATCCCACGTGTTCATAATTGACATAATTAGAGGCTGTATGCACAATTTCCCTGTAGAGAACAAAGATAATGATTTTGAAACCTTGTTTGTTAGGATTTTTTAATATACTTTTATTAAAAAGGAAAAGGAAATCTGGTATTTGCAGCGGTCTATGCTCTTACTCATGTGGGAACTTCAGATAAAATAGCGGCTTCCTTTACGTGATGTGTCCATCATCACAAATCATCATGCTGCATTCTGTTGCACAGAGGCTGGTTGGAAGTTGTGACTTTTTGTCAGGATATATTTGAATAGCTTCTTGATTTATCTCCCCCAAATTAAGCTGGTGTTGCTGGAAGCACTTTTTCATTTTGCCAGGAATACATGTTCTAGATGTAATTTTCCATGGAGTTACAAGCTTTTGCCATAAGTTTCCAAATCTACTCCAAGAGAGCATGATTTCCTCAATATTTGGAATAGGAAATTCAATGTTAAAAAGCAGACACTTGTATCTATTGTATTTTTACGCTGTCTGAAGAGATACACCTCAACTCCCGCTGCTCTGTGCTAGGAAAATTTTAATTGTCTAGACTTTTATACGCTGCTGCTGAATACACTGAAGGAAATCATGCCACCCTGTTGCCGAAGTGTTGGTTACAGGCCTTAATATGAAATGACTATTCTGTAGTCAACATGCTATAGTGAGACCAATAATGTGTAGCACACAGGCGATGAAATAGTGCATTTCTTATATTCTCACTCAACTTCAGTAAAAGTTGATTCAGTAGGAACCACGAACATTTCAATTTCCTCTCTCCAAATGGTAGTTTTTGTAATAAAAAGTGAATTTTAATGACCAGGGAAAGCTCATTTGAAACAAAGCAAGCCGTCTGTTAGTTTTATTTTGATTGACAAGCGTGCCAGGGATAAACTGTTGGCTGACACTGGAACATGCCTCATCAGAGCAGTCTACAATGTCCCCAAAGTCAGCTGAAAACCTTAAATAACATAGAGCATCGGGATCTTGGAACGGTTTGAGCGACACGAAACAAACTGTTTTTTGTTTTTCATTTGGTTTGTTTGTAGGTACAAAAAGGAATCTGGTGAGTGTTTACATCTTCCCATGACATTTTGCACTAATACTGTTGCAAACAGATTACAGAGTAGAATATTAAATAAATACCACAAAAGGAACTCCTGGTTTTCGGTTTCCCCTAGCGCTGAATGACAGTAATCCTCTCTGACAAAGGAGGGTTATTGCCATTAGTTAATCCTGTTATGTAGTTCCCTCACCAGCCTGTAACACACGTTGATAAAGACTGGGAAAATCTAAAATGTCAGACTGAGAGGCCGCGGATCGTCTCGACCATGAGGCCGTAGTAGAAGCAACCCAGAGCTGGAGCTCTGCGTCAGCAGAGTATTTAACCTCTAGATCTGGGCTGAAGTGATGTGTTTGGGCTGAAAGATGCACAGTGTCGTTAGCATGCCCGGTTGGCTGCTGGTGGCCCAATGAAGCGATGATTTCAGGCCCCTCCTGTGCATCCACTGTGAGTATCAGCGTGGACGTAGGTGGGTAACAACACATAGGACTTAAACCTTTGAAGATCATTGTCACGTGCTAAGCCCTGCCAGAGCAGGTAAAGTGAAATCTGCAGTGTGCGGAAGGTTTAGCTAAATTGTTGGTGTTACAAAAGTGGTTTTTGAAGACTCTGAATGTCTGGAGTTTTTATTAAGTCCCACCAGTATTACTAAAGTTATGTGTAAGTCACGGGTCAGGTGGTGGTTTTAAAAAAAAGAAAAAAAAAAAGAAAAAAGGCGTCCATGGACAGTTTGATCATCAAAGTTGGGGCTTGTGATGAACAAGTTAATGAATCTTCAGTTAATTTAAAATTACTAAATGAGAGTTCTTGTGCATTAGAGTGGAAAGTCTGTTTCGGGAAGCAGAGCCTTGGCTTTCACCGCTGCCTTCAGTTAGCAGCTAAGACTTTGGAGTCGAAGGAGTCAATTACTATTAATAATCTTTGTTACCTTATAAAGAAGAGACAGCTGCTTTTTTTTATCTGACGCTGTCTGTTGCTTTACAAGAATATTTTCTAATAAAGTCACTTCACATGATGATGGTTTAAAGTAGATCCACCGTGTCTGTTACATGGAGATAGACGTTTTAATTCCGTCCTGTGAGGCTGAGGATGCTCCTCCACTTACTGCAACTTTGAACTGCATTAAAATTGAAGTGATTTGCGTGCTTTCCCTACTTCAGAGCATGTGGCAGTTTTTTTAAAGTTGTTGCAGATCTGAGTGAAACTTCAGCAGAACAGCTTGTAAGTATATTGTCATGGCAAGAGACACGAATTTCTCTTTCTCTCAATGTATTTTGGTGCTTTTCAATAAGAAACGACAATGGGAGGCTTGCAGGACAGTTAAAAATGTCATCTTCTCATGTGCGTGTCTGTCAGTTCTTCTTGGATAGCTAATGTTTTTCTAACTAATTTTCAATAGTCACAAGTTTGACTCAACGAATTTACGCTGAACAATACCAAAGTTCTTACGCAGCATACAATTTATTATCTAACACACTAAGCAATCGCAAGTATGTGATCTAAATATTTAAAATGCATTTAGTTCTGGCAGTTCTGAATGGGTGTAAGTCATTTTCAGGATATTTGAAAATATTTGGAACAGTCGTTTCAAAATGGAGTGTGTCTGTAGACCCCAGGTGTTTGACAGTTAGGATCCCTTAGGGATATCCAGTAGGAACGGCTTCCCTGTGTTAGTTTTTTTTTTTTTTTTTCCTGAAGACCACGTGACGTGTGGTAAAGGAGAGGCGATTATGTTTTACCTGTCTAATCTATCAAATCACTAACTGTTTTTTTCAGAATATTGGAATTACTTTAGTTATGCTTTTTTTTTAAATAAGCCTACATTGAAAGCCTGTAGCTCACAGTGCTGCTGCTTGGAGGGTGGCTAGCCATTTATTTCTAGTCATAGCAATTGAAATCCAATATTTATTCATTTACCACTCAGTAATATATTTGACAGATGTGTTGAATAACTGAGTAAATTGCTGCCTTTAAACTCCTAGCCTTTTTTTTTTTTGATTTCACAGTATCTAGAATCACTGCTGATAATATAGGAGTCACAATATCTACAAATGATCGTTGTTGAGGTGCCACTTATTGTTATGATTATGGCTGCAGATCAGACTTTTTTTTAAAAAAAAATAAATAGCTGATTCAAATTCACCCTCAATAAGCTATTAGTGTGAATTAAGTCAGTTCAGCAAATGCTGTAGAAGTCAGATCCATAATGTTCCCTTTACAAAGAGCGGTAGTTTTGGGTGTTTTGAACCCGCCAGAGGTTTTATCTATGATGGATTTGTGCAGGAATCTCACAGCTAGTTCTCCGTGTAACACTCTCAACAGATGAGGTGCGTCTCTTCCTTGTTTCTTTTCAAAAAGCTAATTCATGCAGCCCAGGTGTCAAAGTGCTGCTCTGTGTGAAGACTGCAAAGATGAACTTGAGGTCTTCGTGTCAGACAATGAACAGAAGGACCCTGTTGGTACTGTGAAAGTTGACATGCAACCTGCAAGTCTGGTCGCTTGCCCAGCGTCAGGGGGTGATGCCATGTTGTTAGTGCAGGGCGTGATGGACTGAAGAAGTAGAGTGATGGAGGACGTTGTTTTGTGTGAGGTCAGCCCTGTGATTCTGGCTGAAGAATCAGAGTGTCATAGAATGGTTTGGGTTGGAAGAGACCTTAAAGCTCATCTGGTTCCAATGCCCCTGCTACAGGCAGGGACACCTTCTACCAGCCCAGGTTGCTCAGAGCGCCGTCCAACCTGGCCTTGAACACTGCCAGGGAGGGGGCAGCCACAGCTTCTCTGGGCAACCTGGGCCAGGGCCTCACCACCCGCAGAGTAAGACTTTCTTTCTTATATCTCATCTAAATCTGCCCTCTTTCAGTTCAAAGCCATCACCCCTTGTCCTATCACTCCATGCCCTTGTGCCCTCTGCAGTGTCCAGCTAGAAGTAACATTATAATGCGTATTTTGCACTTATGCTGCTGAAATAGCAATTGTGAGGTGGAGGAAAACAGTGTAGAAGAAAACCTTGAAAGTAACTGTTACATTTATGAAAATTATTCTCACAGACTAGGGGGAGGTTGATTTGCCAGGTTTTTTTACTGACTGCCTTATACCATTGCACCTACATCTGCTTGCTTTTCATCATGGATATTCTGTAGGAAATGCCATAGAATTTTATAACTCTTGTGAAGAAACTTTTGCTGCTGAATTAACACTTAGTTTTCTTGAATTATTTGCCTAAACCACGGATTTATCCATTGTTTGTTGACCTTTTTCTGTGAGACTTGAGATGGGGTAACTACCTGAAGGTGACAGGAGGTCTCGTAGAGGGAAGGTGCAAAACCTGACACACAGTTGTGTGTCTGGTCATTAGGCATCGGGCTCTGCAAGTACAGTGGGTTTTTAGGGATTTTTGATGCTGTCCTCTTGATTGCAAAAATTAATGGACTTTCAGAGATGAAAGATTGCTAGTTTTGTTACTTTTTCTGTGAATGTTAATTCATCGCTTCTAGTTTTTCAAGACTGAATGGTGAAATGGAGAAAATCTTTCCCTGTTGGCTTCCTTGCTGGTGTTTTGTAGCGCTCGGAACAGCTGCAGGGTCGCAGGCATAGCTGCCTCTGCAGGTAACTGGAAGGGCTAACAGGTCACTGCTTTTGTAGCTGGGTCAGTCAGTGGTGGAAAAGTGATGATAAAGAGTTTTTTCTAACTTTGATTTTTCTTAGTGAGCTAAGTGTGATGAAGGCCCTTCCCAACAGTGAGACTGTTGTTAGCCACTCTCAAGTAGTGAATTGATCTTAGACAGTAAAGTCTGAAAATGTAAATGCATCTTAATGAACATGCCGTATGCCACGTGTAGTGGGTTGGTTTGTAATCAGTTGATTTAGCTGAAGAAGGGCTTGTAATGAAAGTCTGTTACTTGTCTGCATTCGCTATTTTGAGACAGGGAATTTGGGAATATCAGCTTACCTTCAAAAAGATGTTAGTCTGAAGTAGAGAATTTTAGTTTGTTTTTTGTCTAGAGGACATTTTTGCTCAAATAATGTGTTGAGAACATTAATGGCTTCTGCCGAGCGTTGGTAGAGACAGTCGGAACACGCGGAGTGGGAGCTGGGTTCCCTTTTCCTCCAGGAGCACCCAGGTGATCGGTCCTCACGGCGTTCTCTAGAAGCACGCGAGATGCAAATAAGCGAGCACTGATGAAAGAGTACATTTTATTTTCTCACTTCATCTCTTGCCAGAAAGGCTTAATGGTATTTTAGAGCTGATATTACACCTCAGAAAAGGGGTAATGCATCTTTAAAAGCTAAACTACATCTTCTTTACTTTTATCAAATTCTCTATAAATCTTTCATGACAGTTTATTTAACAAAGTGTCATTGAAACTGTATAGATGATTGATGTGACCCATGTAAGATCAACATGAAATGTTTGTAAATGTCAGCAAAATGTGACCATCTAGAAGCAAGTAAGGATGGTGTTGCTGTGAAAGTGAAAAACAAAAAGCAAATGTTTATCTTATTCTTTACTTTCCGGGATGAAATTACAGATTCATAGAAGCAGTATTATGTGATTTTTCTTGGACATCATGCCGTGAAGCGGGGAAGAGGATCCAAATTTGTCTTGACATACTGTGCTTTTACTATTGGCTTCTTTTACAGTGCAGAATAGTTTCTATCTCCTGTATTTAAAAAAAAAAATTCCAATTTCACTTCCCAGAAGAATAATACTAATTTGCATAAAAACGTAATAGAAGATTGACCAGAGTCTGAATAAATTAGCTTTATTCAAAGAGCTCCTGTCATCAGCAGAGCTGGAAACGGGTTGAGGTTCCCTCAACCTCCTACTTCTCTGAAGAATGCTAATCATACGAAAACAAACCCAGCGGTACATGTGCATAGTCACCAAACGTTTCTTTGAGATGTTGGCCTGTCAGCTCTGTGTCAGGGCCACGCTTCTGGTTTTTGTACGGTTAATTTAAAGAAATACAGGGAGAGTCTACTGGAATCCTGCTGAGAAACTAATTTTTGGGTTCACCTTTATGATCTCTTGCATTCCTGACTTATCTTCTGTCAGTGTCCATGGGATGAAGGAAACCGGTGACTTCGGGGGTTCTTTAGAGCTGGATGCTGTCTTGCTCCGGGAGCAGGGCGGTCACTTCTCTTCAGTGTAGATGTCTGTAAAACAGTCCTGGAGCTCTGCCATCAGACTTGCAGCAGGTGTCCAGTTCTGTATGTTCTTTATGGCAGGTATGACCAGCCACCAGAATTTCAAGGGGGAAAAAAAAATGTCTATATCACCAATGAATTATGTGCATGCGCGTGTGTGTATATGCACGTGTAGTTCCTGCTTTGCTTCTCAGCCCAGCTTAGTGCAAGCCACCGAAGATGTTAGGACTCGGACAGGGTCTCCCTCCCCATTCATACCCAACCAAACCAGCTGCGGTCATGCTGCTCAGCGTGCTCCAAAGGAAGTTCGTGAGAGCTGGAGATAAAAACACTTCTGGTCAACAGCCAAAGAGACTCTGAGTCCAAGCCTGATGGTTTTTATAGTATTGCAAAACTTGCCTGTTTGCCAAGACCTTCACAGTAACCAAAGTCAAGGTACAGCAGCTCACAAACATATTGCTACGGAACAAAGAACCTGAAGGTGAAAATAAAATCTGTTCTGGTATCCATTTGGACAAAAGCTTTTGCAAATTACTATAATGAGATGATAAGATACCATGGTGATAAAAATCTTGTAAATCAGACACTTTTGTATTGCTTTTAAACTAAACTAAGACGGTATCAAAGGAAGATGATTGAAAAATGTAGTATCTAAAATGGGAGACACAAAATGAAACTGAAGGAGAGGACAAAAATCGAACACTGTGCGCTGACGTGTGTTCAGATGCTACGGGAGGAGCTGAGCACGGCACAGAAGCTGTAGGCAGAGGAGCCAGTGTTCCCTGTGAGCTGAGTCAGCCACGCCTGGGCTTTTGGTTTTGTTTTTAATTCCCTGTGAGACATTTTATGTTTTCAGAGCAAATATGTAGATACAGATATCACATATTACATGATGTATGTATTTAATGTGAATCTATTGGAAATTCAGTATTAGCTATTCCCAGTGTACTGCAGCAGCGCCTCATTACTGTGGTAAACAGAGAATCTTTTGCATTTCTATGGCAATAACACGACCACGTGCTATTACGAAAAATAACGCCAACACCAGAAGCTGAAGTGTCGAGTACCCTTATTCGGGTGGCCGAAGCACTCGGGTTGTGTGGATACCTCTAATGACCACGGTGCCCTGTGTGAAAAGTGTTACTTCAGATGCACTTAAATGAGTTTAAAAGATACTGGAGTGCTTCTGGAAGAAGCGTTGAAAAGTTCTGGGCCGTAATTTAGGTCTGTGTACAGGGGTGTGCGTGTGCCTGCAGAAACGTTAATTTAAACAGAAGATTGCTGAAGTTCAAGTGACAGATAAATCGTTAGTGAACGACAAGAAAAGCAGGGTATCGTAGTTATTTGTAAAGTGTCTTCGTTTCAAACTAACCTACACTTGTGAGAAAGTTAAGTTTTTAATCATAATTAAATTATAATCTAGCATATGGTTTTCATTAAAAAGTACTGTCCATAGCTGGAAGTTAAAAAGTGGAAAGTTTGTGGTAGTGCTGTTAACTGGTAATAAAAAAGGTGTAAAGAAAGCAGCAGTCAAAGTAGAAAGGAGTATATAACAAATACAGATTGCATATTTTTTAGGAAGTTTGAACAGGCAATCAAAGGAACTTTGCAGTTGTGGGGTTGGCTATAATTATTCGGCTTCCCTGACTTCTCTGCCTTCCCTCCCAATGCCAGTTGGATCCCTGCATCTCACTTGCACAATGCGTGTATGGTTGTTTCTTATACCCATGGTAATGAATATGCAAATATCATTACATTAATTGGCAGTTACAGTTTTCTGTGCTCTCGCAGCACAGAGAGTTCTGAGCTGTTAATGGAAGAGCAAAGAAACGGAGGCCTGTAGGCGACCAATATGAAATCATACTTATTTTCCATTCGTTTTGCTTGGTACTGCGTTTCCGGAGCACGAGTGGTGCACGTGCTCAGAGCGTTGTTCTGTGAAGCTCCAAGAATGTCTCTTACAAATGCACTTTTGACACAAGTTCAGATAAAAAAAAACCCAGAAGCAGCCCCTGCGTGTGTTCCGATGGCAGGGGCTGTGCTGCTCTGCAGCAAAGGAAGCGATGGAAGCAGGAGAAAATCAGGAGCATGTTTTGCTTTCAAATGTCTGCGGTATCTGGGTGGTTCTGCTCGCTTCCGTGGCTCCTTGTAGTTTAAAGTATGGGTATGGAGATTGAAGGAAGGTTTTGCTGTCTGGTTTTGTGTACGGATATGCACACACACAGGGAAGCAGTAAGCGCCTGACGTTTTTTCGCTTTGCTGTTGGAGCCTGCAGTCCGAAGCAGGGTTGTTACTCCATCCTGGCTATGACAGCCACTGCCAGGGCAGCGATCACAGCGTGTGTCGGGCTGGCGCAGGTCAGAACGTTGCGTAGTTAGAAATGAGTAAAGGGCTGTCACGATGGCACAGCACCCCTGCGTTCGGGGGCACGCAGAAAATCCTGCTTGTGTTTCGATGTGGCCTTTCCCAAGCACTGGCTGCCCCGCCTGCCTCCGGTGGGGAGCATGCGCTTTTCCTTCTTGCTGGAGTAGGTTGGGAAGACGACAGAGAGTACCACGCTCTGCTGGAGCAGTATCAGTTGCTGGTGTTTGACCGTCTGTATTTCTACTGCTTATAGTGCAGATAAATGGTGGGACTTCTTTCTTAGCGTGGGTGTGTGCCCCATCCTGAAAGCTTAATCTTTCTCTAAGGGATGAAGGGAATTTGATCCCCCCTGAGCAGTGGCTTTCTAAGTTTCTGTTAATTATATAGAGCAGGTAGTCAGTAATCTTTGAAGATAATAAACATCAGTTTCTTTAGTTTTCTCAGCTAAAGGAGTAAGTAAAATGAATGGGTAGTTGTGAAAGAGTGATACGTAGTTCTGCTGTGTCTTCTGACTACTTTCTGCGTTACATCCTTTGCGTACGTTAAACATTAGAAATGTACAAGTTGTTCGAAAAATGACTGTATAGCATTTTTCCTCAGCAGAAAGGGACTCTGATGGCTTGAACTGGCAGCCAGCCAGTTCAAAATCTCAGTGGATCTCTATAGCTGGCTGAGCTGTTAGTTTTTAATTGAAAAATGAAAATGTAAAATGTAATTTGTTTGAATGTAGAGAAAATTGAAATACCTACAAATGTACTTTCTTGTCGTGGTTATACAGGTAAAATGACACGTTTCTACAAGTCATTGTTGTTGATGTAAAAGGCACACATCATTTAGTGGCAAGCAGTTTGGAGACTGACTTTGAAGGGTACTCGTGGGGGTTGACCACGAGTTGTGTATTTTTTTTTTCCTGAGAGAGAAGCACTGCAGGTGAAAACCAGCGCAGCTTTTCCTGGCGGGAGCTGCGGGATGATGCGCTTCGGGAGCCGCGGAGCGTCGTCCCGTTGGAAGTTACGGCTTGAACCGTCTGGCTGTTTGAACTGTCGGAAGGAAGTTGTAGATGTGGTTTGACATTATTTAAATTCTAAAAACTTCAGTTTAATGTTTATATAGTAAAAATCCAAGGCGCTTTAACGTATGGAAAGCTGTTAATTTAGAACAGTTTTCATTTTCTGTTCTGAAGCCAGATGTTTGTAGGTGTCACCTTCCAATCTAATGAGTGCTTAAATGGCTTTCTCCCCCCTCTGTTAACACTGCATAACTTCACGTGAAGAAAAATCAATTCCCGGAGGCCCACGACGTGTGGACGTATTCGATGAATGAGAAATAGTCAGTGCCATTTGCTCGTAATACGGCTTCCTGCAAGAATTTCAGACAAACGGGTATCGTTAGGCTAGTCAGGGCGATACTGGTTTTTGGTGACACATCAGAGTAAAGTGTCTGCCATGTAGTGACTGGACAGGGCAGCCTGAAGCCTGCTATTATGTCCACCAGGGTTGGTCAACAGAGTGAAATTCCCGTAATCCGTTGGTTTTGGTTAGGAAAAGGGAAGACGTGAGCGTTTTGGAAAAATGGAAAGACCAGGGCGCGTGTCTGTCGTGGTGCCAAAGTCGGCGCTGCTGGCGAGCGCCGGTGGGACGGGGCGGGGGGCAGCGAGGTGGGTCAGGGATGGCCATGTCCCGCGGGCAGGAGGACGGAGCTCCCGGTTCCGTTACTTGGTGCCACCTTCCCACGCACGTACGCAAGCCAGCGGATGCCAGCTTTACCAACAACGTCAAACTTCAATTAAAATAAACTAATTATGTAGTAGCTACTGCGGGACAGATGTTCTTCAGATTTTTTTGCAATGAGTTGTACAACGGCAAGATAGGGAGGCTTTCAGGACTGTCAATATTATTAATTAATCATTAATTCAATATTATTAATTCAATCCTTCTCTGGAGATATTCAAGACCCGCCTGGACAAGGTCCTGTGCAGCCTGCTGTCGGTGACCCTGCTTCAGTGGGAGGGTTGGACTGGATGGCCCACAGAGGTCCCTTCCAACCCCTACAATTCTGTGATTCTGTGATTCTGTAATGCACGAAGTCACGTAGCTCTTAATGCTGTTTTTGTCTCCAGTGTGTTTGTAGTCTCTGTATATTGATCATCTCACAGATTCGTTTTAGAATATGTTTTGCCTTCTTACACGTAGCACAAGTAATTACATTTTAATAGTTCCACAAATAGTCACACGAATAATACCAGTTTGTTAGAAAAATACTTTTCTATTCCAGACCCCTTAGTTTTCCTGCTAGGCGCGGGCGTGCGTGAGCGGTGTGAGAGTGCCCCGTGCCGGGGGAGGCTTCCTGCAGGGTGGGGAGGCCGACGTCGCGCGGGGTGGGTGCCGGCGCCGCTCCCGCGTTGTGACAAGTCATCGCACAGCCCAGAGTGAAACGCCGTTATTACATATTCTGTTTATAAAACACCGTTAAAGAAGAAGTGTCAGTCAATCAATCAAGAGAGCGGTGACATCGCTTGCTGGAATGGGTGGCTGGGAGAAGATGCTGGGTCTGGGGTGCTGCGGGTGTCCGAGAAGGTGATGGGGGGCCCTTGCCTGATGGAGGGGCTCCAGGCTGCCCGGTGTCACCAGTGGGAGATGCCACGGTTTGGTGCTTAATTCAACTGGTTACTTCAAAACTGTTTCTTGTGCTGTATATAGTATCTCATGTTTTTTTCCCCGAACTATTATACTAGTACTATAGGAATGTGTAGTTTTTCTTTTTTCTGAGGTATAATCTTTGTAATTTTGAAGTGATGACTGATGCTGAAACAATTACTTTCCTTCCCTTCCCACCCAACAGTTTCTCTAAAATTCAAGTTCAAAGGGAGGTAACAAAAGACAGAAAGTTAAATCAAGGCTGTTGAAAAGTGTGAACTTGAAAATCTCTTTCCCAGTCAGTTTTGTCGGGGTTGCTTTCTTGTGATTTTAGCAATCCCCCTGATCCTTCAGCTATGGACAGATTTCCTGGAGAGGCAGGACCTGCCTTCTAGTATGAAAAATCAGCACATTAACACCCCCAAGTACTAAAACCAAAGCGTCTGAGTCTATGAAAAAAAGACACAAGGACATTTTCTTAATCTTGTCTGGGTCTCCTCTGAAGCAGACAGATGACTCAATATGTAGGTGTATGGAGTTTGGGAGAGGGCTGTCTTTGCACCGTGGAAGTGAATTTAATGCTTGTGAAGAATGCTGGGAGCGTGCTGGAGTGTTCTGCTGTTAAAGGGAAGATAATGAACGGACAGCACCGTGCCCTGTGAGAGCCTCAGCACGTCGTCACTCCTCAGCAGAGGGGTCTCAGGGGTGGGATGTGACCACGTCACTTCTCATCGGCCAGAGAGTCATGGAGAAGCTGGGGCTAACAGCAACCACTGTATTTATCCTTTGTTTAATTCACTTTACGTAAACTCAAAAAAAATTTCACATTGTTATGCATTTATATTTTACACAGTTGCTTTAGTAGCAGCTAATAGCTAGATGAGAACAAACTGTTTAAAGTAGTTTTAAAAACATTTGGTAGAAGAATATAAATAACAGGCTAGTTTTAGTAACACAGTAAGAAGAATACAATAAAGGGAGCGACACCTCAGTGACTGTAAGAGATGAGCAGCGGCTTGGTAACAAGACAGGGTAACAAGTGGTTATTGCATTAGCCTTTCACCTTGTGAGAAGTGAATTCAAGACCCGGTTGAGGCTGCAGTTAATGAAGTTGAGTGGTTTCACGCGTCTTTCGTGGTGCAATTATCAGTGTTGGCTCGGAAAGGTCTCGGGCTGGGCTCGCAGATGCTTTGCAGGTCCGGGCTTAGTTCCCAGCGCAGGGTGAGGACCTTGCAAAACGCCTTCTTCTGTTGGCAGTGTTGTCCCTTGGTACGTTTGTATTCAGTATGTTAATTCAAACAAAAAAAAAACAAAAGCAGATTTCTAGGGGAAAAAGAGCAGCGACAGGAGGGGCATTCCATTTTGCTGTTGCGCGTACCCGAAGCCGCTGCCGTGGGTGTTGGGTGTGCAGGAACCCCTCACCGAGGGGCTGGCGGGGAGGCTTGTTCCAGAGACGCTCTGAGCTACAGATAGCAGAGTAACGTGAAACTGTGCCTGGTCAAAGGAAGAGCGGAGTGGAGGTTTTACTGAGACTTCACCCACCGTTACGACAAGCCATTAAAAAAAAAAATCTAATTAAAAATACATATGTTTAGCCAATTGTTTTTATTAAGAAGTCTTGTATGAAAGGGAGAAATTCGTTTCACAGATTAACTTTCAAGTCATAAGCTACCTTGTGTTCCCAACGTTGGATGCTTAATGATCATGGATTAAGCCTAAAAGTAAGTGTGTAAAGCTGATTTAGAAGCTGAACATGCAAGTCAGTATTGGGTTTGATTATTTCTTTTTTTTAAATGTAGTTTCCCAGACTTTCATCTGCATGTAGGTCATGTTCTCATGGTTTCTCGGAGGCGTTCTTCATTAAAGCTGTGGCCGCCCTGTCATCGTATGACTGCGTGTGTGTGGATGAGGGAAGTGATGCTGGGCTGTGATGCGTAGACGCAGGGAGGGCGGCTGTAGGGGTGAGGGAACGTGGCTCAGACAGGCCAGGCAGTGCCAGACGCGTGTTTGGGCACTTGGGCGTGCCCGCTCTGCTCCGGTGCTGCCACCACTTCATACAAATACGGGCACTGGAGTATAAGGCGGTCACGGATATATTCTGATGCTGCAAATGGTAATGAAAACAGTAATGATGCTTTTAAAACAAGATGTTGCACACATGCATGAGCCGTGCTTATCTAAGAAGATTTTTTAAAGCTTTGGAAAAGTACTGGGAAAATTTCCTAGGCTGGAGCGCGTTACTATGTGAGAAATTCCAGGGGAGGGGCTTGGCTTCCTCCAGCAGAATCGGCTGACTTGGTGGGTGTTCTGTGAAGCTTCCTTCCGTGGTACGAAGAATATTGACTCTCTGATCTGGTTGCTTGAAGCCTCCCCAGAATGGTCATCTTTAGCTGCCAGATGGAGCTGAAAAGAACCCATCGTGCTGGCGCTGGGTGTCCGGACGCGTGCGCGGGGCGGTGCGTGGCGGCAGAAGGGGATCGGCCATATGGAAGAGGCTTTCTCCAAGGTACGGCGGGAGCCGTCGGCGCGTCTCAGTGCGCCTGCTGGCAGCCCCGCTCCCGGAGCAAGGCATCGCTTTCCAACATGAGTAATTGATGAATTGTACGTGATATGCAAATGCGAATGCATAAATCTCCTGAATGACAGCTTAATTTATGTGAGCCTTTAAGAATGTGGGATTAGATTTTAATTAAATATCTTCAAAGGCACCCTGACTTCGTTTTTTGGGCTGCTGTATTTATGGGAGTTTAGGAGGGGACAAAATCCTGATTTTAAACTTACTATTTACTGTTTTTCTAATTAGTTGTCATTGGACAAAAGCTGCATGTATCAATGCATGTGTTTTAGGGACTGTGTTGATAAATGTAATGATAATGATAATCAACTAAAAGTGCCATGAAACTTGGTTGAATTGAAATAATTAGTGCAGCTTGTTCACTTGTTCCTTTATGTGTAAAATGAGCAAGTGTCCAAGTTAAAGCCAGTATAAATGTTTAATTTAGTATTTCATGTTCAAGAAGTACCTTAAACTTCTAAAAACAAATATTTGCATTTGAACAGTTACTGTTGCTTTAGTTGTTACTGCAAATGTGATGAATTGACTGCCAGCATGGCTGCCGCAGCCTGTTGTGGCTGCTGCAGGAGCACGTCGAGGCACTGGAGTGTAAGTAGCAGGCACCTAATGTCCTTGGCCCTCGAAGGGGCCAATTATCCTGCCCTGGACCCAGCGAATGGCTGCAGCAGTTGCTGAAGCACCTGGAGTCAGCAGAACCATGGGCGGTCTTGGTGAAGTACATCTTTTGGTGTTCGCTCGACCAAGATGATCAGTCTTGGAGAAGCAAAACCAATATGGTGGGAAGAGGGTGTAAGAAGACAACAAGGCATTTTTGCATGGAATGTAAATATGTAGAGAAGTCATAGCTAGACCTGAGTAGTGTTATAGTCTTAAGGTTCTTTTTTAAAAAAAGAGTCAAGTAAGCTAAGCAAAAGAACTACTCCCTCTAGTTTGGTCAACTGTCTGAAATGATACAGCAATAAACCCTGGTACGTTACCCCTTCGTAAAGACCTTTCATTTAAACAAGGAAAGAGGTGGTAAATAGCAAATGTCGGCATTAATTTGTAGAACCGTGTCCTGAAACACTGCTCAAAACAGATGAAATTTTAGGTATATATGATTAAAACTGTTTAGCAGATTGTCAAAATAGTTTTTATATTTCACGGTACCCTGATACATTTCAGAATTCAGCAAGTTCGTTACGAACGCTGTGAACCGTGTTGTGCCAGGAAGGCCCGACAGCATGGCGGGGGGCAGGGGGGAGAGGTTCCTGCTGGGTGCCGGGGGTGGGCGGTGGTTTTGCACGTGCAGGACATGAAATTACGATTGATCACAGCAGAGAAGTTTCTTGAGCTCTGGTGCACTTCTCAAATTCAAACAAAACTTGGCTGTCTTATCTAGAAACACATGAAAAAAGGAAAAAGGAATTAATTTCAAGTAAAGTAGGTATTCATTTTTAGTGTAATTTAGCAAAAAATTTAAGTATGTTCATTAAGTACGGTGCCCCTTATGTACTCAGCTATACGATGATGCCCCTCACGTATTCATCTGTGGTATTTCCATTTGCGTTTTGCTTCCCCACTCGCATCTGCTGACTTGGAGCCTTGCAGTGACACCAGAAATTCCAGATCTCTCTGCTGGGTGAGGAACCGTCTTTGGAGTGATCGCCTGCCCTGCCTCCTGCACAGACCTGTGCTGCGGGGGCTGGGGTAGGGCAAAGCTCGCTCTTCCCAGCAGCTTCTGCTGGAGAGATTTCTGCAGTGACATGGAGGTGTTGGGGCTGACTCTTCCCATCCAGGGAGAAGCAGCTACTTCACCATGAGGGTGGTGAGGCCCTGGCCCAGGCTGCCCAGAGAAGCTGTGGCTGCCCCCTCCCTGGCAGTGCTCAAGGCCAGGTTGGATGGAGCTCTGAGCAACCTGGGCTGGTGGAAG
>Ga0065711_1040478_pt1 | contig 16913 bp, 12 predicted proteins | sample Hoacrofraction12_FD_59098 | JGI IMG/M metagenome (GOLD analysis project Ga0065711, IMG submission 59098) | Hoatzin crop microbial communities from Cojedes, Venezuela - Epithelial fraction 12 v2 (version 2) | ecosystem: Host-associated > Birds > Digestive system > Esophagus > Crop | place... | reverse complement strand
CTGCTCTCGATCCTTTCATCCCCCAGCCTGTACTGATAGCGGGGATTACCCCGACCCAGGTGTAGGACCTTGCACTTGGCCTTGTTGAACCTCATGAGGTTCACACAGGCCCACCTCTCCATCTTGTCCAGGTCCTGAACTTGTATTCTGAAATGGCTTTCAGAAAGGATGGTTCTGCACAGATAATTTCTGAAATTTTTTTCTCAATCTATACAAAAGGTTGAAGCCAATAGAGATATTCAGAGATCTGAAGTGTAATTTAAATCCATATCAGCAGTACCTTAAAACAAATCGCGTTTAGTTACCCATGACTTGGGAGTTCAAGGTAATCTAAATTTCTGGCTGCAATATTATAATTCTTTTACAATGTTTCTATTGTTTTTAATGCTTTTTTTTACTCTCACATCAAAAATATATATATAGAAATTCTCAGGAGAGGGTATTCATAGAACACAGGTCTTCCATTCCCATAGTAAATGTTGTGGCAGCTTAATTATTAGATAAAAGTTAAACAGCAGTACTTTCTACTTCTTATTGCTGTGTTTTAGAGGGAAAGAATAAACAACTCATCTAAAATTTCAGGCATATAGAAGCTTCATTTATTTAACTAGTTGAGTAGGTTTCATCTTCCCAAATATGCCTACTTCAGGACTGAAGTACAAAACAAAGCTCACGGTCTCTGGGCTCCCTCTTCCCTTTGGTGTTTCCTATTGGCTAACTATGGTAATTTTACGCATTTCTTTATGTGATGTACCAACTTATAATGACTGTACTTTTGGAATGTTGTGAAAGTTGTTCCTTAATTCAGTGTTTGCAATTACTGCTATGGGTCAAATGCCATAAGTACAATGCATTTGATATGTATACAGACCACGAGTAATGAATCGTAGGGCTGTGAGCCCTCAAGAGCTTCAGGAAGGGTTGACTTCCATCCCAGTGTTCCCATCTCACCCTCTAGGTGAGAGCAAAAGTGAAGAGAGTTGCATCTGAGTTTGGATCCTTCTGTTGAAGAGTCTGTGTGTGCCTTGGTGTTTCTTGGTCTTGCAAATCATGCAGCAGATCACGTATTCAAGACTTTAATAGTGTTTTGAGTATGCGTGGGTAGAGGGTCAACTTTCTGGAAAATAACTGTCTTTCTTGCACTGATATATGAAGTTCTCTGTTCAGGAGGGAAGGGAGCCTTAAGATAGGATGAAATGCTCTTGAGACTCCAGGAGCAGTGTTTATTAGGCTGTAACTGATAACAAAGAAGAATAGATATCAAGCTTGCCTGTAAATCCCTGCATCACTGAAGCTGTCTGAAACAGGAGTCCCAATCCCTTGCAGTCTGGATGTGGGCCGTACATACAGTGTTCTCTGTGACCTCTTAGTGCATCCCATCTGCTGCTCTGCAACATGCAGGCTCTTTCTGAGGTGTCTTGTGAGTATCTTGTGAGTACTGCATGGTTTTGGTTTGAATATCCTTGCCTATCTAAGTGGCGCTTCTGTTCAGGCAACTGAATCATGTCCTTTGCATCTCCTTGATATTTTAGGAGGATTAAAAATTTAGGATATCAAAGGATATATCAAAGTTAAATAACACTTTGATTATACAAAACAATTAAAACATTTACATTTAAATTTTAAACAAAGTGCATTTAAAACAAAGTGTGTGTATATGTAAATTCTAAACATGAAGTAGAAGCTATTGAACATGGTGGAAGTAGTCAATCTGACTTATAAGGCCATTCCAGCTTTAAATCCTCATGAAACTCCTGCGTTCTAGAACATTCATGGCAGTAATGCACTCAGGTTATGGATACAAAGTCCTTTTTTTATCTTCTAAAAGCATAAACCCTACTGCCAAATGTTTTTTGTTATTATGTTTTCTTTCTACCTGAATACTGAAACGGGATAAAAAAGAGTGAAAAAGTATAAGAGAATATAGATTCCTTTACCCTGTATTCTAGTAGTCCTTGCAGTACTCTTTGAAATTCAAATATGCTTCAAGCCTCTAAGACAGAGTTAGGTAGGAAAAATCACATAAAAGAAATTATAAGCCACGTGAGATCATGTCAAGCCTCCTCAGTATGTGTTCTTGGGCTAAGACAACCCTCCAGGTATCTGGTAAAGAAAGCATGCGTTCCAACACACTTTGTAAAACTTACCAAGTAATCAGGAATACTCCAATTTTAGACAATTGTAACAGAACCGAAACATAGAATCAAAAGAAGCCAAAACTTCTGAGTAAAGGATGGAAGGTGGAAAGATGGGTTCTCAGTTTAGTTAGATGGCAGAATCTCGTTCTAGATAATAAAATAGGTAACAAATGTGAAACTCAATGAAAAGATTCATAACTAAAGATGAGGCTGAATGAGGAAATACAAGTTCCTCTATGAATTTGATTTGAATATTTTTGTCTGAAGAGTTCTCAGATTATCTGGAATTTTGATGTTTCAAAAAAAGAGAATGGAATGAGAATTTCTTTCTAGTCTAAGGCCTGTTTTTTGTAATGAGCATTGGTCTGCAACATTGTATTTATTATAGACACCAGTGTCCCAGTTTGGAAAATGACATCAGATAAAAGACACAGTAGTAAGTCAAGAAAACTTAGAGACTACTGCGTGTCAAAGGGATATTGAAGCAATCCTTACACTAGCTGTATTCAAATACTCAGGACTGGCAGTAGGGCAAGCAACCATGCAAATCAAAGATCTGCCACTAGTAGAAGACGCTGCTGAAATAGGATCACCAGGAAAAACAGATTACATTTAGAATATTTGAGGGTCTCCACACAAAATCAAAGAAAGTTAGCTCTCTTGAGAGAACTGGTACCAGTCTTTAAGCTGGAGAGAGATGCTGAATGTTATAGAAGAGAATAAACAAACTGGACGAGGCCTGATAAGAAGTCATGCACCTGGGATGGACTCTTGGAACAGTACAGGCTGGGGTATGTCAGTTAAACTGCTCTTCAGAAAGGGACCTAGGGTCCTGGTGAACATGAATTAGCAGTGTGCTGATGTGATGTAGGCAAACTACATGCTGGGCTGTATTAATTAACAAACATGTAGCCGGCACATTGAGGGAAGTGATTATTCAGCACTGGGGAGGCCACAGAACAAATATTATCTACAGCTTTGCTCTCCCAAGACAAGAGAGATGCTGACAAACTGAAGTAAGTCCAACAGAGGGTCACCAAGATGCTTACAGCGTTGAAGCTCTTGCTGATGAGAGAGAGGGCCAAAGAACTGCACTTGCTTTAATTTGAGAAAGGAAGGCTAAAGGGAGATTGGTTTCTACAACTGTTTAACAGGGTCTGCAAATAAAATGGATTCAGATGCTGAGCTCCAGGTGGCCACCTGTGCCAAAAGGATGATGAGCAATAGCCACAGGTTACATGAAGGGAAGTTCTAACTGGAGGGAAAAATGGAATGTGTGAGAGTGATTAACAACAGGAACAGGCTGCCCAGGGAGGCTGTGGAATCTGTCTCTTCAGAAAACTTCAGTGCTTAACCAGACAGGGCCCTGAGCAAGCTCTTCTATTTTAAGGTTTTTGAAGAAGGTTAGTCTAGATGCCTGCCAGAGTTCCCTTGTATGATTGTGCGATTCTAATTGGGAAGGGATTAAACAGACCTGTGGACTTTTTTTTTTTTTTCCACAGAAGAAGAATACCAAATACTTTAAATAATCATCAAGTTTGAGTAAAATCTGATTTGAAGTAAAAAAATCCTAGATAAAGATAATGTGACACCTTGCTGTCAGATGGCCTGAACCAAACATCTAGTAGCTTTCCTAAGATTGGAGAGGTCACTTCAAAGCTTCCAATCTCTGTTGTGGTGCAAATGGTTTCAGTCAGCTAACAATGATTTATACTTACATTAGAAAAATGCAGATTTTCATAAACTTGTAAGATTTTAATTTATGGAAATAAAAAATCATTTCATGTATGTGAGGGAGTTCATTGGCTGAGCTGGATGAGCTCTCAGACGCACTTATCACCATTATTCATGCAACAGGCAATTTAGGTTGCCATTGAAAGCAAACAGAGCTGGTGAATGCAAGACAACTGGTGCTCTGCTTCCAGTATTAATGTAACGGCTCTTCATCAGATGCATTATTTATGTGAGAGGTCTACCAGCCAAACTTCTTCAAGGAAAACTGGGTGTGTGGGAGAACTTCTAAAGAATGGTTTATGCTTTGGAAATATGAAACAAGGACACAGTACATGAATTTTGTGTCAAAGAATGAGTGGAGTCTATGTTCCATGTTGGCCTCTTTCTGTTGCCTTTAAAATAAATGTGTGTCTGTATGTATGCAGAAAGATACACAGAATTTTTTTGTGAGATATTTTGGGGCTTTTTTAAAGACTACCTGTTTTTTTCAGAAATTTGCTATGATTTGGGAATTGGCTACATTTTCATTGTGTTGTGGAAAACATTCAGTGTTATAAACTAGGAAATAAATATGTATTTTTTTCTCAGGGTAATTTCCAGAAATATTGCATGTTTTCCTTAAACTATTCCTTTGTGTAGCACAGACACCTACAGTCCTCATTCTTCTCTGTATCTTTTCCTTTCAAACACTCTGAAAAGCAATGCACTCTTGCCTGTGTGAAAGCGGGAGTTACTTTTCATTCTCACTGGAGAATTTGCTCGCGAGCTTGTCTTTAGATAAAATATTTTCAACTGTTTATCCTCTGAGGTCCAAATATCAGTGGACATTCTGAATTAGAAAGTAACAACAAACATCACCACAGATAATGGTATATGGCACAATGCCATATAGTGGTTTTTGGTTTTCCCTTTTCACCAAGTCAGTATATATTCTCCTGAACTTCCCTGCTTTGCTCTTCCCTTTGACTTATTCCATTATTATTGCAAGTGATACTTCTCAAAGTCATTTATCAAGACAAATAATTGTAACAAAAACATTTATTTGGCCTACTCCCTGATTATTTCCAATCTTGAAAGACTGAAACAGCACAGCGCAGTTCAACATCAGACAAAATGAACACACTGTGGTGAAATGACACTAGGTACAAAATGGGTGGAAAAACAAATGGCCTGTCCTTAGGTCTATTTTCTGGAGAAAAAAACACTGACAACAAACCAAGCCACAACAAAATAAAACAGAACAACACCACCACCACCCATCCTGCTATAGGAAAACCCAATTCTTTCTGACAGAGAATTATTAAAAAACACCCTTTCTCTTCGTCACTCTTATGTTTCAGCATAAGCAGAAATATTGCTAAAAAATCCTTTCACTCACATAATATACTTATTTCTGGATTACTGCCGGCATCTGAATTTCTTAAAAGTTGAACTAGTAACAGAGATTTTTTAAAATGCTCTAATAATTATATGACATTTTAATATTTTATTCTAAAGTGTATTTTTCATTAATTACTTCTCTAATATGTGTAATACATGTCTCAGTTCTATAAATTTAAAATCAATGTTAAATTCAGGTAAGTTGCTCTGAAATGTTCAACTTATATTTTTAGTTGATATTCAATAAATCTCGTACCAGAATCCAGCATTATGTTACTCTTTTTTTCACATTTTATTACATGCTATAATATTTTTTAATTTATTTTCAATTTTTCTCTAGATATAAGAGTTTGGACACCATTTTTCATACATAGTTCAAGGATAAATTGTCTGTATACTGATGCACTAAATGTTGATATCATTAAACTAGTTCTTCTTCATTACAATTTATTTTTATATCCCTATAATATTTAATCTCAGATATCCAGAACCATTTTCAAATGATCCCAGACAAAAACCTTAGAAATCTGTTTATGACATTGAATTCCACTAAACTCTAGAATTTTGTTCTGTAAGCAGTCACTTAAGGAAATCTTCATAGTTGTCAAAGACGCTTTAATTCTTTAAAGCAGCTTAGAGAAGAAATGGGAAAAAATGTGGTTTTCAGTGACAGAGGAAAACTGAAGCCTTGGGCTTGCTGCAGCTATGCATAAAAATCCTGACTTCATATTTTAATTTCCTGAATGCACGAGGCTTGAGTACTGTGACACTCAGTGCATACGTAAATACAGCTGTATGCATATACCTTATTCAAGTAATATTTTTCTTACTTTAATTCCAATATAACTTTTCTTTCCACGTTTCCTAACATTTCATTTCTTCAATATAAATCCAGGAACAGGTTTTTTTTCATGTTTCAAAAAGTCTGTCTAAGTTCATTTAGCTCAGATACTGTCCTGACTACATCATAAACAACTTACACCATTGAGGCAATTTTAATCCTCGGAGTAAGGAGTGAAGAATAATTTTCATGTTCTTTAGTAAGTTCTGACTAGTGAGATGCAATGTAAATTTCTTTTAATTACCACTCTACATGTAGCATGGATATCACGGCTGAAAAATATTTGTAAAAATAAACTGATATTATATATCCACTAGACAATTTATTTCAGAAAAATCTCATTTTAGATTTTGCATACATTTGTTCTTATTCTTCAACATTGAAAGAAGAATGCCCAATGCACTTCAAGTGGATAAAAAATAAATTAACCTGGAGATCCACGGGCATTCTTTGACATGGTATTTGATTTCTAAGCAACTCCTTTTTTTTTGTATTTATACTAAGTGGCATGATGTTGAGGGATAACTGTGTCCTCAGAATTTCAGCCCATGCACTATGTTGTAGGACATATTTTGCATATCCTTTGAGCTTTAACAGTTAAGCACAGAGATAAACAGGTAGAAATGCATTAGCTTTCCTCTTGTTCCGTCTTCCCCCACTACACCTATACAGAAAAGATCACAGAATCACTGAGTGGTAGGGGTTGGAAGGGACCTCTGTGGGTCATCTAGTCCAACCCCCCTGCAAAAGCAGGGTCACCTAAAACAGGCTGTACAGGACCTCGTCCAGGCAGGCCTTGAATATGTCCAGAGAAGGAGACTCCACAACCCCTCTGGGCAGCCTGTTCCAGTGCTCTGTCACCCTCAGAGTGAAGTCCTTCCTCATGTTCAGATGGAACTTCCTGTGCTTCAGTTTGTGCCCATTGCCCCTTGTCCTGTTGCTGGGCACCACTGAGAAGAGTCTGGCCCCATCCTCTTGATTCAAGATATTTATAAACATTTATAAGATACCCTCTCAACCTTCTCTTCTTCAGGCTAAACAAGCCCAGCTCCCTCAGTCTTTCCTCATAGGAGAGATGCTCCAGTCCCCTCAACATCACCCTCGTAGCCCTCCGCTGGACTCTCTCCAGTAGCTCTTCATCTTTCTTGAACTGAGGAGCCAAGAACTGGACGCAGGACTCCAGATAGGGCCTCACTAGGCCAGAATAGAGGGAGAGGACAACCTCCCTCGACCTGCTGGCCACACTTTTCTTAATGCACCCCAGGATACCATTGGCCTTCTCGGCAGCCAAGGAACACTGTTGGATCATGGTCATCTTGTCATCCACCAGGACACCCAGGTCCCTCTCCGCAGAGCTGCTCTCCAGCACATCTGCCCCGAGCCTGTACAGGTGCATTGGATTATTCCTCCCCAGGTGCAGGACCCTGCACTTGCCCTTGTTGAACTTCATCAGGTTCCTCTCCGCCCAGCTCTTTTGCCTGTTCATGTCTTGCTGGATGGCAGCACAGGCTTCTAGTGCATCCCTCACTCCTCCCAGTTTTGTAGCATCAGCAAACGTGCTGAGGGTACGCTCGATCTCTTCATCCAGGTCATTGATGAAGAAGTTGAACAAGAATGGACCCAGTACTGACCCCTGGGGGACACTGCTAGTTACAGGCCTGTTATATGGTGACTGTGGCTGATGTCTGTGCTTCTGAAACACAGCACGTCAGTGTTTCTTTTACTTACCTGAAGTAATGTAATGGTTACTAAGATACGTTAACATCTTGTTCCCACATAAAGCAGCGGTAGTGTTTTGGTCTTGAGAAATTCCGAAGATAACCTTGTGCTATTTTAGAAAATTGTAGCCTGAACAGAAAGATCTAGAAATCCCTACAAAATTACTACACAGAATCATAAATGTTGTTAACCTGGTTTTAGAATTTTGTGACTTTTAATGTAATTCAAGATTCATCTGGCAAGGAGTTAGATGTAGGATGTGGAGAACATGGCTACTATTTTCATTTTAACTTTATTCAAAAGAAGACGGACTGAGTGTCTACGTCTGCCTTGCTAGAGGCAGCCACAAGAGTGAGAAATGCCTGTCCCCCTAGCCACATAGTGAAGACCCACAGGTAGGTAGTTAAATGCAGCTATCTTAATGTGTGAGCTGGATCACACATGGATGTTTGCAATGTGTCTGCTCTCAACATGAATGCAAGTTGCCAAGGTTCCTATAATTGGTTACCCAGTTATATAGCTAGATTATCAGTTGTTACAGAACTGAATAAGTTAGCCAGTTATACACCTACTGAAGCTCATGGAGTAACTTAAATAACTAAATGCGAGAGTTGCTTCTAGCTGCCAATACAAGACGGCAGACTTATCTTGTCAAATTTCCAGGTTCTATGTAGGTACCAATAACACTTCACGATGTTTAGAATAGTAACTCCTCTAAATGTCTACATAGGGTGACATGAATTGTCCCTGTTCACCTCTGATTGTATCAACTAGAGTAGACAGCTACTCTGCAGACTTCAAACATATTTTTCTCTATTTTAAGTAGATTGCATTAACACAAGCGACTATATGAGATTAAAAAAATCTGAAAAATATCATATATCTATGTTCTTGAAATTTCTTCAGAGAATTCAGTAGAATTTTTTTAATTAGCTTCAAAGAATATTTTTAAAGAGATGAGAAGTTAGTCATTTGTTATACATTTATTGTGGTAGAGGGTAGACAGAGTTGATAAGTGACTATACAGGAATGTCTCGATTTAGCAAATACAAGTTGTTTAATAATTCTAAGTTTCAGTGCATGGCACTTAAACTAAAAGCTTTGCAAAAACAGTGCTTCTAGTTGTTTCTGTTAATTGATACTGAAGTAGAGAAGATATTTTGTGTTTCAGCACAATTTCATGAAAAATAAGAACACAGAAAGAGCATTTTCTTATCAAGTTGGAATGACCTAAATAAACAGTTTCAGACAATATTCCAGATGTTACTAAGAGTAGCAGTAGCCACTTATCCCAATAACAAAAGTCCTTGTTCTCTGTGTACAAATATATTTAGGATGTTTAACTCTGAAGAAGAGCCTAATTTAATTAATTTTAAAATACATGTTCTTTTAAAATATTTGTTCCCAAGTTCTAGTTATAGTTTCCTTTTATCTTCCCCCCCCTCCAATAAGAATCATAGAACCATAGAATGCTTTGGATTGGAAGGGACATTTAGAGGTCCTCCAGCCCAACCACCCTGCAGCGAGCAGGGACATCTTCATCTAGACTAGGCTGCTCAAAGCCCCATCCAACCTGACCTTGAAGGTTTCTAGGGATTGGGCCTCCACTACCTCTCCGGGCAACTCATTCCAGTGTTTCACCACCCACATCATAAAATATTTCTTCCTTATATCTAGTCTAAATCTACCCTCCCTTAGTTTAAAGGAATTACTCTTACTCCTTGTCCTATTACAATAGGCTCTGCTAAAAAGATTTTCCCCGTCTTTCCTATAGGCCCCCTTCAGGTACTGAAAGGCTGCTATAAGGTCTCCCTGGAACCTTCTCTTCTCCAGGCTGAACAACCCCAACTCTCTCAGCCTTTCCTCATAGGAGAGGTGCTCCAGTCCTTTGATCGTTTTTGTGGCCCTCCTCTGGACCCACTCCAACAGTTCCATGTCCTTCTTGTGCTGAGGGCTCCATAGCTGGACTTACTGAGAATATTTTAGCTGGATATTAAATTTAGTGGCCAAATAAGAATTTAATTTCTAATTAATAAGAAAGTTGTTATGTCCTAATTTAGTTGCAATATATTTTATATAAATATTGGGAAGTTATTTTGCTAAGTAGGCTTTTTATTTCCAGTTTTCCAGTCTGAACATCTTTTTTCACATCAGCAACTTCAGAAATAGCCTTGAGGGACCTTAATTTCCTACATAATTTTTGACAAATAACGGTTCCTTCCTAGTCCCGTATCCCCATGATTACTCTCAGAAAAGAGCATGTAACTCTCTGAACAAAATAATAACATGCTGTTTCAGGCTGTTTTGCAACCTCATGGCTTTTTTTAAACATTTGTAATGTATTCCATGCTTTAACCTGCTTAAAGACTAATATTAGAGTTCTCACCTATTTTTGCATGAATCTAGCATCAGATTAGAATATGCTTACTAAGAACCATTTGAAGTTGTAGTTCAAATCTCATAATTAGAAAAGGATGTGATGGGCAACAATAACCAGGGTACTTGTGGCAACTGAAGCAGAAACTACAAAGTACCTTACTTAAACATAATTAGTTCCATGTTTATGTGTTATTTAACATATATTCACAGCTGGCCTAACTCAGCTGTTACCAGTCTAAATAGTTCCTCTAATTAACTTTAGTAAGAGCAGAATCAGTCTACAGTAAGAACAGAATTAGTAGAATAAGTGTGGGAGGGAGCTAAAAAAACCCCAAAAAATCCACAAATAAAGCAACAGCTGTTATGGAGTAAAGATTGAAGCAAAGAAGTAGAAAAATACTTTCCTGTACATTTTTTTCACCATATAACTTCTGTCAAGTTCCTAAATGGTATGTCCATGAAGTCTGATATCTTTCAACCTAACTGATGTAGTTAGGCTAATACAAAATCTGTATGTTATCATTTGACTTTTTGTAGGTTTTTCTTATTTTCCGAATGAAGTTGGAAGTATGCTTCTCTAGGCTGATTACTTAGATTATCTAGCTGAATATTATTTATCTTTCAGCACAGTTACGTCCCTTTCTTTGACTTTGTGACATCTGTCCTGGGACAGAATGAAGCTCCTGGAAAATCTTCTTTCTCTCTTTCTCAAAGGAAGTTAGATGATTAGCAGATACTATGTGCCAAAATTAAAAAGGGTCAAAAGCAGGTAGCGTGAAACACATGCATTCCCTAGGGATAACAGCTCTGATCTCCAGATGAATTATTGTAGCTTGTAAGATTTTTAAAATGAGATTAAGAAAACAATGCATATAAGTTTCTGGCATGGCTGAGTTTTGGTGGGTGTGATAACATATTCATAACCCTTTAGTTTTGTTAATCTATTGCAAGATCTATTGCTAGAACATAATGCACTGCCTCCTGCTGATAAAACCAGCAGCTTGCTCCATTTGATAGTTTCCTTCAAGGTGTTAAGAATAGTTATCAGTAATTGAAAACCACAACAATCATTACTAGCCATTTACAAGATACAAGTGTTTTCATGCCGGATCTGAATATTGATATGTTCTCTAATGACTTCCCCCTTCAGAAAAGTCTTGAGATGGACTACACTTCTTCTAATGAACACAGTTGCTTGGGAAAGAACTAGACAAGGTTCTAGAAGGTTACTGACAGGCAAGGAAGATGAGGTAACTCTCTCCTTAAATAAGTGGTTAAAATTGTTAGTTATATTCCTTATTAAAGAAATGGATCTTATTCTTATGTTGTAGTTTGCAGGTAAATTCATTCAAAAACTTGGATTTCCCTGGGGAAATTTAGTAACCATGTGTCTTCCTAGTTCATTGATACCATAAGAATTATTAAAAGAAAAGTATATGTAAATACAATACAATGTTATATAGAGACGATGTTAAAAGATGAGCCTTTGATTAATGAGGGAAGGTAACAGAATAATTTTTTATTTTAAAAAGAATACCTTAACACCTTAGTTGTCCATGAAAGACTTTTTTTTTTTCATGATGCGCGTAAGAGTATTTTTGGGATACCTACAGTTCATATATCCTGCCATGATGCCTGTACATCAGAATGCTATTTAAGGATTTAGAAATCTCACCTACTAAATTCATAAGCTGGAGAAAGATGAGGGGGACTATAAAAATACGATTTTAAACCTCTTCCTTACATTTGGATCTACACTATTATAATAAGGAAACAATAATAGCTAATATTCCCAGTAGACACATTAGGTAACATTAAGATGCCCACTGTAATATAGTTTTACATAGAGATATGGAAGAAGCAGGATAAAATTGATCATACACAGCTCCATGTTTCTACAGCTTCGAGGGTCTACAGTAGCATAGCAGCTCTTCACATTCTTGCAGTTTGCAGTATAGCTACTTCTGAATTCCTCTTTACAATTTCTTTTACTATTCCCAGGCAGAGTTTGTTTCTCTTGTAGTCTTTATTCCCATTGGATCTAATCCAAAAGTTATTTGTTTCCACATACCATTCTTCCTTCTTGAAGCTTATACCTGAACAGACAAAGACCTTTTTCAAGTTTGCAAAATGAATGACAGTTAGAACCTTTATAAGGTTTGGCATTGTTTTTATTCTTTTCCTTGCTTGCTCTTCCCCTTTTACTGACTCCATATAAGGGAGCAGAGGTTGCATATGAGAATGAAGAGAGTCATTGACTCCCCCTGTTATGACATCTTCCATCTGAGGACCTGGAGCTTCTTTTTGAAGTATTCCCTAGCAAGATGGTTGTAACATTCATTAGTGTTTGTGTAGAAGTAAATAACAGATCTTGAATAAATGAGAGATACTGTTGCAGACATAATGCAGAGATGGAACATTGTCCAAAGAGTGAATGAGATGTTTACACGGAGAAGGTGAATGTGTGTTGTGTGGGGTTCTGTTGCCAATGGTATTTATTGTAGCTTTACAGCAGTGCTAGACTGCATATGAAAGAAGACTGAGCCTGAATCCTGGAGTTCTGAATGTGCAAGTGTAAAAGCAAAATTATACTTAAGACTTCTGAAATCATTTTTACACTCATTAAATTCAAATTGGGTCACTTTCAGCAATGAGATTTTATAGCTATTTAGTCACTGATCATTTTGTCAGTTTTAATTAATTCCAATTTTAAATGATGAAAGTCTGAATACACATGGAAGAATTGGAAGTAAAGTAAATAAAATAAAGTAATTGGACTCTCTGTCCTATTTGGAATGCACAGAGTCGTTTTTTTCTTGAGAGGGTATGGCAATATCGCTTTGTGGGCTAACACCACTTTAATGCCTAATAGTATGAGAAAAAATTAATAGAAAAGGCAGCTATGAAGAGATACTTTAAAACCAAAAGTAATAACCTCACATCTTACTGACCTGAAAGACAGCTATTGTGTAGTCTCAATATTATTAATCAATGAACTATCTAGGAACAATCCATAAGGCATTATGTCTTGACAGTTCCTTTCCTCCCCTAATCCTGGTATTCATCTTTGACTTCAGCCTTCCTGTATTCATTTGGCAAAATGCCAGCAGCCTGATTTCTAGAACCATTCATAATATTGTCAACGTGCACAAATTTTTAAAGTGCTTCCTACCTAGTCCTTACAAGTAATTCAAGTTATTGTCTAAAAAAGAGAATGGTCCAGTGATCTTAACTTAAGCTCAAAATTTTTATTTAAATTCATTGTTAAAAGTTTGTTCACATGATCTTCTCAAATGGATGCCACTGAGAGAGACAGACATGAGGTATCTCCACCAACAAACAGTGGCATTTTGCTTTAATTGATATGCTAAGCCTCTTAGTGGGACTTTTTATGTCAGGCTAAGCCATACAGGGGCAGGATTCTTGGTATGGAGCTGATACTTTGCTTTCTGGTTCACAAAACAGTTCATTTGTCTCAATTTGAATGACAGACATGTACAGAATTAGAAATACTGTAAGTAGATTTACTTATGTGATTTCAAAACCTCTAATAGCACTAGTCCTACCAGGTCTTCCTAAAGAACTGAGGGTGATTAAAAAAGTGAGCAATAACAGATAATGACAACAGTCAGGTTTTGCTATCTTGCATTATTATATTGAGGAAGGCTACTTAGACATCCTAAATTTGAGTCTAAACAGTATAATAACAGTCTATCATTCAGAATTTATATAAAACCCACTGAACCCTATTAGCAAATAATTAGCCAAAACAACAGTGAGAAGAGATTTGTGGATGAAATGGTGGATAAATTTATACCTGGCATAATAAGAGAAGCACGAATTCTGGTGTTCAATTTTCACTCTTTTTAAACAGAATTAATTTACATACTCTCCATTAATAACTATGATTTAAAAAATTCTTAACTTTGTTAGTTTTGTCTTTCTTCCTTTTTGTTTCTTTGCTTTTCCTTATAAAGTGTATTCATGGAGACAGAGATTTTGTGCAGCTTCACCTAGAAGTCCTTAATAGCATTGATTCTATATGTAGTGAAAAGAGAAGTAGAATAAAAATGGTAAACAATTATAGCATTAAGACTAGATTACAAACCATAATATATTTCAAAGTCATGCATAGTTGAAAGTTGAGGACAGGGGAAAGAGTTTGTTTTTATGTTAGTTTTTTTTTTTTTTACACACACACACGCATATCTTATTGGGGAACCATTGCTGTGTACCTAGGATATTTGCTTTGTATACCAGAGAACAGAAAGACTTCTTCGTGATACTTTTCTATAATTCCTCAGCTAGTATTACAAGAGACTTCTGTCTCTCAGTGAAAAATACAGCCATAAAAAAAGTAAGAATTTCCTCTTACTATTTCTTCATCTTCTGTGAGAGACATTTACTAGAACTTTTCTTAGTCTTCTATTTTCTGAAATACTTGGTCTGTTTGAAGTTATTCTACCTCTTTTTCTGTTCAGTGGTGGCATGTAAACACATGCTCAACAGGTCATTGGTTTTGTCTTTTTAAACACCCTTAGAGATAGCCAAAAAGAACCTCTCTAGTTGTTGTACATACTAATGCGGTAGATGCCTTAGATAAAGTTATTCCAGAGAGGCCGTCTGCAGACTTGTCTTCCCTGGAAAGATGACATACTTTATTATAGGTTGATTAACAGCTAGAGGATCCATCAGGCTTTTAGGACTAATGGCTTTAGAAGAAGAATATAAACTCCTGGCTTTTTGCTATTAGCAAATGTCATTCAAGTTGCTACTATTATCTGCACATACACTTGTGGCTACGGCCTGAACAGGTACCTGGATTCTTCCAGTCACTCTGTCTTCCAGGCCAGTTACCTCAGCTGCCATGCAGACAGCACATAGGACCCACAGCAAAACATTTTAGTTCATAAAGTTCATGAGTCCAGCTAGGGTCAGCAAATGAACTACCAAAAATGTACTGTTTTAATTGACATTTTAACAGAATAAATAATTTTTTAACATGTTTCAAAGTACCTTTATCTAAAGCATCATTTTTGAGACACATACAAGAAGCATTAAAGGAAGTACTTTTTTTTTATAATTAACATCTGTTATTATTAATTAATAGCAATGTTAATTGATATCTTTAAAAAATGTAGGGAGATTATTATGTTTCAATTGCAGCGATACCTTGGGATATGTTAAGCCAGATCATTGCCAGCATCATTGTTTTCTCCAAAACACAAGTGGGAAACACCTGTCTGGGAAATGATAATGGTAATTATATTTTTTCCTTTTTGTCCTCCCAAGTGATTATGCAGAAAATAAAATTTCTATCTGAAACCCAACAAAGGAAGATATATGCAAGGTAGGTAGAAATTTGAATGTGATTTGGTTTTAGTGAAATGTAGTTTTCACTAGAGAAACCAATTTGTTCATAAAGATTACCGCTGTAAAAAGCCAGCTATTCTCAGAATATTGTTTATGCTCAAATAGGAAATGCATTTTATGTATAAAGTCAAGAATTCATGGTTATTATTATTGAAATCTTAAAAGTCTAATTGGAAAATCATTATTAGTCTAGATCTAATTATTAGAGAAAAAAAGGGCATATAATAGTACTTATATATTTCCCTACCTAGAAGGACTCAATAATAGTAATCATAGAATTAAAATTATGACTGACATATTTATACTTACTCTTCCTTTTCTTGAGGTTATGCTCACCCTTCCGTTGCTCTGCCATGTCTTAAAGGCAGTAGTTTCAGCTGCTGGAGAGGGAACCACTGTGCTTCTGGAGTTCGTCATCAGAAGATGTATCATGCTGATGAACATAATATCTTCTGCACTTTGGGATCAACTTGGTGTCACTTTCATGTGTTTGCTAACAGACTTTAACATCTTTACTTTTTCTTCATTGGCCTGCAGGTCCACGTTACACCTGTCTTTTGCATATGCACACTATTTCTTCATTATCTTTCTGCGCCTAAATCCATTTTTTTCTACCTTCATCTACATTTCTTTAACTAAACCTTTAGGAATTACTTTTGTCTGTGGGATTTCCAGTGCCAGACCTATGCCTCATGTTTTATCACTCTATTTCTGCACTCCTCTACCCTGCACTCTGTCTCTTTGCACGGCCTTTCCTATCACAGGTACCAGGGCAGTATTTCTGTATACCACAACATTACATTAAGAGATGTAAATATTACTCATAGAATAAGTGCTTATTACTGCTCTAAAACTATGGTTGTACCACACGAAGGTAAACAAAAAGAAATTAGCCATAGATACTTCATCAAGTAGAGAAATTCGTGTCACGCTGTTACTTTAAAGGGGGGTAAGGAGAGTCTGATATTCAACTTGCCTTCCAGAGCCCTTCCAAGGACTTTCACTGAAACAGTTTCGCAAAGTTGAAACAACAGGTAATTTATTCAAGCGACAGTTATCACAGATTCGGAATTGCCATTGATAAATGCACTGTCTACAAAAGTTGAGCTCAAAGTAGTAGTTTAGCTCTTTAGTTAACAATGTGTTCCTGGGAATACGTCTGACAATGTCAGAGGCATGACTCTTACCGAAAAGGCATCCCTTCTTGGGGGGGGAAGAGAGGTTCAGGCCCGTCGACCAGTCCGTCAGGTGAAGTTCTCGCTTGGCTCCTCCTCCCAAAGAGAGTTTTCAAGTGCCAATTTTTATATGTTTGGAAATCTTTTTGCGAGGTGGGACTAAGTCAATTATTG
>Ga0065711_1006584_pt1 | contig 16913 bp, 5 predicted proteins | sample Hoacrofraction12_FD_59098 | JGI IMG/M metagenome (GOLD analysis project Ga0065711, IMG submission 59098) | Hoatzin crop microbial communities from Cojedes, Venezuela - Epithelial fraction 12 v2 (version 2) | ecosystem: Host-associated > Birds > Digestive system > Esophagus > Crop | place... | reverse complement strand
GCTGCACAGGACCTTGTCCAGGCGGGTCTTGAATATCTCCAGAGAAGGAGACTCCACCACCTCCCTGGGCAGCCTGTTCCAGTGCTCCATTACCCTCAGAGTGAAGAAGTTCTTCCTCATGTTCAGCTGGAACTTCCTGTGCTTCAGTTTGTGCCCGTTGCCCCTTGTCCTGTCTCTGGGCACCACTGAAAAGAGTCTGGATAGCTCTGCCTCTTTCACTGTAAGATTTCATGGCCTGAATTATTTCACATTTGTTGTGGAATGCACAGGACAGGAGAATGATGGCTGAGGTGTGGAGCAGTGGTTGGCATTCTGTCTTGTTTGCAAGCAAGAGTTTGCACTCAGTCCACATACTGCCTTTTTCTAATGATCATACTCTTATTTAGTCTTTCTAAGGGCACAAGAAGTGACTGGGGGTAGTTGAACATAGCTCACTTGTGTACAAGTAGCACCCAAGAAAGTTGGTATCTAAAATGTTTAATAAATTTTTCACAGTTGTTGTTGTATCAACAGTTTGAATAATAAACAAGAAATTAAAGCAGCTACTCCTGCTGTCATTTACCCTGGGGTAGGGTGAAGTCTGGAAGACTAGAAAATAGGTTACAGTTGTTCACAGGCCTGTATAAAACTGATGTGAGAATTTAATTAGGCCCAAAGTATCACTAGGGTGAGTAATGTAAGTGGGAATAGACATCGCTTGTTGCTAAAATGCAAGAATATTAATCTCCTTAAGTGTCTTTTTACACTAAATTTGGGAAACAAATTACAGTCAATAAAATCAGTGATAAAAGTAGTTGTATTCTAGGTGTTTCAAGATGCCCAGGAAAATTCATTCAGGGAAATATCCATTAATAACCATACAGATGCAGTTTTTCCATTGAAATCCATGAAGCTGTGGGCGCTCAGCATCTCATAAGGGACTGCACTGCCACTTTACAGCAGAGGGTGCCTAATTGCCTTTCATCTTGATGAAGTTTTAAATAGAAGGTACAAATAACTTTGTTTCTCATCAGTCAGCAATCTGTTTATTGCAGTAAATGAGTCATGCCCCTGTATTTCTGCCATATGAGTTCAGAGGTCTACAGGTGTGATACCAACAATCAGAGATCTTCTTATAGCCTGTAGGTGTAGAATTATTTTTCTTTCTTTGCATTCCTGCATAGATTTCATTTGCATTTTTTCCAGTATGCTTTCATATCCATCATCAGAAGTTCTCAGTAGTGATTACCAGCTTTATTGTTGTATGTTGCTTTTCTGCTATTTGGTAGAGTCTAATATTGCTTCTGACTACTGCATGTGCAGGCTTGTCTGAGCAGTTCAATTCTGAGTGTCAGGCATTCAATTAAACAGGGTATTTTATTTTATTCAAGGAGACTGCAGTGTGTCTAGCCCAGTAACTGTCTGAGTGAGCAAGAAGTCAGGAAGGCAAATATTTCTCTTGAAAATGGCATAACATCTGCAGCCAAATGTGAAAAGATCACAGGATCAGCTTTTCTTTAACACTATTATTTTCTTTCAATAAAGTGTAAAATTTTGAGGGATGAAGTTTAATACTGGGTGTTATTGCAATAGATTGGTTTTGCATGTGTGACATAGCAGCAATAAATTTGTATATCAGTTTTGGATAATACCACTTGGGTATATGCATTTTAGGGTTTTTTTGTGAGTTCCTATACAAGACCATTTTAAGGTATGCATTTTCAAGTGTGTATATACTGATCGATGTGTGATATTTTAAAAGTTTTACATTTCAAGGAACTCTTTTTTTTCATATGTTTGAAGTTCTTGACTTCACTTGGACATTGAAATTTGAATGCAAAAGAATTATTCAGATGTGATTAAGAAGAGTTTAAAATTCCATACTTTATGCTACAACTATGGTATTAACAAAATATGCTCACATGAGTAGTTATTACTCAAGCTGTAACCTTTTCAGAAGCACCTAATGACTTGGTAGCCAGTGACCTGTTTTCAAAAACAACTTTATGCATTTAACATCATAGCTATGTTTTCTTTTTAACTTTACTTGAAACATGCTCCTGAGTCTCATCATTAGCATTACCTCATCATCTTGCCAGCATTACCAACCCACCGAAGTAAAAATAAATGGATGTGTTTTAAATAGGTTAAATTATAAGGTTTTGCCAGCTTGATTCATGTTGGCTGAAACTGGTAACTGAGTGTTCTCAGGAGTAGGCTTGGAGCAGAGGGGACAGAGGTTGCACGAGAGTGTGTTAAGTAGCTGAGGACTCAAGTTTATACCTGTTCACCTACCTCAGCTAAAGATGGAGGATTGCATGGGCCCATAACGTAAAATATCTTTGATTTACTAGACACCTAAAAAAACTGTGAAGTCACTATTGAAAATAGGATTTGGACTTACAGATTCACCCATAAGCAATAGTCTTGCTGCAAGAGTTAGGTATCCGAGTGAGGCATATATTTTTACATATATTCAAATTTAAATTTTGAATGTAAAATATCACATTGTCTAAGTAGTAGTATAACTAATAGTTTACAGGTGATTAGAACATTGACAGCTGTTAGTGTACATTCAGATAACATACAGAGTGCTAACTACACCCACAGTCTGCATTATAGTTAATTGCCATTCAGTAGCAGTATTTTCCACTGGAATTTATTTGCAGGTCCAAGGGCAGGAAACTGATAATGTGAAGTCCATAGGTCCAAAAAACTTAAACAGAACAAGACAAGCTTAATGTCTACATACAGGAGTAGTCAGCCGAACATTTCTTATATGAAATACCTAGGTGGCATTGACATTTCTGAGTGTGATTTCATTAAGTAATGCAGCCCTGCTTACATTCAGCTTTCAGAGACAGAAATAAAGTAAGACTAGATCTGTTAGTATAAGCTGTCTCTCATGATAAACTCTTACTTCTCAAGGTGTACAGTATTTTTCAACCTTAATAGAAAGAAGTCAAAAGGAATGACTTTCTCAACAACAGACTGCTGCCTTTGCTTTTTCTCTTCAGATAAGGATAATGCATTGTCATGAGCTGAACTAGCTCCTGCTGGTGTATTAATTAATACCACCACCTGGATCTATCAACAGCAAGACAGCCAGATTCACACTAGGGGATAAAAAACAATCTGCACCTTGTCTGCCCTGCCGCACTGGGAGTAGTCACAGGTCTGCAGCCCCTGGTAATTACTCACCCGGGTCTTCACACTGCCTGCATTTTCATTTTGATTGTTGACATTGCACAGTACTGCCTCATCTGCCTAAAAAGGTGGGGAAAAAATGAACAAAGTATGTCAGGCCTGGTAATTACACCACTGTCACCTCTCACTCTCCCAGCTATTGGACCCCATCAGTAAAATGATAGTTGTCAGTCTCCTGTTAACTGTTTCATTAAAAGGGAATGATTATGTTAAGTTGAGTGAATGAGTTGACACTAAGAATCAACACCTTCTGAGCAGCTGTGAAAACATTTAGAATGGATTTATGTACCAAGAGCATAAGTGGAATGAGAAAGAAAACCTACAGGTTGAATGAATTAATAAAAAGTTGGGAAAAATCTTAATTCAAATTAATTTTGTGTGGTTGGAAGAATGGGTTCAAATTCCTGAAAAGAAAATAAACCTGTGTTTTTAAGGGTCTGCATATATTTAACAGAGAGCACCTCTAAAATTGTGAATTAAACTCCACTGAGAGGGATCCTCTGTGTTGTGCCAACAGATCTGCATTTCTAATATATTCTGCATTTTTTAGAGTATTTGTGGTTTTCATCTGTTGGTATCAAACACACCATTTGTTTCAGGACGGGAAAAGGAAACGCCAGTGGTTTCTGCATGAAACAGAAAAACTAGGTTAAGAATATATCAACAATTCTGACACATATTTAAGGGTTGACAGCATAGCTTGGTGCATGTTCTTGTTGCAGATTCCACAGGGTGAATCCCCAATATTCATTAAAACTCACTCATTTGGATTTGTTAATATACAAAGTATTGTATCAATACTGGTTTCCAGTATGGTTGACAAGCTGATTTGAGAGAATGTGCCAGTGATATGATTAGAGAAATTCAGGCATGTTTCTACTTTGCTGAATTCTTTTTAAATCAAATAATATGGAAGGAACCTGTTAGCGATGTCAATACATGGAGTGATGAGACATATATGGGGAGACAAATATTAAAGGGGATCTTGTTTTAAGGCTATGAACATCTTCATAAGTTGTGGGATATTGGAGGAGATAGGGAAGGAGGTCTTTGTGAGTCAGAAATCCAGGATAAGACTGTTAAGCTTTGTGCTGTGTATTTTCCATTTCTTAACAGAATGAATTGTCAGGTGAAGATCAGCTATCAGTAGTTTAGATATATGTGGAAAATGCAGTCTTGCGTATGCCATGAAGATAGTGATGGCTAAATACTACTTAATGAGCACTTAATGGTGTTTGTAACTCAAACTGATCACCTGCTGTAGCAAGAAAAGAATTCCAAATTTATAGTCACCTTGAAGTCCAAAGTATTTCCTGCTCGTACCAGTAATCAATAGGACTTGTGTATTTGTTATATTTTATCAGAGAAAATGTATTATAGTTATTTATAGCCAGTTCAGGGAACAAAGATTCTCCCAGATTTCTACTACAAAGAACAACCAACTAACCAACCAACCAAATGGGTTACTGTGAGCTCCAGAACAGAATTTAGATCCCCATAATGTCCATTTCTCATATGTGGCTTTATTATTGTTGTTGTTATTATGAAGCATTGGTATTTAAAATTGCTGCAAGAAATGTCCCTTTTGATGGTAAAAAATATAAACTTGTTGAATTAGAACAATTCAAAAAGCTTCAAAGAGAACACATAGCTTTGATGGAGGGATAGCACTTTCTAGCACTTTTCCTGAATCATTGTTTGAGCAACAGTTAGGTTCCCATTTTGTGCCTTCGTAGTCACAGGTAAGCTCAGTTAAATAATGTCTGTACATGGAGATGTACAGGGAACAACTAGACAGAAACATCATGTACAGTCTGAAGGGTTTACTCCAAAATATGCTAAGGGGCAAAGACATTCCGTGTCTCTGCCACAATGTCTGCAGCAGCCTGGTATGGATGAGTTCATTGGAGAAACTAGCTACCCGTGGTTTGGATGGGTGTACTCCGCTGGATAAAGAACTGGCTGAACAGCTGAGCACAGAGAGTGGTGGTGAATGGAGTTAAATCCAGCTGGCGTTCGGTCACGAGTGGTGTCCCCCAGGGCTCAGTTTTGGTTCCGGTCTTGTTTAACATCTTTTATCAACGATCAGGATGAGGAGATTGAGTGCTCCCTCAGTAAGTTTGCAGATGACACCAAGTTGGGTGGGAGTGTCGATCTGCTCGAGGGTAGGAAGGCTCTGCAGAGGGATCTGGACAGACTGGATCAGTGGGCTGAGGCCAGCTGTGTCAGTGTCAACAAGGCCAGATGCCAGGTCCTGCACTTGGGTCACAATAAGCCCATGCAACACTGCAGGCTTGGGGAAGAGTGGCTGGAAAGCTGCCCAGCAGAAAAGAACCTTGGGGTGTTGGTTGACAGCCGGCCGAACATGAGCCAGCGGTGTGTCCAGGTGGCCAAGAAGGCCAATGGCTTCCTGGCTTGTATCAGGAATAGTGTGGCCAGCAGTAGGGCAGTGATCATGCCACTGTACTCAGCACTGGTGATGCTGCACCTGGAGTACTGTGTTCAGTTTTGGGCCCCTCACTACAAGAAGGACAGTGAGTTGCTGGAGTGTGTCCAGAGAAGGGCAACGAGGCTGGTGAGGGGTCTAGAGAACAAGTCTTACGAGAACCGGCTGAAGCAACTGGGGCTGTTTGTTCTGGAGAAGAGGAGGCTGAGGGGGGACCTTATTGCCCTCTACAACTACCTGAAAGGCGGTTGTGGTGAGGTGGGTGTTGGTCTCTTCACCCAAGTAACTAGCAATAGGACAAGAGGCAATGGCCTCAAGTTGTGCTAGGGGAGGTTTAGATTAGATATTAGGAAAAATTTCTTTACGGAAAGAGTGGTCAGGCATTGCAACAGGCTGCCTAGGGAGGTGGTGGAGTCACCTTCCCTGGAGGTGTTAAAAAAAAGTGCAGATGTGGCACCTCAGGATATGATTTAGTAGGCATTGTGTTGGGGTGACAGTTGGACTCGATAATCTTAGAGGTCTTTTCCAACCTATGATTCTATGATAGTTCAGATAAACTAGATTTTTAACTTTTTAGCACGCTTATTGTCAGTTCTACAAAGTATCTCCTAGATGCTTTAGTCTTAGACAAAAGGCAAAAAACAAATAGTCAAGGCAAAGACCAGCTTTTTGAACAAAATAGAATTTGCAGTCAAACAGAATCATTAAATCCGTACAAAGATTCCCCAGATAGTCATACTGAGATAAGCCAATGAGTAGAAGATACCAGCGCTCAGTGCTTGGCTTTTTGTTTCTGCTGGAATATCTGTGTTTGAACTACAAATCTGACAGTTTTGGTCCTTCTTTGAGAAACACGTCTCTCTATTTCGGCTTTAAAAATCAATAGTGAAGGGGTTCACGCTGTAACTCCCTCAGATCGTAAGAGGCAGCTGTTGCTAGAACGGTTGAGGGTAAAGGGTTTTAACTTTGGAGATTTCTTTTAATTTGCTCAAGTGTTCTAACCTTCGTATCTTCTGCCAACTCTAAGTTAGGATGCGTGGCAATTACCATTGTATGGAGTGTGATGGATTGAAGCGAGGGCTGAATGTGTACTTCTTCACTGCTTTGGGCATGGAATACTTCTCTGGAGTTGGAAATGAGGCCTGTTGTTTCTTATACCATACCTTTCCGGCTGTTTTGTTGCTCACATGGGCTGGGATGGTTTGGTGTTACTTTTAGGGACTGTAAATTTTATGCTTCAAAATATTGTGTGTTATTAAATCTTTGGTGCCCACTGTTAATTAGGAGGATGATGACCACACCGAGAAATTGGTAAGTATACTTTATTCCTAGTATATTTTTCTTGTACCTGGTGCCAAAGTAACTAGCTGTGTATTACCTTATATTTACATAGTACCAAACCAAGGAATTCAGAAAAACGCTGCAAGTTACAGTTAAACAAAACATTTCAGCCAAAAATGGTTGATGCAAAATAAATAAAAATTGCTTGGAGGCCAGCCATCCTGAAATATAATTTGAATTCACAAAACAGAATTCCTTTGTGAAATAATTTACAGAAAGACAAAGTTTATTTCAAATGTCAAGTTGTATAAATTGTAGGTAATGTAGGTAAAGAGCATACATTGCGCTAGCTATGTTTCTATGCTAAATAAAGGTTGTGTTTGTGTATCTGTTCCCTCTTTTAAAGTAGCAAAATAAACAGGCTGATTAAAAAACAATACCCTGACAGCAGTTCTGTGGCAAAAGGTGCTGCTCACTCTAGCTCAGTTTTCTGTTAACCCTTCTACTCAACTTCTGTCATCGTCTTCACCCACTTAAGTATTGTTTAATAGGAGATATGTGGTGGTGATATCCTCCTTTTCTTTCACCTCGTGTTTTTGTGTGATTGAGATTAAATAGATTTTGAAATAATTTTGGAATGATCCTTGTAAGCCAGTTGCAGTGAAGAGCCAGAGACAGTAAAATTACTTTATATCAATACTGGCAAATAATTTTAAAAACTGAGACGCGACTTTTCAATTTTATTTTGTTTTGAAACCTATTAAGGTTAATGAGTGGGGTCTACTCTTGTTTTCTCTCATCTTGTAATTGCTATGTGAGGTCACAAACCCTTTATATAAAGTCATGTAAAAGTAATAAAAAAAGCTCTCGGCTTGAACCAAATGAGTCAGTAGTTCTGCTGTAGCAGCATGGGAGCTGTTTTTTGAAACCAACGTGTAATATATCAATATGCTTAGAAAAAGAGGTAAATGTCCTTTTCGTCAAAGATATTTTATTGCTAACCATGAACCAGTGCAAAAATAGATGCATCTTTGTCATCTTGTACTTTACTTATTCTTTCCTCCCATCAGAGGTTCTGGGAATTCAGAATCTGGGAGTACAACATTGTCCCGCTGTCCATAACAGTGGGGGTTATTGACAAAACCTAATGAACATTCAAAGGGACTCGTCTACTATACAGAACTTCTCACAGAAGTAAAAAAACCTATTCAGTCCCTGTTTCTTGTAATTTTGATGCCTATGTGATTTGGTATATAATGTTTGTTTTGTGCATTCTTTTTCCAAAGTATGTGCACTATATGTTTTATGAGTAAGAGAAGATGCCCATTGAATTTATCTCTGAACAGGGGAGATCTAGAAGGAAGAGCCTAAAATGATATTCCTTCTGAAAAAATGTATTGTTCGGGCTCCAGTGATTATTTTTTTTTTTCAGAGCTACGTTAATTAAGTCTAGGAAAACATGTGGCTTTAAAACTATTTATTTTTGAATATTTTGATTATCAGAAAAGAGTCACAAATTTCTCAGAGGGATATTTGTTCTCCATCCTCCCCGCCCACCCTCCTACCCCCAGGATACAAGAAAAAAAACACCTTCTGATACTTGAGAGACTTTACTATAAATTGTTGAGATGAAATATGACAACCTGAATGAAATTCCTGTTTTAGACAATTACAAGGGAATGGAAGTAGACATTTAAAAAGAGCAAGCTTCAACAAGAAGTAGTTACGGTATAGTTCTGGTAAACAAAACAAGATGTCTTCAGCTCAAATTTCTCAAGATCTGAGGGAGTAAATCTCTGGCTCAGAATGTTCTTAAAATGTTGGACCCTGTTCTGCAGTCTCCAGGCACAGAACTGCTACAGAAAAAGTCCAGTTCCACGGACATCTCAAATATGGAGAAATCAGAATGCATTGGGATGAAGTCTTTAGGTAGGAAATTGTAGAGAGACAGATTGATTTATCCACTCTCTCACACACCATACTGCATCTGCATCTTGCTGAACTGAGTCAGGCTATGAGTCTGTACATGTTTCAACTGCTTCTCTAACATGGAGAGTAATAATAACTTGCATCTTGACCTCGCATGGCCCTTGGAGTGGGAGATGTTGACAATTTGCTGTGGTACTCTCTCTGTACATACACAAACTTTACTACAGTGCATTTTTAAAAGCAATGTTAGTCTGTGGGTATTTGATTAGTTTAGTCTATGCTAGAAGATTGTAGTCACAAAATAATGCTAGAGTTTTTAAGCTATGTCATGTAGAGTATTTTGACTTTTCCCTGCCCTTCACATGTCCAGTCAAATTTCTTTTAACATTAGACATATGTAAAATTCTGGTCATTCCTTAGACCTAGACAATGATACCTGTTTGGCATCACATATCTAGCAATACGCTACTGTGTTAACAGTGTCTTGCAATTATGGGTTACTTCATTCTGAGCAGCCAGAATCATTACACGAGTAACATATGGCAGTTTGGGATTTTGGTTCCTTTCAGCATCTGTAAATAAAGCAAAGATTTTGGTCCTTTTCTTAAATTGTTAAACATATGTATTTTATGCGACCTTCCATATACTTCTTACTCTTTCTTCTTCACCAGCAGATTCCAGAGTTGGAAACGTGTAAACCTAGCATGACCAGGTAGCAAGGTGCTAACTATAAAATACTTATTTATGGTGTATTTTTTCTCATTAAATGATACATTTCACTAGCGTTATACAGAAATCAGCCACACAAATGACTTGCACATCAATATGGAAAATTAACATGTCTGTTTTTAGAGATCCTAATTTTTAAGCAAATACATCAGACAGACAATATACAGCATAAGCTGCATGTATGTAAGTGGATTTCTGCACAGTGATAATAGATGAATTTCTTTGAACAATATTGATTTCCACATCTTTCCAATTCCCAGTTGTTTTCTTGAGGTCTCCAGTCCAGCCATGTGAAGTCCATTTGTGCATTGTATAGTAAAAAGGAGGCTTCCCCGTGTGAGAAGAGCTCCTTTCATAGTCATGCCTGTGGAGGATTGAAAGTGAAGTGAGAGAATTGCTTCATAGTGTCACAATTCCAGTGATTTTAAAAGAAAACAAAACAACAACAACAAAAACAAAAAAAGAAGACAATTGGTTATTACATTGCTCTTTCACTGTTAATAACAGGGATTTCCATGACCTGTTTTGCTTCATTTAAAAAAATAAAACCGAAAAAACCTTCCAACACTAATCAAAACTTAGGTCAGGACAATTGAACTAGTGTACTGAAACTGTCTTAGAAAATGCAGTTTCTTTGCTGCACACTATAGATGCATATTCTGTTTTTATTCCCCTCCAGACTTCTTAAAATCACATTGTTATCTTAGTCTTTGAAATGTAAAAATGCTGGGACATCAAAGAAATATTGTGATGGTCAAAGAAATTTAGAAGGAGAGTGTATATAATGAATACTTAACACCGGGGGTTTACTTTGGTTTTTTTGTGAAGATATCCATTGTAGCAACTTAGAGCTGGAAAATGAGGCATGAAATTGTTTGTGGAAGGTTCAGTAAATTGAATGTTAAGCATTTGTATGTTTGCTGCAAAGCTAAACGTGCAATTTTAGTCATAACATGGGTGTCTTTGCATTTGTTCTGTAGCTTGTTTAACAAAAAGCAGATGAGAAAAACATTTTGAGGAATATGAGAAGAATACAAAGACCAGCTCTCCAGGAGATGCAGATGAGGATGGCCTCCTAGATTAAACTGGTGGTTTACTCTAGCTGAGGATCTGAGAAGCACAGTGAATTAACCTTCTCAAAAATTCTGCAATGAGATTCAAACACATCATATAATCTAGAGTCAGATAGACTACCATTACACTACACAAAGCTACTCGGATCTTCTGCTACCATGTTTATACAGCTTGTAGTATTTGAGGTTGCTTGCTTTGCTGCCTTTGCCAGTGTTCTGCATTCCCACAGTACCTGTGCTTTAGGAATGTTCTGCCTGCAGAAGTCTGAAAGCTCTCTTTTGATTCTGTTGCCTGGAGTCAAGATTGCCTGTTGTATAAATTTTTCCCTAATTCGGTAGTAAGTTGTATCGTGTGATGAGTGATCACATTCTCCCATGACATAGGATGTCATATGACCTGCCACGTGACTAGAGGTATGTGCAATTGGGGCTGTCTACAAATGTTAATGTGGTAAATGGCATTTTTGAAGTGAGAAAGAGACACCATAGAGTGGCCTGCTAAAACTATTTATGCTGCCTGTGTTTTTCAGTTCTAACCCAAGAAGCCCCTGGAACAGAAGACAGCATAATGAAACGAATATTTTGCTAGCCTGGGATTAGTCCATGTGCTGTAGAATATGCATCACGGTTTCTCTGCATTCTGTTTCAAGTAACAGTAGCACTTTCAACCTTGTGTGAAGATCAGCTAGCTCAAGCCAACAGAATTGCCCAGAAATTGTTTATTTCTTCCTTAGTCTCCCACAACCTTCTGAAAACATTCAAATAATTTTCTCATGACGTGTGGTGAAGGTAAAGGATTTCAGTCTTCTAGAGTCACCATAGTCTGAGGAACAGATTTGTAGTATTACCAAATTGCATGGACTTAAAATCTGCAGCTTTATTTCCTGCTGTCTTCACTGGTATTATATTAGTGTCACTAAATTAACACAAAGCAGTGAGTGGATACATCAGTGTGAAACTGGTAAAATGAAGTGGATGATCAAGTTCTGGTAATTTTAACTGTCAGACTTGTTCCGACATGGAATCCATGGATTCAGGTGTAGCTCAGCTGTGGCTTTTTTGTTTGTTCAGATGGGGTTTTTATTGTTGATTTAGATGTTCTGCATAGTTTTCTATTTCCCTCAGAAAACAGCTGAAATCATGCATCTTTGACAGATGAATTTGAATGTTTTTTTGTGTTTGCATTTTAAATTGTGCTAAAAGTCTATCCTGTACAGTACCTGAACAGATATTTGGATCTAGCTATTAAACTTATAAACCATAAGTGATGTAAGAAATTTACAGGGTTTACTCTCTTCTACCTGGTATGTTAACCTCTCACATCTGTATTGAGGTTGTTATAGACCCCTATCCTTTTTGAACGTTATTTAATTTTTGTTACAGGATGTTCTGTAAATTTTCAGTACAACTTTGCATGCCTGCAATTTGCTTTAGGTGAGGAACGCTGTGCTATATTGTTTTGTCTTTCACCAAGGCAATTACTGCTGTATTACATATCCAGTCACAGGCATCTACAGAGACTCTTACTATTTCAGACTGCTGTTTAGAGTTCTTTTTGACTAGTTATTGTCTTGCACCATTTTTATTTTTCTTCCCTTGGCATTTTCAGATGATTTTTGACATCTGAGGAAAAATATACATTCAGACGATTACAATGTTGCTGCCTGGTCTCGGCTCTAGTCATCCACAAGACAGCTAAAAAAGCACTAGAGGAAGAAGAAATTAAAAGGCAGTGATACATGATCTCTTTTCTGTGCTGCTTATTGAAGGATCAGGGGTATGTTATCTAGAAAATGCTCTTGCCTTTCTTTCTTGATTTTTGATCACAAGGTATTCATACTCCTATGTTTTAATCTCTCTGTAAGTTTAACATTGACTGTTCTCCATGTCAGCCGAGGTCTATTTGGGCAATTCACCATTGTGTTTTAGTTTCCACACTTGTCAGCATCAGTGAAAATATTCTGTAGTTTTGTACAATGCTTGAAAGACAGATGAACTTTTCCAAAAGCGTTACTTTTGCCTTTTCCTAACAAAAAAGCAGGAATGCCAAGAGTTACTATAGTTACCTGAAGTTATCACAGGTAGCTATGAAGAAGGTAGAAAAAAATTGGTTTTGTTCAGTTTTCTGTTGGGAATTCTGTGGATACTAAGATCCTGATGCAGTCAAACATGAGTTTCTTTTTAATTTTGTTGTATAGATGTCAGTCTGTCACAGTACATTATAACAGACAGTCTGTTTACAGGGAACATGACAAATATGAAATGTATTCTTCTCCTTTAAAAAAGAATGCGAAAACTAAGTTAGGAATAGGCCCAAGCAAAAATAACATGAAAAAAAAAATACATTGGTTTTCAATGTTGCTTTTCTGCTTGCTTGCTTACTTGTTTCCCTTTGCACTCTCTGCTGCTGTTTGACTTACGCTTACCATTTTCTGTGGACTTCTACAAGTACTGAATGTAAAGCTGTTCACACTTAAAATACCTTTTACAAGTTAACATTTTTTTTTCATTTGGGGTATAGGTTTGTAGGAGAATACTACTTGGACTAGTAAGACTCGCAGGTTAGTAAAAAACATTAAAACTAGAACATTTCACGCATATAGAATCTGCATCTCCAAGATATTGTTGAGGAGTCTGTATGTTCCTAATTTGGGGTTTAAAAGACAAACAAAGATGATGCTTTATCTGAAACAGAATACATGATATGCAGCACGTCTCTTCTTTAGGCTACATTGGCTTTCTAAATATTTGTGCACATATTGGACTTAATTTTATGTGTTCCCTATTCATTTTAATTAATGTAGAGAAAATAGATTGTTTACATCTAAGTTTTAAGTAATTACTTCCATTAAAAGAAACCTAGCTGCTGCATGTATGGACTGGCTCAGAATGTACTATTTCACCTTGTAAGGCCCAGTGCAATGTGGTCCCTCGTTTACTCCAAGACATCTTAAAGGTCTGTGATGTCAAAAACTGAGGAAAACATTTGAGAATATTGAGAAACCTGTAAATTTACAACCCATTTAATCAGCATATTTTCATGAAGCTGCGATCCAAAATAAAATGTCAGTGCAGCCAGGACTTTACTTCCAGGTGGTTTGAAAAATTCTACTAATGGATTGGGATGGACAGCAATACTCAGTATATTGAAAGAAACCTGATACCTTTCCCACACACACTTTTTTTTTCTTTTTAATTTAAGGGTGTTGTGATATATATGTGTGATGTCAAAAATGTTAAGACATTTTTGATTCAGAATAGTATTTTCAAGCAAAGACTTGCAGTATAGGCAGAATTGATGTACAATGGTAATGGTAACAGTTTATTTTGCAAGTTTGGTCTTTTGTAGAAAATACATGTATTTGTTCAAAAATGGAAATTCTGCTGCTGTGCATGATTTGCTTCAGATGCGCTCCTCATATTTTATCTGACTGAATTAGGAAAGATCTAGTGTGTTGTTGTTGTTCAACGGTCATAATTCAGATACCAGCTTTATATGAAGTTTAATAATGTTATGAACCAGATATAAAATAAGTGTGTGTGGGTGTATACATATAATTCTCTCATCATCTCTCTGTAGACACATTTCTCAGGACATTAAGTACATACTTTAAAGACTCAGTGGTAATTTCAGTCTTCAGTACAATACCTGAGAGGGCAGTTAAAGAATATCTATTATCCCTTCCTCCCTCAGGAAAGATAAGAAGTGTGGGAAATTAGTTCCTATTGCCAAATTACACTTTATCCTGGAGCAGTGGTTAAAGAAGTTCCATTCTTATATCATATATTGCACATTCTGACTTTCTTCATTCACTGAGAAGATATTGGTTTACACTGGGTGAAAGAACAGGGAAGGTAGCATGCAATCAGTTCCATGCATGCACATCCATATATTGTAATGCTGGTTAATTTTATCCTCAGTTTCATTCAGTTCAGTGTATGAGATGAGTCTGGGCTTCAGTGGCCACACTAAAGTGTAATTGTTTTCTTTGATCCTGAGGGGCAATATACCAAAAACATATATATGGCCTATGTGGAGACATAATTTTTTTTTTTCTTTAGGCTGTTTGATGAAAGATGCTACCAGCTTCAGAAGCTTCAGAGTTTGAAGGACAGAATGAACATACTCTATATGAACGATCAGAAAATGTAAAGTTTTACTACTTTTCACTGTTATGATTCTGACTAATGCATTATGTTCTATAATTTTCAGTTCTTTACAACTTAGTAATTTAAACCCATGCAACAAAATTCATGGAAGGATTACTCCTCCTAATTTGCTATACATTTTTATTCACTGTGCAATGAGGACAGTCATTATATGACCTTTAAAGGTCGCTTCCAACCCAAATCTATACAAGATACCTAATCCTGGGGAGTCTTATCCAAGGTATTGATTCCAGTCCACTTGTATTTACATCAAATAAAGAGTAATATTTTATGTAGATTTATGACTGCACTCATCCCTAATGTGGGGCCTAAGAGTGTGACTGGATTTTGTGTTTTGATACATGAAGATCTAAAACTTCCATGCATACAAAGGTTTAAATTAAAAAATAAAGGGAGAGGGAGTGTAGGTAAATCAAGCCCATGGTAGATTTTACACTCAACAAAGGAAATTAGGTAAGACAAATGATGGTGTATGACACCACAAGCTCAGGCAGTGAGCAAACTAACCTACACAGGTCCTGCTTTGAGTCAGCAATGTGCCCTTGTGGCAAAGAAAGCTAATGGTATCCTGGACTGCCTTAGGAGGAGTGTTGCCAGCAGGTGAATGGAGGTGATTCTTCCACTTTACTCAGCACTGGTGAGCCTACCTCTGAAGTAGTGTCCAATTCTGGGCTTCCCAGTACGAAAGAGAGATGGATATACTTCCTAATGGCCAAGGGCTGCTAAGATGATGAAGGGACTGGATCATCTCTCATCAGAGGAAAAGCTGAGAGTGCTGGGATGCTTCAGCATAGAGAACAGAAGGCTTATATATACACAGAGAAGGCTTATATGCTTATCAATGTATACAGACACCTGAAGGTATAAAGAAGATCGAGCCAGGCTCTTTTCAGTGGTGCCCCGTGTCAGGACAAGAGGCAGTGGGCACAAACTGAAACACAGAAGATTCTGCCTGAACGTCAGGAGACTCTTTTTCTACTGTGAGGGTGACTGAGCACTCGTCCAGGTTTCCCAGAAATTTTGTGGACTCTCCATCCTTGTAAATACTAAAAAACCATCTGGACATGGTCCTGGGCAGCCTGCTGTAGGTGGGCCTGCTTGAACAGGGGGGCAGGACAAGATCACGTCCAGAAGTCCCTTCCAACCTCAACCATTCTGTGATTCTGTGAAGACTGAAGGTAAATGAAAACTTCAAGGGCAACACCCCTTTTTGTTCTCCAGAGGAAAGTATAGGCTACAGCTATTCAATTTTAGAGACATTTCCTTACCAGTATAAGCAATGCTTACTATCTTTCTCAGTACATATTTCTTAGTCAATGATTTAGTTTGAGCTACTATTTCTGTCAGCAACATTTGGGGCTGAATCTAAGGTAAATAGTTTTGGGGTGGTGAAGGAAAGAAAACAAACTATGAAGCAGTGTACTATAGTTTTACTGTTTCATGATGACTAATTTTATGTATTTCATTAACTCATTTAAACAGAGGTTAATTCTAATAATGAAGGATAACAGAGGTTTCTCTTTGAAGATTTGCTTGCTTTGTGAATATACCACTCCTTTATTTTCTGCACTCGTGGGAAAGAAAGAACTTCGAAGAACTTTGCTATTTGATTCTGAGAAATGTACAATCTTTTAGCCTGTCTGCCGCCATAAGCAGAGGAGATCTTCTCTTTATTGGTGAATAGTAGTCTTGGCTGGTTTTGCTATCCAGTGATTTTGCCTCTGTGATCTGTTCCTCTTTTTAGTATTCACATTCCAATTGCACTGAACTCTCTCATGAGTAGGTCCCTGCTGTGCTAAGTGCTTTATGGACACAAGCCTCAAAAAACTTAGAGGAAAAGAAAAGTAGTTCAGAAAAAGTCGGTGGTAGGGCTACAAATCACAGAATCACAGAATGGTAGGGGTTGGAAGGGACCTCGGGTCTAGTCCAACCCCCCTACTAAAGCTGGGTCACCTAGAGCAGGCTGCACAGGTCCATGTCCAGGCGGGTTTTGAATATCTCCAGAGAAGGAGACTCCACAACCTCCCTGGGCAGCCTGTTCCAGTGCTCCGTCACCCTCAGAGGGAAGAAGTTCTTCCTCATGTTCAGACGGAACTTCC
>Ga0065711_1040477_pt1 | contig 16914 bp, 11 predicted proteins | sample Hoacrofraction12_FD_59098 | JGI IMG/M metagenome (GOLD analysis project Ga0065711, IMG submission 59098) | Hoatzin crop microbial communities from Cojedes, Venezuela - Epithelial fraction 12 v2 (version 2) | ecosystem: Host-associated > Birds > Digestive system > Esophagus > Crop | place... | reverse complement strand
AAGGGACCTCTGTGGGTCATCTAGTCCAACCCTCCTGCTGAAGCAGGGTCACCTACAGTAGGCTGTAGAGGACCTTGTCCAGGCAGGTCTTGAATATCTCCAGAGAAGGAGACTCCACCACCTCCCTGGGCAGCCTGTTCCACGGCTCCGTCACCCCTCAGAGGGAAGAAATTCTTCCTCATGGTCAGATGGAACTTCCTGTGCTTCAGTTTGTGCCAATTGACACTTGTCATGTCACTGGGCACCACTGAAAAGAGTCTGGCCCCATCCTCCTGACAACCACCCTTCAGATATTTGTAAGCATATATTAGGTCCCCTCGCAGCCTTCTCTTCTTCAGGCTGAACATGCCCATCTCCCTCAGCCTCTCCTCGTAGGAGAGATGCTCCAGTCCCCTCATCATCCTTGTAGCCCTCCGCTGGACTCTCTCTAGTAGCTCCTCATCTTTCTTGAACTGGGGAGCCCAGAACTGGACAGAGTACTCCAGCTTGCTTTTCTCTTGCTTTTCATGACTCACAAGCCTCGCAATGATATTTGAATCAGCCTAGCATAAATATTTCTTAAAACACTCATTTGTCTTTGTTTCCACAGCCATCCTTCCCAAAGTTGCTTTCATTTCTCTCAGTTCCTGTCTTTTCTATTTCATCATGAATGTACTTCCAGGCCTCTTTCCAAGGTATCCAAAGGTATCCACATCAGAAAATGGCTCTTTTTCTGAAAAGCCTCTACAATTTTCATTTTAAATAAAGATTGGTTTTCAGTGAAAATTTGATATCTATTTTTTAACATAAAAGAGGCATAGCCTATAGACATTGCATTAATCAAAATCTCAGTTTTTCACTGAAAAAGTCATGATCTAGCATATTTGACAAGTAAACGTAGGCAAGCAGAGAATGCTTTTTCTTTTGATAACACTGTTTTACCGTTTCTAGCCTCTTGTAGTTCCTTACACTTTAAATTTAAACAATATGAAATCATTGTCAGTTATGCTAATCTTTTTAATACACATTCACAATGTTGATAATACTGTAATCTTTAAGACATTTAATGTTTTTCACATTTTATCTTCCTCCAGGCTTGATAGGTAATGAATCCCTTTCCACACTTTCTTTACTTTTGGGCTTTCCCTTATAAAGCATGTGGTCTTAATACAATTTGACCTAGTTCCGCGTCTATGTAATAAATGCAGTTCTTCTGTAGCCAGCTCTCCTCATGCATTTACTTTACTCTTATTCGATTCTCAGAGGAAAACGGAAAGTCTTTCCGTGGCTTTTGAAAGCTAGACCAGACAATTTTTCCATTCTGGTAGACGTATGTTCTTCCTATAGTTTAGGCTATGTTGAAATGAGGTTAGGAGACTACCGTTAAATATTACTGGCACAATGAAAAAGCAAAATGCCTTGGAGAACTAGTTACCAGTTTTTAATTTCAAGAAGTCATTTTAGATGTTTTAGAAAGCTTTACCATTTGTATTTGAGAACTTGGAAAGCTTCCAGACATCTTTGGAAAGAAACATTGTTCTATTTCTTCAGAAGTATTTCTTTGGCCAACGTTACATTCTGCTCAGTCACAGCCCTGGCACTGCCACTCCGGTTATTTGCATTGCTGTCTCCTCTGGTGTCTGTGGAACCAGAGACTGCAGCGTGCTCCCGTATGCACGCACGTCCTCTGCAGACCACGCCCGTGCCTTTAGTCTTTCTGCAGCTGCAGTCACAGCTCTCTGCACAGAACTCACATTTCTATCGATTTACAATCTGCCATTTTTAATTACTTCTTAGCAGAGACTATATGCCTTTAATCCAGTTTCATTTATAGCTATTGGTAGCTTTGATATTTCATTCAGTCTTCTCTTGACATTGCATTTCGGTTTTGTGATTTGAGACTGAAGAACACTCTTATCTCTGTTAATAGCAGGTGCCTTCAACACCATCTCAATGAACCTTAGCAGCCCCTAGGATAGCACTTTGAAACTGTGTGATCTCGTATGTTAAATTATTCATCTTGCAGAAAATTTATATTAAAAATAAATGTGAACTAATACTAATTTGCTTCTAAAGCTGCACCATTTAAATGAGGGTTTTTCCTAACAGAATCATATTGTTTAGTACTTTGGAGAAATGACACCAGTCTGTGGCACATAATAAACAGAAACATTTACCTTAGTAGCAAATGCTTTTTTCCATAAGCTGCATACATTTATTTTTCTCTTTTGTCATGACACCCTATTATTTTTTAGCTTTTGTCAAGCTCTGCAGAGAATGTATCTAATTTCTGTTTCTACTGCATAGTACTTCAGAGTTCATTATGAGTATAGTATGCTGCCAGTGTCATTCCTGAGCAGCACTGTGTACTGAATTTGTAGCATCCTGTGAGGAAATGGACTGTTACGACACAGCAAATACAGAGCTTCAAGTGAAAATCACTTGGGATTCATTCCAACTCTGATTTTTTCATGATTTAACTTGCTCAGTATCTTAATTTTTTTTCCTTATCTGTAATCAAATATTTAGTTATTTACTTCCCAAAACCTTAAAAAAACAAAGAAAAGTCCCCCTCACATTGGATCAAGTGTATGGACATATTGAACAATGGGATAATAAAGCAGATTAGAAGAGACCATGATCATACAATGTGACAGTACTGTTTAATGAGTCATTTTAAAAAGTGTTTGCTTCATTGTCTTCGGTTGCTATTGCTGACTGGTCACTTCAATGATTAGAAAATGCTGAGAACAGAAAGTCCATGGGCAGTCCCATTATCTACTTTATAATCTGAACTGATTTTTCCTTTTGTGCCATTGGATGCTGCAGCTGCAGAACGTGACTGTTTTCAGTTTGATACAGAAGATTTTTGCTAGGCTTTTTAAGAGAAGAGAAAAATCTCTAATGCACTCCATGGGGTTTTTTTTCCCCTTACATGCAGGACTGCATGTAGGTAGGGAGCCCTGTGCAACTTCCAAGTTAACAGTGCTGGAATCTTTATCACAAGTAACAGATCACTAGGCAGAGAAGTCAGAAATTCAGTAGGAACTACGCCCGTAACACCAAGCCAGGCCATCCTCATGCTGATTAAGGCGTCAGTGCACTTCAGGGAGCGTTTAGGGAAAGTCAGCTTTCTCCCCTCACACAGCTGTCATGATCTGGCCTTCTCTTGCTCAAAGTATGTACGGGACTGGAAGGTTTCAGACCATTTTCCTAGTCTGGTTTAATACTCGCTGTCAAAGTAGGATTAGAGAGCCTGGGGTACAAGGTAAAAATGCTTTCAGTGTGCTTTTGAAACAGCTTGGCTATGCTCTCTCTTTAATCATGATGAATTGTAAAGTGTCCAGTCGGTCCTTAAAGAATTAGTAAATGGGAGAACAAGTGCTATGCACAGGAGGAGCGATGGCGGCTCACGCTGAAATACGAGGGTAGAGGTTACTCACCTGTACTGTACCTTGTGCTCCATGTTTGTATGCTTATATGAAAAAACCCAAGATTTCTGAAAATGGAAAGTCAGCTTTAGAAAAAATCATGACTGAAGCAGTGAAAGCATTAGCTTTCTCATTAAATGCTGGTTACTGATAACACTTGACTGACCTATATACATCTGAAACAAGAAAAAGGTATTTCTAGAGTGCCTGGGGAAATTCGCCATGGCTAAATTTTCTTTAGATTTCAGAAATTATGTTAATTATTTTATGCCTTCAAGTTTCATAGTGTGGTTTGAGTTAGGGCTGAGCTAGGCAGCTGTTGTTTATGCTGCTACTCTCATGCAATGCAGAAGCCTTATTGCCTGAATGAGAGCTTCAGGATCTAGCTGTAGCAGAGCAGTATATTCACGAGCTGGCTAGCTAACCTGTTTGGTGCATATGGAAAGTGAATAAACCCCAAAGAAGATTTTAAACGCTGAAAGAGCCCATGCCACAGTATAGAGCCCCAGCACTGAAGAAGAGGGGATCTTTATCTATATTGCCTTCCTCCTGCTGCTGCACACCAAACTCCCTGCTGTCCTTCACAGGGCAACTCCAGAAATTATGGGTAGGTGCAGTGCTTCCACACTCACCAGAAGCAGGGGCGTCTGTCACCCTCACCCCTGCATTCCATAGCCCTGCTCCAGCCAGGAGCTCCGCGGATCTCCTTCCTGGAGCACGGGCTTGGCGCCAGGCAGGGGAATGCAAGGCGGTGAGGCACAGCGCTGTTTTCCATTCCTTTCCACAGGACTTCCCCGGTGCTCGGGGTGGGGGGGAGGATAGCACCTGCAATAGCTAGGCAAAAGGGAATTTTACCACTCCACACCTGAAAACTGAATTTTACCTGGATTGTGGAGAAACCTTGAGCAAGGTCTGGCTGTGTACTTAACAGTCAGGTTTACAATTCTTCTTTAAGCTATGGTAAGGGGTTGTGTGCATCTGCCTGTATACCTCCAATGCTAAAATAGTCATGTGTTTATGCAGTGTGATATTATTGAACAACCACCAGTGACTTGGGACAGGCAACAGCTTTAAAGACCAGCCTTTAGCCTTGTCAAAAAAGGGCCATAGTTCATAGTAATCAGACATCCATAAATCAGAAGACCAGACATCCGGGTGAAATAACCTCATCCTGCTTCAACCACTTGCTTAAAATCTGCCATCTGACTCCTAGAGGTAGACCTCCCTGGCTTGGGCAGATGTGCACACATCCTAAGCCTGCACTTCTGCACACAAAAGTCCTACTGGAGGACACATAGAAACATGGATAATGAAAACTGGCATACAACTGGTAATATGTAGCATCAGGCTGACAGGCGTGTGTCTTACTGCCACTGCTCTTCCTGGTCCTGGGGGTGCAGAAGACAAGTTCTCTTTTCAGGCATCTGTTGATGCCAGCCCAGCACCTTTCAAAAGCGCCATATTCATAGCAACAGTGATAACAACAGACAGCAGAGGAAAGATTTGGAAGCAGCCGTATTTTCCTGTTAGATTCTCGTGTCTCAAATAATAAGATGCTTGATGCCTGCCTTTCACTGATAGCTGGCCTACTGCTTGCTTTTATAAGTAATGATTTGCTGACGGAAAGCCAAGCAGTAAAATGCTGAATGTATTACTATGTAAGTTCATCTGAAAAGAGATAAAACCAGCCTGTATCCTTGGATAATAACTAAATATTGATTTTCTAGTAGTTCTTTTATCTTCACCCACATCATCATTTATTGATGGAGACAGTTCAGTCTCTGGTTTAAATAGGATTTGCTGAAGTTTATGCAAACTGTACATAATTTACATGTCTACCTGTAAAACCTCTATATTGGAATAGCTACATTTTTGCCTATGTGATATCCTAATATATCTTTATATAATTAGCAGCAAATAGAAATATGGTAAATATGACAGGGAGAGGAACTAAGGAAATGTAGTTGAAAATATGATACACATTAAGTCATTATAATGTTCTGTTATAGCAATATAACGATAATCCACAGACTAAATATAGTTTTTGGGTGCCATAAGAAAGGATGGACTGACTCATTTGGCACCAAACAATTTATTTTTCATGTCTTCTAGAGCTGCTAGCACAAATATGCAAGATATAGATCTACACCCTCTGTTCATCATATATTAGGGTAGTAAATCAGTATGTGGAGGACTGGGGCTAACAGAAGCTAGGCACCGGCTGCTGAGCCATGCCAGATGTGTGACCTGACCCGACCTGGTTGTGAAAGCCAACCCAAAGCTGTGCAGAAGTCTGGGGGAATCACTGTGGAGGAGCAAGATGCAGTCAGCCCTTGCCCTTTGTACTTTACTCCCGCTGGCCCCTGGGTGTGAGTAGCAATGGCTTTATGCAAACCAGCCTCTCCCTATTTCTCTTACAGTGCAGCTTTCCACAGCAATTGGTTGGTAGATTTCTTTTTATCAATAGGCACAAGGTGATGGTATTTCAGGCCTTATGGGGAAGCTCCTGGGCTTTGTTTGTTGAGGGAGGTAGCAAATAAAACTGACTACAATTCAGATGAAAGAAACCAAAAGAGTCTTTGTCCTTCATGCAACATACATTTCAGCCTTGCATCCCTTGGCCAGAGACTATTAAGTGTTTGAATAGGCTTAAAAAGCAAGACAGGTTTGCTTGGACAAGTTTGTGGAATTGAAATCTAACAATTTTGCAGCATTCAAGTATTCATTTAATATAGAGATATTACCTGCATCCAGTGGGTGTATCTGTCCGGAAAACAGAAAGTGTTGCGGGGAGTTGTCATTATATGCCTGCTCTGTCACTATTCTCTTGCTTTCACGTCAATTACTGACCCCTTTCGGCCTCTTGGACTTAAATGGACCTTTGATTCAACCTTGTCCAGCCATTCTGATGCTCTAAAAAATATGAACTCTTGCACATTGTAGGTAATTTTCTGTGTGACCTTCTATACACAAGGTGCAATCTCTGTCATAGGCAAGACAATTGATGAAGTAAGAGTTTGCCTTGTTGTCCTACTTGAGTGTCACGTTATGCATACAAATAAGTTACACTGAGTCCATGTTCAACAGAGTTCAGGTTTCTGAGTCTGCTACAAAGGAAACTCAATAAATTGGTGTATGGTGCACCAAGAAGTGAAGAATACTAAAGCAGAGAATCTAGGTTCATTTACCTCCTATAAATAAATAAATAAATAAATCTCATTCCTTACTCTCTTAGCTGTTCCAAACTGAAATTGCAGATTTCTGTCTATCAGATTTCAAGAACAGTCAGGATTGACCATTATTTGACTTCTTATAACATGTAAAATCACTTCCTTCCACTGCAAGGAAGAAAATGATGAAAGGAAATAAGGCTGATGTTAGCAGTTACTTTTAAAGTAAAATCCTAAAATGTTCATTATTAATAAAAACCATCATGAAATCTCTCCTAGCTGATTACAATGTGAAAATGTTATTACAAATAGATGTTTCTCATGAGAACAGACAAGAGGTTTTGGTTTTCCTTAGCCATTTTATTACTTTTGCAAGTCACCAGCTCAGTTAGCTCAATCATCTGCTGCATTTGAAGTACCTAAAGGCTGCCGCAGCTTGAAGACCACAAGAAGTGTCTGCATATATCAGGCTTTAAATTATCACCAAAACCCATCAAGAACATTGTGAAATTATGTCACAATATGGAAACTAGCTCCCAGAATGCTGCTTTTCTTTTACAGTAACTTTTGGGATGGATGCCTTCCCAGCTTGTTAATAAAGCTCTTTGGAAACTGGCTTTAAATGGATGTCCACCTGTTAGTATAATGTCTCAATAAGAGCGCCAACATGTGTTAGCCTTCAGGGCTGATGGATGTACTATAGGAAGAAGTAAGAAGATAGCCAGGAAATGCACACATTGTAGAAATACTACTTGCACCATTAATCTGAGTCCAGATGGAGGACTGTCATTCACATGTGATATGTCTGGCTGGAAGATCAACGTCTGTAGTTATAAAATCCACCAATTTTGAGGCAGAAGGGACTGCATCCTGGGAAAGATGCTGCATATTTTCTTCTCCTTTCTGGCACATTTAAATGCCAAGTAAGATTGTCTTCTTTTTAGAGGAATATGTGCCACAAGACATACTTGTTGGGCCAAATTCTGCTCCTGTGCACTGATAAAGAAATGGAATAATCTCAGTAGGAATAAGTGAGAGCAACATATTGCCGAAAAGATGTGTGAGCACAAGCATTCGCAAAACAACGAGGCTGTAGCTTTTCAGCAAATTATTATAACAAAAGGAAGAATTTGATTTCAGCAGATGTTTTGATCATGTCTGTACACGGTGTAATGAAAGAAACCCAAACAGTATATTCTTCTTCTTAGTCACTAGGGCAAATGAATACCATTAAATTACAAAGAGAAGGATTCACACATACAGGTGTTTTTTCCTGCTTTTTGTTTAGGTTTTCATCTGGTAAACTCTTACTTCTCTTTTACTACAGTTGACTCATTGGCTGTGTGCTTTACTAAGGAAATATCTCAAGATCTCTATCCCACTTGGGCATGTACCTTTTGTAGTTTCCACAGGACCTTATGATTCTGTAGCTGGCTGCTTAGCTTCTGCCAGTTCAAATGAAATAGAGCCCCAGGTCACATAAAACAAGCAGCACTTCATGAATGTCTTTGCTGCTGTTCTTTCTTCCAGAAAAGGGGAAAAAAAAAAGAAAGTAAGAAAAGCTTTACCAAAGTTTGACTATTTCATCACTGTTTCTATGGGAACAAGAACAGACGAAGGAGCAATGGCCAGCCATCAGCTGGATCGTTGAAACATTGGCCAAGGCAACTGGCTGCTGATAAGGGGCTTCTGGTTCTATTTGGACTCTCCACTGTGTTGCTAAATTTGGAATGGTTTCATCTTGCAGTGAGCAGAAACAGACAACTGCATCAGCTTTAAACAACAGTGAAAATATTTTTTCCGTGGGATTTCTTCAAATCTTGTGATTATCAGGACAAGTTCAGAATAACATATTTCTTTTACTAAGAGAAAGAGCACCAAGACAAGTAAAAGCCTCCTGCTTAGGTGACTGAATGCCCTTGGACTTTTTTTCAATTTTCATAATACTTACAAAGTATGGAGACCAGTAGATGCTGCCATTAACATACATGTGTCAACTCAAACACTCAGCTGAGTGAAAATGGCTCCTAGTAGATGCAGGATTAACAGGCCTGGGCAAGGGCTCTTTTTCTTACCCTCCCCTCACCATAGCTCAAATCATTGACTCTACCACCATACCACACAGCTGTTCTTTTATAAAACTTAACCTTCTGGCCCCAAGCCCTCTACTCCTCCTTTCTATCCCAATACTGTGTACCTTCAAGCACCCTTGCAAAAAATCCCATTAGCTCCTTGTAATCCCGGTCCTAGGCATCTCCATTCCTCCTCAACTCGGCCTTCCACCCCAGATCCCCCAGCCACCAGTTACTCACCAGCTTTTGTTCCCTGGTGCCTGTTGCTGCTGGCACTTCATGTGACCGTAGCACTGGCTGCTCTGGCTTGCAGAGCCCATTTGCCCTCTGTTCTCCCTCCTGCTTCAGGAGCGATTTCAGATATGAGGACTCAAGTTGTGTTTACCAACAATCCATCCAAACACAGCTCCCAAAGAGAGAAAAAGTAGGGCATATGAAAAAATTGATCATAGCACTAACATAGTGCGTTTCTTTTTATTGCCTCCACCGGAAACTGAGAGTGTGAAGGCAAGAATTCTTCAGGCTGGTGCCACAATGTGATATAAATGGGCTTAGTGTTACAACCTGCAGTGGAGCTAGACTGACCTAATTCATGGGATCTTAGAACCTGGTCAGCAGCTTACAGTACCTGCTGTTCTCTTTGTTACTGCTCTGCTTTGGAAAACGCTGAACAGGAGTGTCTAGCTACATTTTGTGCCAGCAAAAGAGTGCATAACGAATTTCTGCATGAGAAACATTTTTCTTTCTTTCCCAGTGGTTCATTTTATTGTCTTCAGGTGCAATTGCCAATACCTGATTTATTTCTTTCCTTTTTCTTATAACATCCCACCCAAATTAAGCATCTCTCAGAAGAAAATTGATAGTCAGATCTCTGTCTCAGGCAACTAATAATTTTTTTTTAAAAGTAAGATAAGATAATAAGACACCTGGTTTGTCTTTAGTTCTGTCTATACAAAAGAGTATTTTGGTCTGGTGTAATTTTACAGAGTTCCCTAGAGCTCTTCAGTATGGGTTTACAAACCAATCATGACCTCAAGTGGCATGCTGTTCATCTGAATAAAATACCTGCCAAAGTACATTAGGACTGAAGTACTCCTGAGTTGCTAGGTGCCACAGTGTTCAGATCTAGCAGGGTCCTCATTAAGTGTTTCCAAGATTATACGCAATGGGAACACATCTGTGCCTTAATAGCCTATATCTCCCTCTTACCAGTCCTGCAGTCACATTATGAAAATATACTAGGAACACTACCTAGGACCATATTTTTAAAAACAGCTGTTGTAAAAATCAGTTAAGCTGTGTGTACTAATAAAAAACTAAACCTAATGAATTGTTGAACTCTAATAGCCAATTCTCCCTGGTAGGTTTTGTCCTTCTTTAAGGCTGGATGATGAGTGTAGGCTGTTTGTGTTTAGGGTTGGTTTTCACCTCTTTCCTCCTGAAAGATGTCTAGTGAGAAACCAAAATCTGCAACAGGCAAAGGCTCTCAGCAGCCTCTGAGAAGATCAGACTCTAAATGCGGCTGTATATGACTTTCAGACATTACAAAAATGAATTCGTACACCCCTATTTCAAATGCTGCCTGTGCTGGCCTTGTTTGGGTTTTTTAATTGCAAAAGCAATTTCATGGTATTTTGAAGAAACCGGTTCCCTGTTTTGTATCCAAGTTATTGAATAGGTTTGTTTGCAAATGAGAGTCAGCAGCATCCTTCTAGGGGAAGAGGTGGAGAGGAAGGATAGGACCTCTCTTGCCTACAGACTCAAGCAACACAAGGTGGGAAATACCCAGGAGTGATCAGTGAAGTGCCTCAGGGAACGAGGCAGGGGTAAAAGCCTGGCCACGTGAAGCACCTTCCCGCCTGTCATGCTTTTCAGGAGGGTTACTGTGATGAATTTCTTAACAGGTGCTACAGACAAATACATGATCTCTAAAATACCAGTGGAGATACAAAAAATGATGTGCACTTTTTCCAAATAACACTGCTAAAAGCCACTCATCATTGACAACCTCAGGTGTAGGTACCACTATAAAGGAAGGAAGTATGGTAACCTATGCAAACTGCATGCTGTCCTTGACTTTGCTGGATGTTCGCCATAGGGAGACCTGCTGATGGACTGGGCTCTCAAGGGCCTGGTCATTCAGACTTGCTGGATCCCCATGGATGAACCAGAACTTTACGCAGGACAATCAAGCGTCTGCAAACTTCCCATGGTGAGAGTGCTCCAGCCTCTGCCTGAGAGCATATGTGCTTACTTAAGGCTGCAAAGCAGCCAGGTAAAATGAAGATCCACTACTTTGCCACCTCCAGTCAGAATGGTGGGATAGGTCCCATGACATTTCAGTCTGATGCTGCTGATCCTGCCATGCAACTGAAGGAGTGTAGGCAATGTGAGATAAATGCATACATACGTAAAGGTATGAAATTGCTTATGGGGAGATTTTTTGAAAGAATAAAAGGAATTTGGAAGCCGAAATTCTAAACTGCCTTTCACTGAAATTTTCCTTCCTCTGTCTCTTAGCTCTTTTTGGTACCAGAAGCTGATAACTATCCATCAAAGTTCAGCAGTAAGCAGATCAGCTTGCAGGAGTTCAGACATAGATGCCAACACCAAGAATCACACACCCACCAGTGCAAAGATTAGAAGTGCAGTTCAGTCTGTGTTCGAAAAAGCAGTTCTAATAATTTATCTCTTTAATCTGCTTTTCGCCTCAGCAACTGTGATACTGGATAAGTGGAACTTTAGTAGGAAAACATGAATGCAGTTTCTAACCTGAAATTATCAACATAAGTAAAGAACAAAAAAAGGCATCTGACCTTCCCCATTTTACCATTTTTTCTTTGACGAGTCAGCATTTACTTCAAACAGGAAGCCCTGCTGAGATAGAGTTGTAGTTCTGTTTGCACTGTTGGCTTTTCCCTGCTGTTTAAATGTCAGTTGTTTTGGATCTGCAAAGACAGAAGGTTGTAAAACAGTCCATGATGGACTGTCACTGGTAGATCCCAAGAGGAAAATCTCTTTTGCACCAAGATGGGTGGGGAGATGGGCCATGAAAGCTGAAAGGGGGGGGTAAGTCAAGGACACTGTAGTGCTGCCAGCGTCACACGCAAAGGCCTGTGTATCTTATTCCCCGGGAACCTACCCTTCTAGCAGCAGAGCCTACGCGATGGGTACTCATGTGCAATGGAAGGGATAAGCAACTTTCACAGAATCACAGAATAGTAGGGGTTGGAAGGGACCTCTGTGTGTCATCTAGTCCAACCCTCCTGCTGAAGCAGGGTCACCTACAGCAGGCTGCACAGGATCTTGTCCAGGCGGGTCTTGAATATCTCCAGAGAAGGAGACTCCAAAACCTCCCTGGGCAGTCTGTTCCAGGGCTCCGTCACCCTCAGAGGGAAGAAGTTCTTCCTCATGTTCAGATGGAACTTCCTGTGCCTCAGTTTGTGCCCAACAGAATAGTAGGGGTTGGAAGGGACCTCTGTGGGTCATCTAGTCCAACCCTCCTGTTACTTTCTGTGTAACAGGGGAAAACAGGAAATCAAAACACTTTCTTGAGCCAAAATTCAGTATCTTTCAAGTTACACAACTGTCAGGAGGCATGAGTGGTACAGACTGCCTCATCCTGCCCTCTGGTCCAGTCAAGCACCCATGCACCTGCTTCTGCTGCTTTATTGGTGCTGAATTACTGGGTTTTACACAGTGATTTGAAGTAGCTGTTGGAGTTTTAGACACAGGGGTTTTATACAAAAATCAAGATTTAAGCATTCTGTAGCCAAAGACTAGTGTTCTTTATAGTACCAAGTTACACATATACCAAGCTACCACAATACATCCCATATATATAATCTCATAGAGAAAGAGAAAATTTCTAGCATCACCTGTATTATGTCTCAGAGAAGTAGTAAACTAAGCAATAAAAATGAGGGATTGGATTTTGGTTTTTTAATTATATATTTATATATTCTACTATAGGAAAATCAGAGAAGCCAGAAATGAGCTGTATCATACATATGCAATACATGCATATGAAATTATGAAGTGTTCTACGAGTTTGTCAGGAATAGCTAAATATTAAATATGAACTAAGGTTAGAGGAAGTTGCTGCCTGACCTTACAGCCCAAGCTAGAATAAGATACTATGAAAGACACTAGATAGTAGATAATCAAAAATAAGCCAACACACCACTGGGGTTTCCAGCTAACTTAAGTGTCAGAAAGGCAGCTTCTTCTGCTGTTTAAAATCAACATTCATAGAATAGGCACAAATACTAAAAGGGAAAGGATGATAAATGGGATTGATAAACCTGGAAGCATTCTTTTAGGGTGTATTTCAAGCTTAGGCTTTTGAATAGGAATTATGGAGAGCGCTATTTTTCATTTCAATTAATGTCCTGGTAATCAATTATGCATGGAGTTGGATAGCAGCCCTTTTGCTTCCCCATTAGAAGAAAGAAAGCAAATAAAAATGAGGATCCTTAATGTAATGAGGACTCTCTCTTTCCTTATTCTACCTTCAATTCCAGTTAACTGAGCTAACTGTAGATTTTCAGCTTTGAAGGAAGCAAACTTGCTGTATGCAGTAAGGCTGCCTTTGCTATTATCTGACTCTTTCTAGTTCTGATTGTCCTTGCAATTATTCCTCTGGCTTGAGATCACTCATGCAGGATCTCAACACTGGAGACCATAAACTGTGCACCTCTACTGCTAAAGTTTCACCCATCACCTACAGAATCAGGACTTAATGTTACCCAGCTGGGGTTTCTTGACCCCTGCATATCATACTTACTAGTACTAGTTCCACAATTTTTTGTGTTGTCATGCCCGTCTACTGCAAGTAACCATGCAAATAACCGTTATCTCTAAGCTTACACAGTACTTAGGCTTTAAGCCCTTTGAGACTGAAGCCTCACTTTGTTTTAGATACAGATATGTAGATGTAGATGTAGATATATATGCATAGATGAGAACATATGCATACACACATACATACATGCACAGTTCATACCTGTTACAATAGTTGTGCAAAGCAAATAAACAATAACAATAATAATGAGTCAGGCTGGCCATATAGACAACAGGACAGAAATATTTTGCGTTTTCATACTTTTTCTTTCGGAGAGTTACAGCATCCTAGTGTTAGCTCTGCTATTCATTCACAGTAACCACAACTATACTACTTATTTAGGTTGGGGTTTGAGTACAATACTCAAGAAAATCCTTGCTCCCTACACATTAGCTTACCCTTCATAGAAGGATGAAGAATCTCCTTTTCCATGCAAGGGAATTCAGACACAGAGGCTATAGCTCAATAAAATTGGGCAGTACACTGTTCTTCTGGCCCTTTGGTCAGATACTGTATACCGGCAGTGGCTCTTCTACAAATTTTGTGGTATTTAGTCTCAGGTTTCCTCTGCATCTTGCATGGTGTCCCTCTATCCCTCAGACATATCTTCAGAGACTTTGGAGTCAAGGGAGAGTCGTATTGCAGCCCACCAGGGAAGGGTTTTCATAACATGAAGCCATAGGTGTATGTTGTACATGCCGAGAGGTGGCACTGAGGGAGGTCCCCATGGCATGTTTGAGGTCCTATCAGTGTCCGTGATAGGACAGGACTGGAGGAAAGAGACAACAGTATCAGTCTTGGCCACTTGATCTACTGGGAACAGTCTGTTGTGTGCGTGTGTGCGTAAGCTCTGTCTGGGAGAACGGTAGTTGGCAGAGCCCAAAACAGTGCCAAGGAGCATGCTCATTCAGTGGTGTGGACTACCAGCAGCATACTGCTCAGCTTCTTGTTTTATTTAGCGAACTAATTGTAATCAGAGGGAGTCCCAGCCTGTTTCTACAGATAGTGTGGAAGCCTCCAGCTTCAGCCATCTGGCACAGCAAGCTGCACCCACACGCAGGCACTGCCACAGGAGTGGGCATGGACCACATGACACACACCAATCCTTTTACTTGTCTGTGCCCTGGTTTTCCCGTCTTTGGTGCAGGGATAGTAATGTTCCTTCTCTTTTGCCAAGGGTCTCAGTATCTTTGGAAGAAAATAATGAGAAGCTTTGGGGTGAAATACAGTCCACACAGTTAAAATCAGTATTACTGTAGTGATTTCTTAGAGGATCTTCATTGTTTTCCACAGTATTATTCTGATAATTAAGAGGAAGTTTGATCAGAAACACTTATCTCCACAAACAGCACATTTAGTAAGGCTAGTAAGCATTTCTTACAGGAAAAGGCTACTGAGTTTAATAAATCGACCTAGTGGAGTTATGCTTTTTACTGAGCTTGTCTGAAAAAAAAGTCCTAAGTAAACTGATGAAGCCAAATTTATGTTTTAAATTAAAAAATCTATAGTCTTGAGCTTTCACTATAGAGCATCTTTACAATCTTAGGTATGAAATCTTATTATTTGTTTGTGTGCTTGCCTCTTGTAAGTAAAGATGTCGCTTTCTCAAAGTGTGCTATGCATAAAACTTTATTTTTACAGCCCTATTTTATGGTCTAATTTCAGAATAATCAGCCAGTGTTTATATGATTCTAACCCTCAAGAATGCATGCAAACACAAGAAGCTCTTGCGTGGTTCTGCACAAGAAGAGGTAGATGTCCATGCTTAGGAAATGCTCCTCCATTTTTTTCCGCTCCTTCACAGTTTCAGATGAACTCCCAGCAAGTGCAAGGAAATCATTAGCTCTTCTGTTTGAGATAAAGATGACTAGGTTGCAAAGTGTAAATTTTGTTATTTTTTATATATTGTTTTCAATCATGGGACTTTTACGCAAAAGCAAGGAATTGCTCTTTCTAACAAACAGATGTGACAAGAGGGTTTATAGAAATCTGGCAAGATGTCCCAGTGACTGTGAGAGCAGATTAATTCACCTGTTCCTAACAAGGAATTCCTACCCCATGAGAGAAATCAGACTGTCGAAAACAGCATTTTCAACTGAGGCAGCTCTTATGGGGCAGAAAGTTTGTTCTGCCCCCTCCAAGCAGCAGCACCTAGAGCAGCATCTGCTTCGTGCTGCCATGACAGAGGAGAGGTTGTGCTGCTGCACACTCCCATCCCACCACGGCTGCACCCAGCTCTGTCTTAAAGTATTTATGTTGTGGCATAACCACCTGTCAGCCAGTGTTTTTGTCAGTACAAGAACATTATCACTTCTTGTGTGTAAAATATTTTTCCCTGCGGATCTCCCAGCCAGTTCAGTTCTGGTACGAGCAGGATGGCTGACGGAGGCGCGGGGCAGAAATGCACTGCCGAAGTGGTGGAGTCCACCAGCATCCGCTTCACGTATTATTACAAAGTGGCTGTTGGCTTTTGGTGCCTCGGGGCATGTCGGTGCTAGAGGCAGCGGGAGGCACCAGAGCTAGCCTTAACCTAGCACTAAGGCACGCAGGATGAGCCAGCCTGATGGGAACTCTGCTACAGCTATAGTGTCACCAGCCCAGCCTAACAGACCTACGGCTATTGTAGCTCTCCCTGCATGCGTACACAGTTTCCATGTGCTCTGTACACAGGTGCCTGTGGACGCTCACTGTCAGCCACCTTTGAGCTCTGGAAGCTGGACCACGCTGAACCCGAGAGGCAGCAGACAGGTGGCACTGGCATGCTTACACTCTGTGGAGTCATCCGCATCAGAGTGTAACTGGGGTGAAACGCCGCCAAATGCAACGTGCGTTGTCCTCACAGCAGCGTAAACAGAGACTTGAAGCTCTGAAAAACTGATTCACATTTCTCCAAGCCCAGCTGCTGGGAGCAATGCTCACAGTCCGTGGGGAAGGATGTCTCTACCTCAGCTCCTATCTTCAGGTTCGGTTTGGTGAAGAATGACTGGGTGACCATGCTCCGCAAGGATGGGCTTGTCCTGAGCCAGCGTGCGACGAGAGCAAGGCTAGCTGTTTCACCAGCTTGGTTACCTTTAATAAATTAAAAAGTCACTGTGCTCCCAGCAAACTTTGAAATCCAATTGGGTACACACAGCTCTAATTTTGGAGGATGCCAGTAAACAGGAGAACTGCCTTAGACTTCTATTTTTCTGTGCAATCTTGAAGGGATAGAAATAATTTGTCCCCATAGATGTGTAAGCATAGATTCTGCTGTTGAAAATATCCTGTACAGCTGGGTTAGTAGGTTATGAGAGTTGTAAAGTATACAAATAAAAATCTGCTTCATATAAATTCCAGTTGTGTAAATTCAGCTTCAGGTCCAAGAAGACCACAGCCTGTTTCTCTTAAACAGTATCAGAAAAAAAAAAAAAAAAAAAAAA
>Ga0065711_1040476_pt1 | contig 16914 bp, 6 predicted proteins | sample Hoacrofraction12_FD_59098 | JGI IMG/M metagenome (GOLD analysis project Ga0065711, IMG submission 59098) | Hoatzin crop microbial communities from Cojedes, Venezuela - Epithelial fraction 12 v2 (version 2) | ecosystem: Host-associated > Birds > Digestive system > Esophagus > Crop | place... | reverse complement strand
CTGGAGATATTCAAGACCCGCCTGGACAAGGTCCTGTGCAGTCTACTGTAGGTGACCCTGCTTCGGCAGGAGGGTTGGACTAGATGACCCACAGAGGTCCCTTCCAACCCCTACCATTCTGTGTGATTCTGTGATTCTGTAATTTCTTCTGAATGTTTTAAAGGAATAAGCAGAGATTCCCATGGCTTGGGGGACAGTACTTTGAGCAACATGTTATTTTTTTAGGATGCTATACACCTCTATGCTATACATAAGAACAAATTAATTGGATATTAAGAGACTTCACTCATCATGAGTATGTCAGATGTACATACAGCTGTTCAAGCATTGTCTTTAAACTGGATAAAAAGTTTGCAGAATCAACATGAAGGAAGATTAATAAATACCCATTCCCAGGCACCTGTTATTTGATGAACTGAAGTGTGAGCAGTGGGTCAGAATGAAGCCCTACTTATCCAAGAATAAATCTGAAGCACGGATATTTAAAGAATGCATGATATTCAGTATGTGGCATACTGCTTACCAAAGAGTCAAAGTAAACAACAAGCTGTCAGCTGTCATCGAACAGAAAAGTGAGATAAAATAATTCATAAACCCAGAAAGATAAAACAGTGCTGTAAAAGCTCTGTCTTTGTGTGGGACTGAAGACCTCTTTAAAAGATTCATCTAGTTATCAGAAAAAGTGTTACAATGGGAGTGAAGTTTTGATGGAGGATCTGTGAACCTGCAAAAAACATATCACACAGATGCTGTTCTAATTTCATTCCTCAGGAAAGACTATGCCATTGCCTCATGATGCAGAGAAGCCAAGGATTATGAAAGCAATATTTCTGTACATTGAAGACAAACATTTCTTCCTCTGCTTACGTGGACTTACTAGAGCCTTTGCACATGATCTTAGGTGAAAAGAAACTTTAACTGGTACCACTAGTATATTTGGCTAACATCACAGCAATATTCTGTGTTGCATTTTGTTTGTCACAGTGTGACAAAAGTAAATGAACAGCAATTTCAAAAGATAATGGCAAATATAACTATTTTGAGAAAATAGCGCACAATAAAAATGATCAACAGTACAGAAATATCAGTTTAAAACAGCTTTTTCACATTAATATGTTTAATATAAAAGTAATTATAGAAATCATCAAGAATTGTCAACAAAAACTTATGAGACCAGATTTACTTACCAAATTCCTTAGGAACGGTGATAGAGTAAACACAGTTGTGACCAACACTATAATTCTTGGGGTAATTTGGTGATAACACAGTGCCTTCAGAGCCTGTTGACCGGCTTCCACAGGGTGCTAGAAAGTGAAGATAATTGGTTTTGAATAATATAATATCACAAAAAAATTCTGTTTAAAGTTATTCGTTGTGTGTTGCTATATGCTATTACAGTAAATTTTATCACACTTCTGAACCAGATTAAATTTGTATATCCTGGGAAGTACTGAGTATGCAAAACCTTCTCATATATCAAAAGAGAATTGATGGCACTCTGCAGTTTTCCAGATCAATTATTGTTCTTCTTTATCGCTTATCAGCCATCTTAATAAAATAATGATATTCTTTATACACAGTAGTCTATTATTCACAGCACACAAAACTATTATTCATTCGTACGATGCATTATACTCTGATAAAGGCACAGATTATATAGCACTTTTGCACACTAGTAAATTCTTATTTGTTCCAATAGACGTATAATTGAAGATAATGTACAGAACTACTCAAATAAGAAAGTCAGGATTCCTTGACTGAAAATGATGCACCATGTATTTATATCTCCATTATTTATAAGATTATGTATAGAAAGTTGTGAGCAAACACTTTTCTTTATCACATAAACATCATGTTTATTCTACGTTAATAGCTCTAATACTTGATAAAATAGCAGATACACAATGCTATTTACCACAACAATGTATTTTTCTAAGGTTAACAATGGAAGTCATCATTTGAGAGTATTCAAAACTGTGAAGCAAGAAACAGTGCTTTTTCTTCTTTTCCTTCATCAGATGCTCATGTGTATTTGTATGAAACAGTCATAGATGTTAGTGTTTTCCTATGTCTATTACTTGCTTCTTATACATACTTTGTAAATTAGTAGTTGAATCTATTGTCAAGATTCTGGCATCTGTTTAGAATATCTCTTCTAATCACTTTGGACTATAAAGTATTTTTTAATGAGTTTATAGTTAACATATCTATTTAACTAATTTTTCTTGTCTGTTAAGAAATGACTTTCTAAAATAAGTACCACTCAATGTTTCATTTACTAAGAACAAAAAATCTGTTTTTTGTGGTATGCTCTCAAAACATTAACATCTTCTGAATTATATTAAGAAAAAGATGTTTTTCTTACTATTGTTTCAGAAGATTTTATGTCATTACTAGTCATTCTAAACATATGTGTTAATGTAGCTACAAACCATGCATTTTAACACTACATTCAATTCACACAAAATGTAAGGTAGAGTATACCATGAAAAAAACACATATTTTAATGCTAGCAACTTAAGGCTCTGATGCTTTGAGCATGGATTTCTGTAATTCGCATTAACAAAGGTTTCTTTCAGTCTGGTGCAGGTGCCGAGTTTGACAGACTGTGTACCTGAAATGGGAGCAGATGGTACCTATTTCTCCAGTCTGCGTATACAATTAGCAAACAGTTTAATGGGCTAGTGTGAAAGTCATGGTATTTGAAATAGGTCAATAGAAGGATCTTGACTTTTGCTTGTGCATGTGTGCATGCATGTGGTAGAAGTGGCACATATATTAGAGACTAGCAAACGAATCAGGACCCAGAACAGGACATAGTCTTGCTGATGCTCAGTACAGCTTTACCAGTATGGACCCACTCTGAGACAGAGAGCAAGCACTAAGACTACTATACACAAGATTGTTTTCTATGGCTACATGAATAACCTCAGTGTCTTGCCTCAATCTACAGTCATGTAAAATATCAGAAATTCATGCTTTCTTGTGAACAAGTGTTTAGATAATAGAATTGATATTTTTGGCCAAGAGGCAAGAGTCCTGGCTGAACCTCACATCCAGAGACTTACTTGCTTTGAGTTATTTGAAAAACACAAACTAGAAACTCTTCACTAGCTATATGTATTAAATATTTTTGATGAAAACAGAGCTGCTTATTAGCTTGTAAGTAGTCAAGATTTTCTATTCCAGATTTTGGATGAAACAGAAGAGAACATGGAAGAATATAAGCAACAAAAGGACTAAAACCAGAGAAATAAGATTGCCAAAAAGCTTATTACTTCTCCCTAACACCATTTCCTTCTTCACTGTTTGTAAGTTGAATATATGAGTTAATACAATAAAGATGAGTAATACCATCCCACTCCAACACTCATATCAATATTATACTTCCCTAATCAGCAGATGTACAATAATGTGCAAATGCAGGGTAAAATCATGATTCTATTAACATCAATGCCGTTGACACAAAAAGGGATAGAATTTCACCCTTAACTTTTAATAAAACTTGGAGTAATAACACGCAATAGTAATAAAATTGAGTTAGTAGCTGTATATTAGTACTCAGCATATAGTGGACCATTACTTATAAAGTCTATATTTTTTATACCCCTGTTCTTTTCTATTCCTTCAAGTTATGCAGTTAGGCAAGGTATTTGTGATTTTACAAAATTACGAGTATATTTAAAACAGAACAAAGAAAGAAAACCCAATGAGTTTCTTTTAAATAAACATATATTTTTTTCCATAAATTCATTTAACATGCTTAATTTTTCAAACAAAAATAAAATTTACTGCAAGTTTTACAAATTTTTATTCACTTTCCTGTAATGTCTTACACTAAAAACTGTTGCTATTAATATCTGTGTATATAAAATCAACAGCAACATTTGAGAACATTTTTTTAAAGCTAGGAAAACAGAGAAACTAATTATGTTTGTGTCATACACAAGAATTTAAGAAAGCTAGTATGCTTTTAAAGTATACTTGATTCTCTGAGATAGAATTATTATTTAACTATGTATACGTCAAGCCAAAATACTTCACAATATGCGAAAGGTAGTATTATCACAGCTGGTGTAAAAATAATCACCCAAAACAATTTCATTAACAAATGCATGTAGATTTTTAAAAGTGATTAAAACCAGCAATTTTTACAAATTAAAAAATGATGCAAAATGCAGTTTTGCCTAGCTTGCTGAACTGCAACTTCGGTTTTATTTCTTATTGTCCTACTCTGATTTAATTGGCGATAAATTAAACTAATTTCCCTAAGTTCAATTTATTTTGCCCGTGAAAGTATTTGGCAAGTTTTCTCTCCCTGTCCTTATCTAAACCCATGAGCATTTTGTTGTATTTTTTCTCCCCTGTCCAGTTCAGGAGGGGAAGTGAAATACCAGCTTTGGTGGGCACCTGGCATCCAGCCAGGCTAAACCACGACAAGCACCTTCAAAAATCTGCGTGTTCTCATTAATACAAAAGTCTGATTAAAACAACTTCAATGTCTCCGAAACCTGAAGATAATGCCATTTTCTTTTAATAGTTGATATTAATTAAAATGTTTATATGACACATTGTCTGAAACATCTAAATATTTTTCCCACACATTGAATCCCATGAAAGCAATATACAGATGTATTACGTAGTAGGCACATATCTGGTCACATAAGAGGACAAGAGACACAGTACAAGGCTGGAAGCAGGATTTCCAGCAGGGCAGCTTTAGGTGTGAAGTGTCTCAACAGAGTTCCCTGCAGCCTGTGCTATGATGTGCTCAGTGCAGACTGGACTTATTTGTCACTCTGACATATGTGAAGTTTAATTTACAGCAACAATAAAATTCTTGCATTGAGTACTCCATGGCAGTTTATTTCACTTGATGTTCTCATTCTAGAATTTTTCATTCTGCCCTTTCTGAGTTTACCTTTTCCCTTATGGTCTCTCCCTGTTATTTTCCAACTGCTGCTACAATAACTCTATCCTCACAAGAATTCATCTTCCTGGGTCTCAGAAACAAATAGTATAACAGAAAGTTGAATCAAGATGTAAGCACACAGCTGACCTTTGCAATCTGAGAAAATGTTTAACTTCATAAATCTTTAGGTGATAAATAATTTAGGTCTTACAGCAGCAAGACTATCCTCCAAGACCTTTCTGAATGTATCAGGAAGGAGGAAGAGGTTTTTTCGGTATTTTAGGAAATACATTACCTTTTGGGAAATGCTTACTTTAAAATGCCAGAAGTTTCAGGAAGAGGAGATTCTACCCCAGCCAACACTAAACATTACTACTCAGAAATCAAAGATGGATCCGGGGACATGAAACCATAGCTATAGAGAACTAAAAAACATTAATTTGATACAAAACCAAAACACATTTTTGCCTCTGGAAAATATCTAGTATCAAATTGTCTGACTGGATCTAATTATTCCACTGACACAATGCTACCAATGCTATTTCTATTTTAGTTTATTCTCTGACACATAGAAGTACTTCTCAGTATACTGTCCTTGTCCTGCTTTCCAGGATCAGCAATGGGACACTAATAGGAGAGAAAGGCACTAGACTATGGTAAGAATGTGGTAAGAATGAGTGTTGATGCATTGCTCACTGTTTCCTTGAAACATTGTTAGGCATTAATGGCAAAAAGTTCCTTTCCTGTTTGTGCTGAATTTACTGTAATGGTATCTTATCTTGTAAAGTAGCAGTCCCTGCAACCCTTGAAAAAGCTCTGTCATAAGAACAATGAAGTATCACCTACTCTGTATCTTAAACTGGTAAGCTTTTTTACCTGGAAGGTTACCCATCTTGATTGTTATTACTGGTGCACCTTTGTTGAAGAACTAAATTCTACCTCTTTACGGCAAAGCATTCATAAGTAGAGAATACAATATAAAATGCATTACCATCAGCAGTGACAACTTTTGTCACATTTCAGCATACACCAGCAGTAAAAGAAACGTGGACAATCACTGCAGAGAGGCAAAATCACACAACGGAACCACAGATCCCTGTAATCTATGCCTAAATAAAGCAATAAAGTAAAATTTTCCATAGCTCCAGCAAAACATTACAGGGTTAAAAACCCCTGCCATGTCCTTGTTGTTCATATGTTCTCCATCATGCCTTTGCAGTTTACCAAAAAGAAAGAACCAACAAGAAAAAAACTTCAGTAAAAGAACTGTGAAGAATGGACTATGTAAATATCAGAATCAAACTCAGATATCTTAATCTTTTGAAGAAATGAATATTTTTGCTACTGAGTATTATTGTGAAGCTTGAAGCTTTTAATTCTGACTCCTGCTTTTGGATTACCTATTTTCTAGCTCCTACAGCTAAGATCTAACAGTATTTAGTTGTAATTGTAGATTTACGTGCCATATTGCACCACACATTTTTAAGCAGCATTCTTCAGTGGAATCAAACAGCATTCTTCAGTGGGGAATACTGCTTAAAAATGAATGGCACAATATGCCTTTATGTCATACAGATAATCTAATTACACAGGTACAAAAATTTAAAAAAAAATGAAGAATAGCTATGCATAAACTCTGCAAAAGGAGGAAAAATATACCTTGAAGAACTGCTAATGGGATACTAACTTTTTATCTAATAGGCCACAGTTTCAAAACCCACATTAGAATACCTAATATTTAGTTGGTCTAAATCAGTAGATTAAGAAAAATAATTATTTGGTGACATGATGTATGTTTTTGGAATTTAATACAGTAAATCATTGATTGCTATTTCTCCTGGCCTGATATAAGACAATATCATTCTATTTATCCTTTTAAATCCAAATGACCAGGTTTTCAGTTGTAATGATTTCTTGTAATGGTTAAGTCAAGACTAATACACAGGCAATAAGAAAACAAATATAGTGACTGATACATCATCACCAGAAACAAAATAAGAAAAAAAATGCAAAGGAAATCCTAACAGATAAAAATGGTAGACTAATTTTTTTTCAACTTCCAAATTAGAGATACTTATCTTGTGGATAACAGCCTGCAAATGTGAATGTGATGAAGCACCTAAAATTGTTTTGAATACACAATGAATATGGAAAACGCAATCTGATGTAGAAATACATATTTTGGTTGCTGTTTGAAAATACATAATACATTAGAAATAAAAAGACAACAAATACAGAGAGAGAGAGAGTGCATGATCATACAGCTGGAAAGCAGTACCAAAGAAAACAATATCATAAAGAATATGGAAGCTTTGCATGCTGTCATCTCTTCAGTCTTCACAACACAGTTTAATTATGACAATCAAAATTGACTTAAAAAATGAGAGAGAAGCTCAGGCCTATATGTGTTAATAGTATTTGAAAGTGGTTAGTTGAAACAGAGGCCAGCAGACATTGGCAAAATCCTCTCAGGAATCCAGAAACCTATGAAAGCAGGACCTGAATCATTAAGAGAAACTGGAGAAATGATAACATTAAAAACAAATAAACCAAAGAGAGAAATTTTAATTAGCAACTTAAAAAAATATTAGCAAATGTAGAAATGCAAAATCAAAAGCACCTAGCTAGATATTGTAGAAAAACTTACTGGGTCAAATATTTGAGTTTCAGCACAACGTTACCATAGACAAAGACACCTCTGAGCAAGGCTTTCATGTATTAGATGTAGAAGGTAACATTTCTGCTCCATTCAAGAGCACTAAAGTCTCAGCAGGAGCACCACATCAAGTTTTTGGCAATAAACAAAAAAAGAAAAAATAGTAAGAAAAAAAGAAGGTTCTATTATGATCTAGCAGGAAATTTTTAAATAATTGATTTTGTTCAATGTCCGAAAGAGAAGAATGAGACCATGAGCAGACTGCTTACTTTCTGAAGGTGTGGCAGGTAGAGAGAAAGATTAGAGAAACAGATTTTTCTATTCGTCCGTAGAAGATAGGACAAGAAATAACTGCCAACAATCTCAGTAAAACTAGTTAATTTTAGATATTCTCATAACTACTTTTGGGAAGTTACTGGATTTTTTAGCAATTCCTGGAAGAACAAGACATATAAATTTCTGTCACAATCTGTTAAGTATATCCAAGCAGACAAGAGACAGTACTTCACCTTCTCGTAACTGGTTATGTATCTACCCATATTAATTGATTGTAGCATGAGAAAGGGGTACATTCAGTTTTCTTGGTGCTGGCAATACTAAAACCACAAATTGAGCTGTTATAGTGTGATGGGTTATTTTATTTGATTTTGAAGAGGAAGGATATTTTTTCATGCTGAAAGGTAAAACTCATAAAGAAAAAAGTTTATTAATAAAGAAGTACAAAATGGGAAAGCCCCCAAAGGGCAATTCTTCCAATATTAAAAAACTATCATAAACTTGAATTATAAAATATTTGGAAGTTTTCTGAAGCATGTATTATCAAGAAAATCTACCTTACAAGGAGAGAACCAAGGAACTCAAAATCTGTGTAGTTTAGCAGAGAAGGATGATTTGATACATTTTAAGGAGGACATTTCAAGAGGTACATCTTTCTTTTCAATAAAAAGAAGCAAAAGGAAATTTAGCAGAAGCTAAAGCTATCTTTCAACTTGTGCTTTTGTTGTTATTTTATACATAATGTACATACACATATATAAAATGCAATTAGTCACACAAATTATTTCTCTGTAGATTTATTCAACAGTTCATCAAGTTTTACCTCTAAAACCAACAAAACCACCAACAAATCAAAATAACTTTGTGTATTCAGTTTCCATTCCATGAACTTTAAAACAAAACTAAATGTCTTTCTGAAGATATGATAAGTAGATTTTATGCAGTTGAATATGAGATATGCTTTTACATTCAGGAGAAAAAAAAATACAAAGGAGGATAGTTTTAGCAAAGCTTTAGAAACAAGTTTTGCTCTCATTTTAATGATTAATGATTATTAAACTTTAATTATTTTCCTTTTTTTCCATATGAACTCTGGTGAACACAATTTTAAAATGTTCTATATTGTTTTCTTAGATACTGAAATAATATGTTGCTTATAAGTTGTTTGCTAAATTTTCTTATTTTAGCCAAGTTTGCGGAAAGTCTGAAATTAATTTTCTGATGTGAACTGAGATGTGGCAGAAGGTTGATATCCTACATTTTTTCTGCTGCAGAATGTGACCACAGCTGATAGCTCCTTCATGATATTGGCTGTTATTCAAATAGTCAAAATACCATCTATTTACAAATTTATTTCTTCCTTATTTTTGCTGTATTTTTCCTGAACAAATGCAGTTAGCAGGAAATTAGGCATATTTCTCTTTCTGTCCTGTCTGAATTAATCTATGTCCATTTCAAATAGGCAGTGGAGTGCAGGAGTATAAAAGCAAAATCCTGTGCTCCTATTTAAACTGTCAAAGTACTAGAGCAAAAATTAAAGAAAAAATTGAAAAGTGAGAGTCCCACTTATAAAAAGTGAAGGGTATGCTCGACCTCTTGACCAGACTAGCAGTGGCTTGGTGCAGGTTCCGGAGAAGGTAAAGGCCTCAGCCATGGTCAGGCTGTGAACTACTCTGGTTTCAGTCTGTTCCTTGTAAACCCGCAACGGAGCAGAGTGACACAGTGAGCATCAATGCATATGAGCTTGGAGCACTGAACATGCAATTAACTCATGAATAGCAAGTGGCATTTCCAAGACTCACTTGTCAAGGAACAAAGAAAGCTGTTGGTACAAGGAGTCTCACTCCCATCTTTCCCATTGCATGTAACTTGACTCTAAGCCAACTACTTTTTTCCATACATATGACAGCCTAAGTGAGCATTCTCAGAGCTCTCCCTGCTAGGCAGAGTGGCTGCACAACTGGGATCTCACCTGGAGCTGGGATGCCTCTCTTGCTCCTTGAGGCAGAGAGACCGCTGCAGATCTTTAGTAAGTGACTGAGATCGCGCATAACCTTGTAGTACAATATCTTTAATTTTGCCTTGGTAACTTTGATAGCATGCTGAATTGATGCTAATGAAACATTTATATATAATCATTTAGATATAGACTGTTGATCAAGTCTGGGGCTAAGTCTGGATCCAGCTGTACCTAGACTCCTCTCTGAGAAGGAGTTCACAAAGCAAGCAGTTCCATTTTGAACCTTGTGACTCAAGAGGAGTCTTCCTTACCCTTTTGTCTCTCATCTCTCTGTGAATCGTTCCAGCTTGGGTGTAACTCACTTTTCCTTTGTATGTTTCTTCCATGTAGTAAGAGAGTGTTAAGTGGCATATTTATAACATCATATTAAAACCACTTCTGCTTATACATTTTACAGTGGTTCTTTAAGGATCCTAAGTCACTCATTTGTGACAAAGGGTAGAGCTAGACATCAGGAATAATTTATTGTCAAAGCCTGTGGCATATAGATGTCAAAATATCTGGTAGATAAGCATAATTAGATATTAAATAAATATGTTTAATGTCTTAATAATGTATTTATAAAACTAAAAATTTAACCTGATTGAAATTAGGCTAAAATTAGGTGTCTTGTTAAATCACTGTTTAACAGATACACTAGCAAATTTTGAATCAAAAATAGCTAAATTGCAGACAATTAATAATCATAATTCTTCATTTTTCTACTAGTAGTGCAACAGATAGCTTTCTGTAAGAAAAATAATTCAACAAGTAGCAGTGGTATAAATTAATTTCCGGTGTGGTGCAGTCTTCTAGTCTCTTAAGTGGTGTTTAGTGCACTAATTTTTAATTAGCTTTTCGAGGAAGTTTATGCAGCTCATGAAGACCTCACTGAATAATCACATTGCCTTTCTGCAACAGGTAAAGACTTTTTAAAATGTTGCTTGCCTCTGGAACAAAGGACAGGATTGAGGTCTCTCTGGCTTACTGTTCCCAGGCAAGCTGGAGGATGGTGAGGTGCCTCCACTCTGTCACATTTCTCACTGCAGCAGAGATCTCTGGCTCCAGTTGATAAATACACTACAACACCAGGAGATATGTTTCCAGGAGTCTGGCTCACTTCAGAAAGACTCACTGAATAAGGTTGTGGTTCCTTCATTTAAGTAATGTTTTATTTCATCTTTGCAATTTAGTGGAGTTAAAGTAGCAGGCTCTGAGAATGGAGACATCTAATAAGAGAAAATGTTGTCTAACATATGCTAAGTCTTGGCAATGAAACAATCTCTGCTCATAATAAATAGAAGTGGAATAGGCCTTTGCAGTCAGCCTGTGCCTCTGCACAGGTTCACTCTTGTGAAAGAGCACACCAGAGTTATAGCTTCCACAGCTGAAAAACAATAACTAAATGAAAATTTAAAACTGCTTTTCAAGTCAATCATCTGCAGCAAAGTTTTGACATGATATTTAAGGAACTTCTAGAGGCAAACAATCAATTGAAAACAATTTATCTACCAACACAATAAATGAATAAAAAATAAGAGAAAAGAAAATTGGCAGTAGTAGTGTCTTCTGGGAGAAACCATTTGGGAGTCTTTCAAGTCTATTTAGACAGCAAGAGGAAAAACGTATGACATGATGGATGTGTAGAAGTAAAAATAAGTCCAAGCTTAACAAAGCTTAACAAATTTTCAGCTACAATAGCAGAATTGAGACATTGACTTATGAGAAAGTACAAATGAAAGATGTGTAAGGATTTACAGATCTCTTCATAAGAAATAATAATCCGCTCCAATCAGAAACTTACTTCCTTTTCTTGGAGGCCATGCAGCTTCTGTGTTATTTGTTTATGCACCTGTGCACTCTTTATATCTAAATTGTATTTCATCACTCATTTGGTTTAAGGAAGAATCATTCCTATTATGTGATGAAGAGTGTGATGACTGCTTCTAAGTCATTTGATAGACAATGTAGCTGAGGTCTCACTGAGAATATTTTTTTTTCCATAAACTTAGTGGACAAGGACATACTTAAAACATCTTCTCATTTTGTAGAAGAAGAAACCTACAAAAAGTGAGGATCAAGTTATAATTATGAGCCTTCTTTTAACTCATTAACTTTATGAGTTCATTTAGAACTTCACAGAACCAAGAATATACTTATTGCTGGAGAGCTGGTAAGTGATATAATCTCCTGAATCTTGTTTTGATAACAAGACTCTCACTATTTTAGGGGTGGGGAGGCTGTAACGAGTGTATCACCCATCCATAATCCTTGATGTTGTTGTATGCTGCCCATCTGCATGCCTCGAGAATGTCTCTTTCCCCAAATGAGTTTTCTAGTACTAGTAGTGAATCATACCTGCTACAAAGAGTAAGACTTTTCTTGAATTATCTGAGAATATTATTACTACACTAGAATGAAACCCTATAACTCATAGCTTCCAAGTGATTGATGATCAATTGATTTCCAAGTGATTTCCAGTATTTTGAATGTGTGTGTCCATTGGCAGTTTGAAAAGAAATTACAATAACAGTTAATTAATTTAATTTTAAATTTGAGATCTGACAACTAAAGATAAATTAACTGAAGTCACTGCAATCTGCTCAGTCTTAGCTTTCTTTGCCATCATTGCTGCTTATGTTTGCAACATAGACTTTTAAGTCAATTTTAAGAAGACAGAAGTCCCGACTTTCCAAATTCCCTTTTTTAAATGATTCCCTCTTTCAATTTTCACCCGTACTTGTGGGTAATTAAATTTACCAGTGGATTGATACCTAAAAAGTAAATATCAGTTTGCTATAAGAAACTGTTCTTAAGAGAAAAAAGTCAAGCTAATAAGTTTCCTAGAGAATAAAATGCCATGGTACACCCAAAATGATATGAACACTAATAAACACAATTCTGTGCTTAAAAGGGAAAAATACATTAAATTGCAAACAGTAAGAACAGCTATCTCAATTCAACTACTTAAATACCTGACTTAATTAAAGGTTTACATAAGGTCATTCTCAAAGCAGTAATAAATTAAACATGACAATTCAATAATACAGCTGAAAGAAAAATAAGTATACTAAAACACAAATAATACAAGCAAACAACAGCAGCAAAGCATTGCTGGTGTTAAATACACGTGTAAAGGAATAAAGTCAAAAAGAAGTAAGATTTCCCCAGAGCATGTTTCATCTCACCCTGTAGGATAGACTTGTATGTGACTGTTTCAAATGGCAAGAGAAATGTCTTTTAACATTATTATAGATGAAGCCACAGATTGATGTTCTTAATTCTAGGGTTCTAATACACAGCTGTCTAGTCACCTATGCACTCTACATGATCAGCAGAAGGAAAAACACATTCTATTATTCCCACTCTGGAGAACTCTAGTTCTCAGCTACTAATCAAGAAGTTGAAGAAGTATCAGACTAAAAAAAGCGCACAAGAGAGGAAAAAAAAAAAACAAAACAGAAAAAATCCCCCAAATCATACACAATCTATAAGTACAATCACATTCCAGTTAGAAGAAAACAAAAATAATTAGTTCATCCCAGTCAGTGAGGAACAAGGACCCAATTCATGAAACACAGGAAAGAAAAACAGGGTAAGACACAACTGCTAACAGTAAAATAAACAATAGTCATAATAACTGGTCTATGGAATGAACAGCTATAAGCACAAATGCAGATTAAAAATATAAAATAATAATAATACAATATTGGCCTTTAAAATAAATAAACAGACAAAAAAATGAAAATAAAAACACCCACAAAACTCACTAATCTAGCCTAGACTGCTTTTGCGCAACCTGGTGGAAGTGGGTCTACATACAAAAGAAATACTTTTTCTGTAAAAGACAGCTACATTACTCTGATATTGCCAGTAATGTCTCTAATTGATTTTGAATAACAGTATAACTTGTCAGCACATATTAAGACATTTCAACCACTGATTATGGATTTATATAACATAAGACTAAGAAGGGTAATTTTTATGGTTGTGGCCTCTTGCATAACATGAAGCACGGAATTTCACCAGTGTAAAACTCTCAAACTCTTTCTTCTTGGTTGAGCTAAAGAATATCTATGCATATTGCTTACCTCTTCTGTGTGTAGCTACTTTCTGATTACACTGTATCTCTTGCTAACTCTTGAATTCTTTACTATATTTAAAGAAAGATTACAACAATTACATTTCTAATTTCAAATGTTTTATGCATATCCATTGCAAGTCAAGCTTTGGGTACACAGAAGAAAAGCAAATGTCTAGGACAGAGGATAGACTAGGAAGGAGAGGAAGATAAAGAAATACATGAAAAGGAGGGAGGTCATGGTTTCAGATGACATAGTCCTGACAGCTTCTCTTCCAAGTGTATACAGAGGTGACAACAAAAACTGGAAAGACCCTAGCTTCACAGTTTTTTCATGGCTGATTTTGTCAACAGCAGTAATGCAACACATTTAGATGAACTTCCTGTCTATGTCTAATATGTCCTTAAAGATTTTTAATAAAATTTTGAGTCTATCTGCATATAATTTCTGGAGTACCTAAAATCTTCTTTTACAGAATCTTTGTTTGATTTCCTTAACATTCCTTTTGATTCCTTGTATTTTAAATATAAAATGAATTAAATATGTTACATGAGATAGATTTTCAATGAACTGTACTGGTTAGAAATGTTTTAAAAATTTAGAAAGGAGCTGTTTCCTTTTGAGCCCTGTTAAATCTAATATTTGACAGGTGTGGTTATTTTAAGAAAAAACAGTCATTAAAGATAATATGATTCTTGCCTTGAGTAGTGACTGTAGATTTCAGCTGCATGAATTCTAAATTCAGTTGAGATGCTAGACAGAAATGCAGGATAATATATATGTGTTACCCACATGAAGCAAAAGTTAGAAAATCACTATCCTGTTTTGAGTACATTGAAACAAGTTAGTAGTTTGTGACTCCTTTGGCTAACAGCCTTCACTTCTGAACATGCCCAGGACTAGTCTAGGAAAGTTCAACTGTCTACAGTTAAATATTAAATTGCAAGTATCTCTGATAATTCTATTAAAAAAAAATGTTGAACTGATACACAAAAAACAGGTATCTAGTCTCTGAGGAAGAGGAATCATCGCAGCTGGTTTTTGCTAAGATTTTAAATGGGATCGTAGAATCATAGAATGCTTTGGGTTGGAAGGGACCTTTAGAGGTCATCTAGTCCAACCCCCCTGCAGTGGGCAAGGACATCTTTAATTAGTCTTTGAATTATGTTAATTGAAGAAGATCTCAATCCCTAGGGATGCCTTAAGACAAAAACAAAACAAGGTTGCTGATTTTTGTGTGCCTGGAAGACCTTCACATGTTCTTAACTTGCATCACTGGGATTCTTTAGTGGTCAGCAACCCAGAGAATCTTATTTGCTTCATTTCAAATCACCAAGCTGAAGAAGGCATAAGCTACAGATCTACTTCTCAGTATCAGAATGATAGATTTAAGGCATTTTGATTCATCCATTTAAAAGTATTTTTAATTGCATTTCTCAGCAATCTAAGACTGTTTTATTTCCTTGTAATAAGGATTACATGTGAGAGTTTCAATTTTACTTTTCCTTGAACTCTGAGGTCTGAGAAATAGACTCTCCTATATCTGAAGGCAAGACGCAAACACCACTTTCATGTTATCTTTATTTATTCTAGTGTTAACACTGACTCATCAGAATATATGTCATGGGCTAGGATGCTCTATGAGGAAAAAAAAAAAACCTTTTAAATATAATTCTGCTAGAATTTTAACAATCCGCAGAGGACTAGTCATGATTTCAAGGTAATTTACCTAACTATTAAAAGCTAATCGTCACATGTCTATACTCAAGGTCATTTCTTCTATGAGCATTTATCCTGCACTTAACGGAAGTGAAATTGATGCTGAATTTACTCCCTAGTCACATAGTATTGAGGATTTATCTTTGTGCATTTGACTCTAGATTTGATTATGCAGTATAATTTTGTGACATCTGTGAACTTCGCCATCTCAATTTCATGTGAAGTTGTATTAGATGACACAATTCTCAACACAAATACACATGGAGTCTTTGTGGTAAGCTTCCTTTATTGTGATTATTTTTAAATAACCTAAAACCCACTATCATACCAAAAACTTTCAATTCTTACCTTGCAATCAAATATTAATCCTAACACATCATGTTACATTTCCCTTTACAAATAACCTTTCTTCGTGGAACTGTGTCAAAAGTTTTTAAAAGTTCAATGATATGATATCACCTGTGGTGAATTTCGTTCTTATGCCTGTGGATCTCTCAGACTTCCCATTAAGCTTCACTTTCCTCTTCAAAAGTTATATTGATTTTTCTTCAACATGTTTAGCCATGCATCTCCTAGTTCTGTTCTTTTTTTACAATCTCTACCACTTTTCTAGCTGTGGAAATTGACCAGTTGCTCATCATGGAAGATTTTGGATATACTCACCACCTTCCACTACTTTGATAGAAAGGCTTACTTAACCTGAAGGTCAGCATTAGTACTTCAAACACATCACATCTAGGCTCTTTCAGAACTACACAGGAAAGGTTGTCTCATCCTAGCAACGTGCTGTGGTTCTGTTTATTGATCTTCTTTAACATCTCTCCTATAACTGCTTCCGTTTTGACACAGCTCCTTAGAGCCAAAGGAGTGTTTCTAACGCCAGACCTTTCTGGTTACCTCTGTAAGGTAATATAAAAAAACCTAACCTAACCTAACCTAACCTAACCTAACCTAACCTAACCTAACCTAACCTAACCTAACCTAACCTAAACTAACCTAACCTAACCTAACCTTACAGACTCTCTAGGAAAGACAGACCAACAAGGAGAGGTGGGGGAGTTGCTCTATATGTGAGGGAGCAACTGGAATGCATTGAGCTTGGCCCGGGGGCAAATGAGGAACGAGCTGAAAGCTTGTGGATTAGAATTAAGGGACAGGCTCACACGGGTGACATTACGGTGGGTGTATACTACAGGCCACCTGACCAGGAGGAGGAGGTTGATGAGGCCTTCTACAGGCAGCTGCAAGCAGCCTCACAGTCACAGGCCCT
>Ga0065711_1040475_pt1 | contig 16914 bp, 6 predicted proteins | sample Hoacrofraction12_FD_59098 | JGI IMG/M metagenome (GOLD analysis project Ga0065711, IMG submission 59098) | Hoatzin crop microbial communities from Cojedes, Venezuela - Epithelial fraction 12 v2 (version 2) | ecosystem: Host-associated > Birds > Digestive system > Esophagus > Crop | place... | reverse complement strand
CCCCCCCCCCATACCCACAGAGTATACTGGCAAATAATTAAAATTAATTGGGTTAGATTCTGGCACTGAGGTCCAACAACTATTTTATTGAATATTGTAATGCCACTATAGTATTCAACCTTTATTCTATTTTTTTTCCAGTCTTAATGGTTTTAATACATTATAGTTACTATCTGATACGTTGAATATGTCACTCTGTGTGTGCTGAATGTAATGGACATGTAAGTGTGTGCACCACGGGGATTTCAAAAATGTATTTTTTTTTTCAGAAATGAAGGATGGCAGCCATGGTGTACACACTGCTGATAGTTTTATATCACCGGACATAGAAACGCTCAGAATGCCATCACAGCAAACAGGATCACAGTCACTTACACCAGGTCAATTAACCAGCTGGAAGAACTGTCTTACATTGCCTTTAGGAAGTGGTACTTTATTATACTTAGACAGGGATTTTAGTTAAAGAAAACTTCAACCTATTTACTGCAAACTGCCAGATTCCACAAAAAAAACGAGAAAAGCCCCCTGAATAGCCAGCTCAGCTACAGAGGTAGGCTGAGCTTGGTTTGTAACTCCTTTAACAGAGCAGATTGGTTAGAGAATGAAGTAAGATAACTGAAGACGCATACAGAGAATAAATGTTATAACACAAACAGAGGCAGAATCTTGTGTACCTGCCTACAGTTGTGTCAATGCATAATGAATACAAATTCAGCCAATGTCTTTATCTATACTTGTACAGAACAGCTGAAGCAACAGTGATGAGACTTGATTCTTACATGAAATGAAGTTATTTCTTTTCCAATGTGGAATAGGCAATCTTTAGAATAAATCAGGACTAAGTTCCAGAGGCTCACAGGCAGAAAAAAAACAGAGGAGGTCCAGCAATGGGATGCAAGATATGGGACCAAGAATGCAGGTATATTTTGTCCTCTCTGTATGGAACAATGTGCTTGTTCTACTAAAAGGCTCCAATACCCATCTTACCACAAAAGGCTGTTACGATACTTGCACTTCTAGCTGAGATGTTTTTAAGTAGTGTAAGGTCAGTTGAATTGTACACCTATTCTTTGATATTTTTGAGGGCTGGGTCTGTTGTGGCTCTAGCTATGAATACTGGTCATGTAAATAACATTACATACAGCTATGAAAGTTTCATATATTTATAATTTATAATCAGGAAGTAGAACAAAGTTCAGAGACCTTGTGCACAAGCAGTCATCAAAATAGCCATTAGTTAACAAAACAGTGTGCTTAATTTTCTCTCTCATAGATTTTTTTTAAATTGGGCTGTCATGGTTGGCGTAGTAATATGCTTTAAATGGAATGGAATGGAATGGAATGGAATGGAATAGAATAGAATAGAATAGAATAGAATAGAATAGAATAGAATAGAATAGAATAGAACAGAGTAGGCTATTTCAGTTGGAAGAGACCTGCAATGATCATCTAGTCCAATTGCCTGACCACTTCAGAGCTGAACAAAAGTCAAAGCATGTTGTTAGGGGCATTGTCCAAATGCCTCAAACACTGACATCTCCCACTAGACCAGGTTGCTCAAAGCCCCATCCAACCTGGCCTTGAACACTTCCAGGGAGGGGGCATTGGCTACACCTCTAGGAAGCCTGTTCCAGGGTTTGACGCCCTCTTTGTGAAGAACTGTTTCCTAATGTCCAGTCTGAACCTTCGCTGGTGCAGCTTTGAGCCTTTCCCACGTCCTGTCACTGGCAGTACTGAGACAGTTAAATATTTAAGTCATATAGGACAATTATATTTCTATTTCAAGGACAATCCCCAATTTAATTTGCACAACCACTGGAGTGTTAATACACCATGGCCCTGGGAGAGGAATCTCCCTTCTCCTAACTCTCAGCTGAAAATATGTGTCCTGCAAAGATGACATCTGCAATCCCATCTAATGCTGATACTAGTTTGAGCAACTGCAAACATTGCTCTATTCCATATGCAGTTTCCTGTGTTTTTCTTAGCTTCCAGTTATATTAAAGTTGTTGCCCTAAAGCCCAGTACATGTGGCATGCAATTGTTTGTAATGGGACACAGCCTTTGTGTTAAGCTCACAACGCACGCCTCAGGACTTGCCTGGTTTTATTCTGGCCTACCTGGAGTTCTGCTTCAGTTTGTTCTGTTCTATGAACAATTGTCTAACTCTTTTGGTAACTATCTAGTTAGATAGTTTCCTATTACCTATCATTGTATTATATTTTACCTAGGTGACTGTTACCTATTACTGTATTACACTTCACCTTTTGCTTAGCATTGCACTGCCGTGTGCTGTAATGCCTACTGTCCTGCTCAGGTTGCAGCCTACTGTAACAAACCGTTGCCTTTTGGAACTAACAGATGGCAACAGTAAGTCATTATTTCCTGTAGGATGAAGTATCTATGACCGTATAATAAAACACAGCACTGAGGGCTAGAGAAATCAGATGATAGCAGAGGCCTAGGCACGGAATGACAGTGGGGTCCTCTGGCTATAAGCAGCTCACCAGTCTGTTACTGGTCACTAAAGGAGCGCAGTCTTGGGAGCTGTGTAAAACCAGTCTTAGTGGTAACAGAAGAAAGAATAACTAGCTACCATACGTAAATTGCATCTTACAGTAAATTTTGATGTACCCTGGACTTGAGGTCTGAGGAAGAAAGAACAATGTATAAAATACATTAACAAGCATATAAGAGTGATTCCAAACAGACCCTAAAGTGAGGAGAAATCATCAGCAGAAACATTTTGCTCCTGCTAGCAAGGAGGGGGAAGAAACCCTACCATCAATATCATGCTCCTCTCAGTGACAGACTCGAGATGAAACCTCCAAAATGAAGCCGTTTATGTTTCATACTCAGAGGGTCAGTGGAAAGGTTAGCATGCAATCAAATACAGGGGTAGATACTAGAAAATTTGCCTATATCAGTTTTAACTGCACATTGTCTGAACTATAAGTGGTGATACACATTTAAATGAACTAATATTAATTCTTGATTAAGAATTCACTGGGACTATTGGGATTTTAATTAGACTAACAGTAGATTCTTGGCTGAACATACAAGGAATGTTCTTTGGCTCACAACTGCAGAATTTGTGCAGTTGCATGAGGGAGATTGGAACTCCTCTGTAACTTGGGTACAACAAATTGATAATAAAATACATACATATATATACAGACGTAAAAACTCCTGATATGCCCCAAGAAATTTCATCTTGCAAAAGATGGCTTAGAAGAATGGAATTGGTAACAACAGCATCCCTTGACATCCAAATATATTCTTGATTTGTTTTGTTAAAAAAAGCGAACTTTGTCTATATCTTTGAAAGAAATGAAACAAGCCTTTGTTTTTAGAAGTTAGTTCCAGTAACTAAGTGGGGATCCAGAATTAGCTGTTTGAGCTGTTCATATTTTCTGTGAAACAGAATTTAAGATTTCCCTTACTGTTTCTGTCTTTCTAGATCTAGACAAACTGTCCATACCAAATTTAAATCGCTCCCTACTCATCATGTTGCCTGTTTTGGATGTCCTTCCTGGACATCTAATTTTAGCATGCAATGTGCAGTTAGTTTAAATGCTTCACTCGCAGGTCTAAGTTCAACTCCAGAAGTGCTAGGTATTGTATTGCTGTGAGGTTACTTCCACTTACTCTACTCATCATTACAAAGGTCTAGCTGTTTAACCAGAAGTTTTGTGCTGCTGAGCGATTCCAGTGAACTACTGGCACAAGACAGCCCTCCAACTTTCTCATAGGCCTCTGGGATAGCCACAAAGGACAAGAATGTTCTGCATTTTCTGTGTAATTTCATTTAGAAATGCCTTGCACATTGCTAGTTTGTGTACAGTTCATGAATCATTTTTCTGATGGATAGTCAGGAATAGAAATATTTCTAAAAAGATAAACTCTATTGCCAGTAAAAACTACTCAATAAAATTTTAAAGCTTTTCAAGAGGTAAAATAGTTAGTCACCTTCTTTACAGCTATAATCTGTTAGTTTTTAGATAACTCACATTTGTAGCTAAAGCCACAAAAGACCCAGTCCTGGACTTGGCAGGGGATGCAAAGAATACGAGCTTCTATAGGTATGTCAGCCAGAAAAGGAAGGTCAAAGAAAGTGTACTCTCCCTGGTGAACACAACTGGCAAGCTGGTAACAACAGAGGAGGAGAAGGCTGAGGTACTTGACAATATTTTTGCCTCAGTCTTCACTGGAAACTTCTCTTCCTACACCTCTCAAGTGGATGGACCTCAAGGCAGGGACTGGCAGAGCGAAGTCCCTCCCACTGGAGGAGATCAGGTTTGAGACCACCTGAGGAACCTGAATATACACATGCCCATGGGACCTGACGAGGTGAATCCCAGAGTACCGAGGGAATTGGCTGGTGTCATTGCCAAGCCACTCTCCATCATATTTGAAAAGTCATGGTAGTCAGGGGAAGTCCCTGGTGGCTGGAAAAAGGGAAACACTACACACATTTTTAAAAAGGGTAGAAAGGAGCGTCCTGGGAGCTACCAACCTGTCAGCCTCACCTCTGTGCCTGGGAAGATCATGGAACAGATCCTCCTAGAAGCCATGCTAAGGCATACGGAGGACACGGAGGTGATTCGAGACAGCCAGCATGGCTTCACCAAGGGCAGGTCCTGCCTGACGCACCTGGTGGCTTTCTATGATGGAATGACATCAGCGGACAAGGGAAGAGCTACACATCATCTATCCGGATTTCTGTGAGGCCTTTGACACAGTCCGCCACAACATCCTTCTCTCTAAACTGGAGAGATATGGGTTTGATGGCTGGACTGTTCGGTGGATAAGGAATTGTTTAGATGATCGCATCCAGAGAGTTAATGGTTAATGGCTCAACGATTGGATGGAGGTCAGTGATGGGTGGTATTCCTCAGGGGTCTGTAATAGGATGAGTACTGTTTCATATCTTCATCAACAACATAGATGGTGGTATCGAGTGCACCCTCAGCCAGTTTGCAGACAACACCAAGTTGAGTGGTGTAGCTGACACACCTGAGGGATGGGATGCATCCAGAGGGACCTGGACAAGCTTGAGAAGTGGGCCCATGTGAACCTCATAACATTCAACAAGGCCAAGTGCAAGGTCCTACACACGGGTCAGGGTAACCCCCGATATCAATACAGACTGGGGGATGAAGGGCTTCAGAGCAGCTCTCCCGAGAAGGACTTGAGGGTACTGGTGGATGAAAAGCTGGACATGAGCCACCAATGTGCGCTGGCAGCCCAGAAAGCCAACGGTATCCTGGGCTGCATCAGAAGCAGTGTGGCCAGCAGGTCAAAGGAGGGGATTCTGCCCCTCTCCTCGGCTCTGCTGAGACCCCACCTGGAGTCCTGCATCCAGCTCTGGAGCCCCCAGCACAGGAAAAAATTGGACCTGTTGGAGTGGGTCCAGAGGAGGGCCACAAAAATGATCAGAGGGCTGGAGCACCTCTCCTATGAGGGAAGGCTGAGAGAGTTGGGGCTGTTCAGCCGGGAGAAGTCTCCAGGGAGACCTTACTGCAGCCTTTCAGTACTTAAAGTGGGCTTGTAAGAGAGACGGACTTTTTAGTAGGGCCTGTAGCAATAGGACGAGGGGTAATGGCTTTAAACTAAAAGATGGTAGATTCAGACTGAATATAAGGAAGAAATTCTTTACTATGAGGGTGGTGAAAGACTGGAACAGGTTGCCCAGAGAAGCTGTGGATTCTGCCTCTCTGGAAGCGTTCAAAGTCAGGTTGGATGGGGCTCTGAGCAGCCTGAGCTGGTTGAAGACGTCCCCGCTCACTGCAGGGATATTGGACTAGATGACATTCAAAGGTCCTTTCCAACCCAAACTATTCTAAGATTCTGCAAAAACATACAAGAATAGCCATAGTGTAATTCAGCTGACCTTATATTACTTACATGTTTGCAGGACTTAAGTCTTTTTTTAGTAGACATCCTCTTCATTTTGATTGCTGTTTATTTCCTGACACTGAAGTTTACAAACTGATACTGTAGTGACAAACTGATATGAAAGACATTCTGGTTCCTTTGCTAACTTGCATTTTCTGTAGCTTATGATGCTGAGGGAGAAAAAAATTCTGGCCTTGGTATACAGAGCTATAGCTTTGAAGTACTTTTCTCTCTGGCATTTAATTAATAATCTGACCACTATATCCGGCCAAATGCACCCTTACAAATAAATGCATTTTCAGCAGCTCAAACTTAATATATTTTAGTATAAAACTAAAAACCAGCTGTACTTCAAAAAAATAATAATTTGGCAAGCATGTGCTCCCTAATGAGGACTAATTGCTTCAGCTTTCATAAATATGTATTTTTATAATTAAGATATAATTACCTGAAATATTTTTCCTTTTTGCACTTTTCACTTAAGATGCTAGACAAATAGGACTAAATAATCAGTGCTTGATTTTTCAAGTATTTGTAAGCTTGTTTCCAAGTAAACTGGTAAAATGTTGAAAGCATTGTTTGAGAGCTCCCAACTTTCTCCTTGGTTTTTGATGGGGCCAAGCAGGTCCAGATTTTTTTTCAGAACAGCGCTGATTTTCAGAGGTGAAGATATGTGCTAACATAATTGGAAAACCAGAACCTTCAGACCCAGGTTAACAGACACATAAGAAGCAATTAAAGGCAGTAAAAGGAGGTTAGCATTTCAGTTTGGAAATAGGTGAGGTCACCAAAGGGTGATGGTCTATGGTAAAGGCTGTGCCTGCCCGGGGTGAAAGGCTAGGTCAGGCTGGAAGCGGACTCTGCTGGGCTAGGGCTTCAGGGAGGATTAGTAGGCATTGCTGAGCTAGTAAAAGACCTAGAATTAGACTGGTGTGATCCAGACTAATATTGGCTCCTTACATATTCATCAATTACTGAGACATGTCGTTCAGCCTAGGTTTAGACTGAAAGTGGTTTCCTGACATGTGTTACTGCTAGCGTTTGTGATATCCGGCAGAGATGCTTAGTTAGTAGTGATGCTGTTGAATTTAGGCCCGACTAACAACTATGTCCTTGAAGAGGAGCTAATAGACTGGTAAAAGGGGAACATCCTGCCCAGAAGGCGCCAAAAGCTGGATGACTGCCAAAGAAGCATGAAGTTAACAAAGATCTAGGGTAACTAGGAAAAAGGTAAAGATGGCAGGGAGAGATTGCAACCACCGACCCAATTCAGAACCAAACAGACTGCACCCCCCGCCACCTTGTGAGCATGTGCAGTCAGGGGGTTTGAACCGATGATCTTTAAGGTCCCTTCCAATCCAAACCATTCTATGATTCTATGAATATCCCTTAAGATAAGCATGGAACACGATGAACCAATCAGAATGTACTAAGCAATTTCTTTGTTTTTGTAAGAGTATATAGTCCTTGTGACCCTGCCAAGCAGTGTGCTAGCTGTGTGGAATTATCACCTAGCACCCATATCTGCACAAACAGGCAATAAAGATGACACCTCTGCTCTGTGTGTATATTGGCGTACAGCACACCAGGCAAACGATCCCATTTTGGGACAACATTTGCACTTGCAGAATTTGATACACTAGGACTATAGTTATATTAATCCAGGACAAGGTTTAGGACTGATGAGCTAGGGTCAGTGCTGTCTTTTTGGAAGCTATTACAAGAGTTTGGGTTAATACCGTTGTTTCGGCTGACCAGACCCAGCTGACGTGTTATCGTACCTGGATCCACAAGGAATTGCTGAGTTGTGTCAAATGCGGTGCCATTGTGCCGAGTTTGGAGAACTGGAATCTGAAATGTTCTAAGTGCACGAGGTAGAGTTATGGTGAGATCATGGGACAGCTTCAGTGATTACTTCAAAGAGAAATGGTGGTATCTCAGGTAGTAAGGCTCCAACCTATCTGGAGATTTTTAAATGAAAAGTGTCACTTCAAATTTAAACTGGAAATGAAACAGAAGTCAGTGGGAATAACGATTTTTTAGTGGGAAGTGTCTTGCCACAAAGAAATTGTGAACAAGAACACAGGGATTCTGGGTCCAGCTTAGTTTTCTGGATTGATCTACAGTTGATTTAGTTTGATGTAGCAAAGCCATCAATCGTTGGAACCACCTTCCATTTAAAATTATCTCACATCTTGGCAAGGTACAGACATTAAAAAACATGAAGAATACTACTGCTGTATGATAATGTCAAAATAAAGACCTCCCTTTACCCCTCAACTTCTGCTCATTAGAAACAAACTTTTAGTTGCCAGCCTAAAAATGATTCAAAATTTTCTGAAGCTTTAATTTGTACTTGTGGAACACTGTACCTGACCTCACATAGTTATCATTTTCTCATTTTGTTCACCTGCTGTGTTTAGTCCTGAACAAGTCAATCCTTCTAGTCTTCTAAGACAGGCTCTCTGTTCTGTACATTATAGTAGAAGCAGTTTTCTGTACCTATTCCTAGTTAAACCAAGCTGTCTTGACAATGCTAAACAATATTTTAAATGAAGTTGCATATGCGGTTTGTACAAGTGGGGTCCCCATTAGAGTCCTTTTGCATGTTGTCCTGGTTTCGGCTGGGCCAGAGTTAATTTTCCTCCCAGCAGCTGCTGTGTTTTGGATTTAGTACAAGAAGAATGTTGGTAACACTGGTGTTTTCAGTTTTGGCTATGAAATAAAGGACTTTTGCCAGTCTGCCATGTTCAGCTAACACCCAGGTGTGCAGGAGCTGGGAGGGAGCACAGCCCGGCAGCCAGCCCAAGCTGGCCAGTAAAAACATTCCATACGTGGACGTCATGCGCAGTTTATGAATGGGGTTGGCCGGGGCGGGGCAGGAAGCTTTTCTTGCTGGGAGTTTGAATCCTCTCTCGGCTGGGAGTCAGAACTTTTTTTTGAGCTATGAATCAGTCATCAGGTAGCGGGAATAACTGTATTGTATATAGTTTGGTTTGCATATTCATTATTATAATTGTTATTATCATTATTATTATTAAAATTATTATTAGTATTTCCTTTGTTGCGTTATTAAACTGTCTTTATCTCAACCCACGAGTTTCCCATTTCTTCCACTTGTCCACCCCATACTGCTGGGGGGAAAGAGAGGGGTGAGTAAGTTGCTCTCTACTGTGTGGTTGCCAGCTGCCGGGTTAAACTACAAAACACCTATGGAAAAACCGCTCTAGTAGAAAAAATAAGATTTATGTGGTAAAAATAATGCCTTCCCAAACTTAGGAAACTTTTCCTGAGGGGTGTGAGTGACAAGGCTTCCACACATCTTTTTTGGTTAATATAACCACTGAAAAGACTATTTTCCGATTTGTTTCTTTAAAAGTTACCTGCAAAACTGGTGAAGTACACTTTTCTCTGCATTATTGGGAGTGCAGAAGAATGCAGGGGTCCCCTGTTACATGGGTAGAACAGTAATTGTACAAGAAGCCTACTATAGGTTACACCAAATAAGTTCTTAAACTTTATCGAAAAATAATATTAGCATTGGATATCACAACACCCAGATAATCACATTTACCTTTATGTTTCTCCTATTAGCCTGTTTTTGTAGGTTTATTATTTTGCAGTAAAAATTATCACTGATTATTTTTCACATATGCTCAAACCAGAAATGTATTTCCACATTTCAGCCAACTCACTAAAATACAGTTCATCAGGGTGTTGAAGATGAGGTTTTTTTTTATTGACTACACAAGAGTTGAAAGGCATGCCTAGGGGTTTCAGAAAAACAAAGAACAACATAAAAGGTTTTAGAGTGATCAGTTCCATTCCATTTTGCAAGATGTAGTTCTTTACACTAAAGATATGGAGTGATCTTTTAAAAAAATTGGAAACTGAAGCTGAAACCCCTCCCATTCTACATATCCTATATATGATAAATCTAGTTATGAAGTTACTCTAGTTCACAAATCCAGCCTTACTGAAATGAAAGGAGATGAACTATAGATTTGCCACTTCTGAAAATTCAGTACAAATGCTCCATTGGTTTTCAAGGAGTAATTTTATCAAATTCTACATCAAGACAAATGCTCTACTGATTTTAAATGAGCTTTTCTACAAAGCTGGGTTCAGATGCAACACAAATTTTCCTTTCAAATTAACAGAAGATTTCTATCACAATAGCCTAATTTATGATTCCCTGGAAAAGTTCAAGTAAAACCAATGGCAGACTCGACTCGCTATACTTTTATGAATTTTAGATGAGCTGCTTCCAGTTGCTAAAGCTGCAGATTCAGTTACGATATCACAACGTCTCTTCTACTAGTGCAACACCAATAACAGTGGCATGTACACTGCTGGTACCCCAGGATGCTCACCTGAAGCAAAAAAATGTAGCAGAGAAATAAAAATCATGATGTGAATCTTACGGGTTCAGATGGAAATAAAAAGATGGGCTTTTAAAGAAAATTAATGGTTTTTATGAATCCTGCAACTGAATAGTAGCTTACAGTAAAATTCAAGTTTTAGTCACATCAGGACTCCATAAATTGGTATGATACTTCTCTATTTTGCTAGTCTAAGCTATCTCATAAGACCACCAGCTACAAATTCAAATAGTTTTAATTCTCACCAACAACAGAGTGCCATTATTTAGAAACAAGGCAACCTATTTATCCTAGCTCCAGGCATACCACAAGAAATATTGTCTATAACTTTCAAAAAGGTTTCTGTTTTTTCCTTGGTAAAATTTTGTAACTTTGAAAAGCATTCTGTCACATTGAGAAAAAAATCAGAAAATATCAAGAAGTGTAAGAAAAGAATCTCACAAATCTAAAACCATGAAGAGAATACATACAGACTTCTAAAAAACCCCAAGGTTTTGGTGCTTTTACTCCTTATTAATCCAAAATTTGAGGACTGGATACGAATCTAGGATAAGGCTGTTTACACCACTCTGTCTTTTATAGAGAAATACCCACATGCATAAAAGACAGTGGTACTGCAGAAAGCATTAAATGGCCCCATATATGTTATCCTTTCAAATTCTCTCAAAAATAATAAGAAGCTCAAACTTGCAGGGACTGCCACTTCTGAGTCAGAGAAAGAACGGATGACAGGACATAAATGAGACACGCCTCTCTCCTTCCACATAAGAAAATGTGAGTATTTTTGACCAGGCTTACTCTTAATTTTCTAACTTCTATGCTTACATGATGGGTTGCGAGTTCATCTTTAATACCTAAAAACTCCCAGTTCACCAACTAAGCACTAGTAGAGTTAACTGGCATTTAAATTTCTCAATTATTAAATAATGTAACATTTATCTGCCTTGCTACAGAGAACTGGTTTTATCACACACACAAAATATTTCTCTATATTATAACTATAAACTATAGAACTATAATACTATATTCAACACCATGGTTTTGCTCTTAAGCTAAGCATGTTCTTAGAAGGATGCATGTAGAGAATGCAGTATGGTTAGATCTGGACACAATAGCACTTCTAAATAAAAACTTGAAAGAAAATGTAATGTCTCATTACTCATTTCAGTAATGTAGGATTTGAAACACAACCATAATACAATAATTCATGATAAAATCACTGCATTTCCATTAAAAAAATCAACTGCTTTTACTTGTTGTCATATATCCTATTGCTAGCTAAACTGAAATGAAAAATTCAAACTAAGAAAAAATCTCAAATCATAGACAGGCTGTAATCTCATGAAATGTTACTTTTCACTGTAAAAATTGCTGATATCTGAAATAATTAAGGATGATAACCTTACTAACACAAGTTAGCTAGCTTTTAAAAGACAAAACCACATACTGAAATAAATTAAATCTTAAAGCAACTTTACTAGAATCAGCAGAATTACATGAGGAAACTGTTGCCTTCAGAGGCGTGGCAACCTGGTTCAGGAACGGCACGGCGACCAACCCCAGGCCGCTCGGGTCATCAGCTCACAGACACCAATGTGGTGGACGGCAAATGGTGCTTATTGGTGGGTAGCACAGCATTATATAGTCTAGGTTTACAGTGTCACTTCCGTCTGCTTGCATCATAGGCTGAACACTATTGGCTATCCGGAGAGGGGCCCTATCTTTCCGTACAGTGCGACATCTTCCGACCGCCAAGCCCTAACTATCCACAGGAAACAATGTGAAATTTTGACAGAACTCTGGTTGGGAAGTATTAGAATGATGCAGTATCCTTGTATTTACTTCTTCCTACCTTTTTCACAATAGGAATTATACAAACATGGATTACATAAAGTATAATTTAAGGCTCACTTCACTGAGCTTGAAGTACATCACTCCATGAAATGTACTAAAGCAACAGGCAGCATCTGCCGTGGGCTGTGTGGTCCTCAGGACAGGGACTTTTCTTGCTGTAAAAAGAAATAGATTCTTGTTATTTCTTAGTCAGGGCAAAACACTGACTGCTCTGTTGCCCTCAGCTCTTACTCTGCTTAGGGTGAGTCTCTTCTCATTCCAGCTGCCATAGAACTCACACCTTCTAATACCTCAACCCTTCCGGCAGAAGAAACATTGCTACATATATCATCTTTAATAAGGCAGAGTTGTTAGCAATTCTGTTCCTATCATAATCACATACAAGTATTTACCTCATGGACTCTCACTGTCACAAATTTTCTGTCTTTCTTAACTCCCTATACACGATGGAAAGGACAGTCAGATCTGCATATAGGATAGCATTCTTATGCATGCTTGCTGCATTATCTGCAACAACTATATTGCATTTGCTTTTGCTCTCTTCAGCAGGTTTAAATAAAGTTAATTAAGCCAGCCAGCCTAGTTTTCTCTCCCAACACGTTTACGCTGGAATAGTCACATTGACTTCACGTGAGTTGAGACATTTCTGCAAAGTTCAGTTGATGGACAATTTCAGTTTCCTTCTTCTCTTCCTCTTCCCTGAAAGGCACGTAAAGCGCATCTGAGCAAAAAAATAACGGAACACCCACACAGGTTATTACATTGCCTACAAGTCATTAAAAGGCTCTCAGGTGTAAAGCTCACTAGAAAAATCAGCCTGTAAAAAGATTTCCTGTTTTCTCCTTCCTGCTTTGCTCCTCCTCGAAACTCAGTGGCACGTGTTGCCCTCTTCTGCTGGCTTCTTTCTGCTTCTTTGCTTTGTATTACGCTTCCATTCTTCAGGCCCCTCCTCACGTGTCCTACACATTTCTCTCTTTATCAAGCTCATCTCTGGCTTCTTCCATCCCCATGACTTTATCCACATTAAGGCCATTCAGTCAAGAGGTCTCCCACTGACATACATAAATTATGTAAGACCATCTCCAAAATTTTTAAGAATTCTGACAGAATTTCAAATACCAGTATAAACATAATCTCAAGCAAGCAATTATCTTTATCTACATGCTAAAGCAATCTACTCATGGAAAATTATGAAAATGTCTACACGTGCAAGGGCCCCATTCTAACAGCTCCCATATTTCACCCCATTAATTTTAAACCTTTGACTATTTTATCTCACAAAAAAACGCAATCTGAGTCCTGGTTTGCTTTTGAACATTTCATAATAAAAAAACCTCTTAACTTCAAAACAAACTCATGCTTACTGTTAAGTTGTTCTCAATTTATTTAATTATAATCTCTCATTTTCGTTCTACAGTTTTCCTCTAATCATTTTATCTCCTAAACTCTCAAGTTTTCCTTTTCTATGCAGCTTTATGCTTTTTTGTCACTAATTTCTGGTTTTGTCTCCAATTAGATCTTTGCCCTTTCCTCACTAGTCCCATGTTGGCGTGGGTTACGGATACGTTGTAACGATGTCACTCCAATATGAGTATAGATCGTTCACCATTATTAGTTAGCAAAACAAGGTTTATATAGCAAAGCAATTACAGCATTTGATTGGTTAGACCCCCAGTCCATATATAGGCAAAACTACTGCAACTCGTTGTGATTGGTGCAGAGCTGCATCTCGATGTGGAAGCAGTGCTGTGGCAGGAAACAACAGCGTGGCAGGAAGGAAGTGACAGTGCAGCAGGAAATGGTGACGTGACGGTCCCCCTGCTCCAGTGTCCCGAGTTCGTCGCTCTACCTTCCCAGCAGGGTTCCGTGTCCGCCGCTCCCAAGGCTCACCTCCGGATCGGAACCTGGGTTGCTCAACGGCACCAAGTTATGTCCCCTCTCATCCAGCCAGGACTCCACAGTCCCATGTTTTACTTTCATATTCTTGTCTCCTTTTCTTTTTGTCCTGCTCATTCCAGTAATTCTTCTGCTACCATCACTCCAGCCCATCCCGCATACTATGCTGCTCAGTCAGTTTCTCCTTCAGCATTCCGTGATTTCCTCATCAGCATAACCATATCCCAAAGACGACATTATTGCCTTCTATATAACTAGCTTTCTTTTCCTCTAACCGCCTCAATAACTGCCCCTTTTCACACCCCCTTTCAGACAGCTAGTTGAGAATTTTTACACACTTTTTTTGCTTCATATTCTAGTCTCCAGTTCATACTGCACATTACAAAACAGGCCGCCTATAATCACTGCATAGCAAAGTGCTCTTTCTAATCAGTAACTCCTGTGCCAACAATCTGATCTGCTTTTCTTTACAATTCCAGCTAGTCAATATATTTCAAGATATAGTGTTCTAACAAACTGATCCTCCTTCATTTTCCTTCTCCATACCAAAAAATGCCTTCTGTTCTAGGAAGTCCATCCTGCACATTCCACAAAGTCTCCCTAGCACACACCGATGCTATTCCCCCTAATGTGGTAAAACATATCTGATTTCAGAATTCTTTCAGATCTCTTTTCCCCATTGCAAGACAGACACATTTTACTGCTTGCTTCAACAGAAAGGCTGTATTCAGCAAACAGGATTATAATAAGACTCTGTTCCTTTTACTGTAGAGGTGAAGTGTAACTAAGATAAAGCTGAAGATGGCTTGATTTATCCTTTTTTCAGATAGGACTATTAAAGCACAGTCTTACTGTACTTCTCTGTGTTAAATAATCATTGAATGTTTCAGTGAACCCAAGAAGGCTGGGGCAGAAAGATTGCAAAAGGTCATGTGTACTACAGCCTCTGAGTCTGAGCCTGTGCTGCCATTGACAAACTGAAAATCACACTCTGCATTTGTGTAAATGGCAATTCGGTGACACGCTGTGACAGTGGCAGTAAAGAAAGTTGTGTGCTATCACAAGAGCGGAGATAGATTAGCAAGGATGAAGAGGAAGGGGACAGATTTGCAGTTTAAGAAACTTTTAATCGTTCAGCTGCCTTTGCACATGCCTAATACCACCAAGTCAAGCCTTAAAAAACTTATTCAAAACTGCTGTGAGAATTCTCAGACCTGAAAGTAAAATACAGCAATCTTTGCTACCATACTGTTTCATAAAAGCTCTGTTTGTGCAAGTGGGCTCTATAGGCGCCTCTGCGTCTGCACAGAGTAATAGTCACCAGGCAACTGTGAGTGAAGAGAGGAAGCATACCTGATGGGAGACAGCATCTGAAACCCTCCCAAGAACTCACACTGGTCTTGGTAAGCTTGCAGTAGGAAGGAGTTGCTGAACTTGCCCAAGGCCTGCAGCACACAGTGGCACCCATGGCGGGTTGTGTCACCCACACCACCTCCAAGAAGGCAGCGGCTGCTCTAGGTGGACAAAGACTACAGGGCAGCCAGCACATGCCAGCGGACCTACTGCAATGAGGGACCCCGTGCGCGACTTTGTGCACAGCAGCCTGGAAAGCCCTGGTACGAGCCCCTGCTCCCGAGCGCACGGCTGGTGTTGGCCCCTCCGCTGCAGCTCCAGCCAGGTGACTGCAAGCGCGTGTACTGCGTGAGGCAGTAACTGCATGTATGATGCAATTACCTGCTATTAATAACAAGTCTAATTAATAAACAGTGTTCCAATAACTGTTGTTTGTGATCGGTTTCTTCCCCTGACTCAACAACACCTGGTACAAAAAAGCCACAAAAGTACATAGGTGTCATGCGGGTCCTGTAAATCTGTGTTTTAATCCAGCTGCCAAAGTCTTAGACCATGAAGCTGCTCACAGTTCCTCCCAAAGGCATCCACTATTGCATCTCCCGGTTTCTAGCAAGCCCTGTAGCAGACACACCTTCAAAGTATTTTGACACGTAATGGTTTTGGCTGGGACGGAGTGAATTTTCTTCACAGCAGCTGCTGTGGTGCCGTGTTTCGGATCTGTGACCAAAACGCTGTCGGTAGCACATGGATGTTTCAGCTATCACTGAACAGTTCTTTCACAGGATGAAGAACATTTCAGCTTTCCACACCGCCTCGCCAGCGAGTGGGCTGGGGGTGTGCAAGGAGCTGGGAAGGGACCCGGCTGGGACCGCTGACGCCAGCGATATCCCAGACCACACGACGTCACGCTCAGCAATAAAAGGAAGGGTGGGACGTTAGGAGTAATGGCGCTTCTCTTCCTAAGTAAGCTTTACACGTGATGAAGCTCTGGTTTCCCGGAAATGGCTAAACGTCCGCCTGCCAACGCTAAGTACTGAATTAGCTCCTGACTTTGCTCTGCTTGCCTGCACAGCTCTTGCTTTCCCCGTTAAACCGTCCTTGCCTTGACCCACATTTTCTCACTCCGGCCCTTCGGACCCTCTCCCCCACCCCACTGTGAGGGAGTGACACGCTGGCTGCGTGGGGCTCAGCTGCCTGCTGGGGCTCGCCCGCAGCAGCGCGGCAAACCCGCGTTCTTCTGATGTCGATGTGCAGAACTACCCAATTTGAGGAGACGCATGAAGTCAAACCCGCATCAGGTTTGCCGTTACAAACGAGGCTCTCGTTGTGCGGGGCCCACCTTCTCCTCCCGCCGACGCCTCAGGCGCTGCCAGACCCCACCCGTACCGTCCCGGTAGCGCCGAATCCCCGGCCGGGTCGGGACGCGGCGACGCCCGCGGACAGACCGGGGCCCGCGCTCCGCCAGCGGCGGCCGCTCCCCTGGCGGCCTGAGGACACCGGGCCGCTGTAACGCCCGCCACCGCCCGGCCCG
>Ga0065711_1009826_pt1 | contig 16914 bp, 13 predicted proteins | sample Hoacrofraction12_FD_59098 | JGI IMG/M metagenome (GOLD analysis project Ga0065711, IMG submission 59098) | Hoatzin crop microbial communities from Cojedes, Venezuela - Epithelial fraction 12 v2 (version 2) | ecosystem: Host-associated > Birds > Digestive system > Esophagus > Crop | place... | reverse complement strand
CTCCACGTTAAACCCTGGACCTGGACATGTTGAGATGCTTGAGCCGTCTAGCTTTAGGCAGCTGTGCTGAGTGGTGAGATGAGTGTCCCTGCCTAGGCAGGGGAGAAAATTGGGTTCCATTCTGCACCGCCCTGAGGAATGGGCTGTTTCCATGCCTGAATAAGGAGACAGAATCACAGAACGGTGGGGGCTGGAAGGGACCTCTGTGGGTCATCTAGTCCAACCCTCCTGCCAAAGCAGGGTCACCTACAGTAGGCTGTAGAGGACCTTGTCCAGGCGGGGCTGGAATATCTCTAGAGAAGGAGACTCCACAGCCTCCCTGGGCAGCCTGGGCCAGGGCTCCTCACCCTCAGAGGGAAGAAGTTCTTCCTCATGTTCAGCTGGAGCTTCCTCTGCTTCAGTTTGTGCCCNTTGCCTCTTGTTCTCTCATTGGGCACCACTGAAAAGATTCATGGAGAGTGTGCTTCATGAGTAGGTTTAAGGGATTATTTCACTCATCTTACGAATATCATATAGAAAATGCTCTGTAGGTTGCAGGCAGTGTCAAGTATCCAGCTGGAAAAGTGCTGATCCTGTGGGGATAACCGCTGCCGGAGGCGCTGCCGGGTAGAGCTGTCCCGGTAATGCCGGCTGAGCTGGCGTGGACGTGGGAGCGGGAGAGACGCGTTGCCGCAGCACCGAGGTGCAGGCTGCGATAGTCCAAGCTAACTCTTTGGAGCTGCTCAGGGTCTTGTTTGGAAACCAGTTACAGCATCGCCTGTATCAGCGCCCTGGACAAAATAAAAAATAAATAATACCCACTCACTCCCGCTTTCTGAACTTGAATATACAGGCTTTTGCAATTGAGTGTCCTAATGAGGCAGCGTGTCTTGGAGTGGCTGTACTCATCCTGCCCTTAAAGCATCTGCCGGTCTGTGCTGCAGAGACGCTGTAGCTGCTTCCAGAGTGCCTGTGGAACTGCCAGAGTTGTCTCGTGGTCTATTAACAACAGCGAGCGTGACTTTGGTGTTACTCTGTGTGCCAGGCTGGAAGTTCCTGGTGGTCTGGCTTTTTTGTAATCGACTGAGAGCTCGAGGGCTGTGGGGAGAGTGGGTGGCTGGGAACAGGAACAGCTCTAGCCACCTCAAGATAAGCAAGTCGCAACCCTATGATTTCTCTTAGAGCTCAAAATGGTGTGGAGAACTCATCTTCTGCAGAGGGCTGTGAAAACTCAATTCCCTCCTATTTCTGCCTTCAGATTAGAAAAAGAACGGGCTTCAAAGTGAGACTGAAAAGGTAGTCATTTGTAGTTATTCATAAACAGTCTGCTGAAATAGTATGAAGTTCCTAGCCACTGTTTCAGTGATTTTCAGGTTAAGAGCCTCCATCTCCAAAAGCTAGTTCAAGAATGAGGTGTCTTAAATGATTCCAGATCTTACAAGAAAGTTCTAAATAGCCACCTCCACCCCTAAACTAATCTGCAGTTGCTTGCATGTTCCCCCCTTCCTTGAAGAGCAGAGGTTAATGAAGTGAAAGGGAAAGGCACCTCCAAATGACTGCTGATAAACCTCCAGATGACCTGAGCTTGGTGACTCATGTGGTTCTCCAAACGAGCACTTAAAACATTTGTCTGAAAGCTGAAGTGGTGCTGAGAGCGCTCCTCCCATGCCTCCAGCCAGGCAAAAGTTCACCTTGCAGGCGCTGTAAACTGGAATCAGAGCAGGTTTAAAGAGCAGGCATTAATACAGTCTATTGGTACTAAATAATTAAAGGCCATTCTTATGCAGAAGGTCTGGAACATCTTTATTACAGCCTTTGATGTGAATTTTAATACTTCTGGTGGGCTGTGTATTAAGACGTGCTTTAACATTATCTGGTAAAAATGCAAGCTAGTTGTTAGGTTGCTAGGGAGGGTAGGTTTAGACTGGATATAAGGAAGAGGTTTTTTACCATGAGGGTGGTGAAACCCTGGAATAGGTTGCCCAGAGAGGTAGTGGAGGCCCCATCCCTGGAAACATTCAAAGCCAGGCTGGACGGTGCTCTGAGCAACCTGGTCTGGTTGAAGATGTCGCTGCAGGGGCATTGGGCTAGATGACCTCGAAAGGTCCCTTCCAACCCAAAGCATTCTGTGGTTCTGTGACTCTAACGCGTGCCTGGGCGTGCTTCCCTCCCACCGGCAGGTTTGTCAGGGGCTCAGTCACTGCTCAAAGGACAGCAGGTGACTAAAGATGCTAAAATGAGAAGAATTTGCCAAGCAGAAAATACTGCTGCCCTCCACCCCTTCCACACCCCCTCCCAATGGCAGTTTCTCTGCCTCAGCAGGGAGCTGCGCAGGACTTTCCCAAATGTTTTCCCTGCTAGCACAAGGGATGAGGCACAGGATGAAAGATCAGCGCCTGCTTTCACGTATCTCAGGGTGTTGTGGTGGGGGATTGGAGTCCGTGTGGGAGCCGTAAACACTGCAAGCCCTCATAGCGAATAGATGCTAAAAACAGTTACTGCTCGGTTGTGTTATAATATGCAGCTGGTACAAATGGATGTTCTTGTACCTGCTCCTGGGGCATCAGGGTTGGGCTTCCAGCTGTCCTGGCAGGGCACTTAACGATAACCCACTAGGGAGTTCAGATACAGTTCGCTCCTTCCCTCGAACCGCAGCCTGTCTTTTTAGGCAAGGAATTGAGTCAACAGAATAAGCAAGCGACCTGGACAGCCAAGATAAAAGCCTTTGCCGGGTTCATGCAGCAGTCTCCCAGCCAGACGTTGGCCAGTCCTTGGGTCGTGGGGCCTCGAAGATTTTTCTTTTCACTTCCTCTTTTGCAACAGCATAAGCAAATCTGAAGTCTTATTTATAACTTCTGTCGTAGGCAAACAGATGCAGTGACTGACCTCTTCCTTCAGCTTGTTTCCCAGTGACTTGCTGCTTGCTGACCTGTTAGATCTTGTTTGTTAACTTGGCTGAATGTGTTTTAGCGTCAGCCGCTGCAGCTGAGCTCAGCACCCCAGCAGAAGGCAACACCCATCTTTTTTTTCCTGTATTTTTCCACCCCAACGCACACAAGTAATGCCTTTACTGCTGCCATGTTGTAGCTGGTTACAATTTCAGGGAATTTTTTTTCTACTTAACAGCATTCCTTCTGCTTAGGACAGTCCGTTACGCGGAGGCTGTGTGTGTTTGTGCATGCGCGTGTGTGGGAGAAGAGACCTGGAAGGAGTGGTCAGGCTCTCGGCTCTTGTGTCCAGGTGTATCTGATGCCCATTTCCATGAGTTAAGCCCATTCCTTCTTGAAGACAGTTTAATTTCTTACCCACAAACCTGCAAGTGTTATTCTAAAACCTTCTGTCTCCTGTGGTTAGAAACCTGGTTTTCAGTCTACACTTAGTTTCTTGTGCTTGTCCATTGGCTGAAGAACCGCTCTTCCCTCCTCAGCTGTCATAACTCATAGAATTATAGAATGGTTTGAGTTGGAAGGGACCTTAAAGATCATCTGATTCCAACCCCCCTGCCATGAGCAGGGACATTGCCTTTATCATCATTAGCTGCTCCGAGCTAACACCTCCCTTCTTAGAAGTTCATCTCCACTGTGTCTGAGAGCAGGCATTTGGTTCTCAGGTAGCTTTGCGAAGCAAATCAAGCTGAACTCTTGCAGTCTCTGTTCAGAAGGTCTCCACGCTTCTTGTCCTTCTCACACTGCGATTATCCCTGCGTGTGGATGGCCCAGACTGAACTCAGCCTGCTAGATGGGGGCTTGCCAAGGCCTGGTGGCCTCGCTAATACTGCTGCAGCTGGAAATACCTTGCTTCACAGGCTGTTGTTTGCCTCATCCCTGACTGGACTTGGTGTGGATGGTGCTTTTGTGGTACGCACCATGTGTGAGCTTGGAGAAGAAAAGGTGATAAAATTTGCATAAAATGCACTTGGACCAAATAAAATCTCTTTGCAAAAGAAGCCTCTCTACCGTGCTCTCTTTCGCTCCTGCCTAGGATGAATCAGTGCAGCCGTTAATGCAGCCAAGTAAAATCCACGTCCTCCTCCTGGTACTCCATGGAGGGAACATCCTGGACTCAGGGAGCGGTGACCAGAGCTCGAAGCAAGGGGATGTCAACACCATCACGACAGTATTTGACACAGTGATGAGGGTGCATTACCCAGCTGCTCTGGGACACATTGCCATCAGGCTAGTCCCTTGCCCAGCCATCTGCTCCGAAGCGTTTTCGCTGGTGTCCAGGTAAGTTGGTGCTATTTCACCACAGAGGGAAATGTGTAAAATTTCACTCTTGTTTTTTGTTTCTTTTCTTGCATCCCCGAAATGTTCTGCATGTAGTATTGAAAGCTCTGACCACGCTTCGAGAATGCACTTACTAATATACTAGTGAAGCATTCAATCTCAATTTCATACTTCGCTGCAGTGAATACAGTAATCATGCAGCAAGAGTTCTAAGATTGATTTATTCTAATTAATCCAATAAATACTAAGGCTTTAATTCCTTGTCTGAGGGTTGTTCTATCAATGTAAGTATGTTGTGCTTGAAGATTTACGTTTGATGGGAGGTTAAGATTTATTAAGCTCTCACCCATTCACAGTGGAATAAACGGCCTTTCTATCTAGAGGCTTTTTTTTTAATGAACCGCAATACTGACTGGAGCCTCTGCAAATGGTTTTCCCCGCTCTGCATGTTAGGCTGAATATTTCCAATGTCTCTTGCCCTGTCCAGCCTGAGCCCATACAGTTATGACGAAGGCTGCCTGTCCAACAGCCAGGATCACATTCCCCTTGCTGCACTCCCTCTGCTAGCGACGTCCTCCCCGCAGTACCAAGAAGCCGTAGCCACCGTCATCGTCAGAGCCAACCAGGCCTACAGCGAGTTCATCAGATCCCAGGAGGGAATGTCATTCAGCGGCCAGGTGAGCCAGCCGCTGTTTATAGCCACAATGAAAGGGAGAGCAAGGGAAGCAATTTCCTTCTGAAGCTCTCTTTTCCATTAATCTCTCAGGAGGGATGGAAACATGACAGTGCTGAGCTGCAATAAGAAAGTATTGTGCTGCCATTTCTTTCTTTCTGAGAGAGAGAGATTATTGCTTATGCTCTGTCTTGAACCTTTGGGATTCAAAGCAAAGTCTGAGCTTGTGTTCAGATATGAAGCTACAAAGCTGTGGAGTTAATCAGTTTTCAGCGTGACACACCTTTCCAAATCAGGAATCCTACCTTTGTTACTAAACAGGATCTCTACTCCCATTGCAAACCAAGGCTGTTTAAGCATTCCCATCTTCAGCAGCTCGCGCTGGAGTTGTCGCAGAAGCGGGATGCTTTTTTGAGGCTGTGCAGCCGCTGCGCCCCGTAACAGACCGTGGCTGAGCCTCACACCTCTGTGAGCAAAGCGGGTCTCCAGCCCCGCGAGGTCTGAGCTGTTGGATTGGCTGTCGCATTGCACTGCTGTGGTGGGATTTACCCACCATGAGCTTCTGCCCAGCCAGCGCTGTGGCCAGGGCCCCAGACAGCCCTCTCCTAGCCGGGGGTCTCAGTGCGTTACTGTGCCTTCGTTTTTCACAAGGGCATGGAGTGATAGGACAAGGGGTAATGGCTTCAATTTGAAAGAGGGGAGGTTTAGATTAGATAAAAGGAAGAAATTCTTTACGATGAAGGTGGTGAGGCCCTGGCCCAGGTTGCCCAGAGAAGCTGTGGCTGCCTCCTCCCCGGCAGTGCTCAAGGCCAGGTTGGATGGGACTTGGAGCACCCTGGGCTGGTGGAAGATGTCCCTGCCCATGGCAGTGAAGTTGGAACGAGGTGATCTCTAAGGTCCTTTCCAACCCACACCGTTCGATGAGTCTATGATTCTATCTGTCAATATGTTTGGAGGCAGGACAGCCTTATCTCCTCAGGGAACACACAGGGAGCAGAAGCATGGGGAAGCTTGCCTGAAGTAGCATGAACAGCTGGCAAGGAGGGAATCAAGCTTGGTTTTCTGAGGCTGGAGTTAGCCGCGGTCAGTGCTCTGTGGTGCTTTCACTTTGCTCCAGTCGGCTGGTGGGGACAGCTAGAACACATTAGCTATGTTAGCTAACGAGGGTCTGCAGGATATGAGTGGATGTTCACGGACTGAATAGTTTTACTGATGAAAGCACCGGGCATCCTGTTACTGCAGCTTTCCTAGGTCTAATCCAGCACTCTGTTTAACTGTTGTTTCTGAACTGAAGTCAAGGGGCTTTTTTTTTCCCCTTGTCCCCTGCTTCTGTTGCCTTTTTCAGGTCTGCTTGGTAGGGGACTGTGTTGGAGGAATCCTGGGATTTGATGCCTTATGCTACAGCAATCAGACTGTGTCCGAGAGCCAGAACAGCAGTCGGCGAGGAAGCGTTGTGAGTGTCCAGGTAATGCTGGCTCCCAGTGTCTCCTGGGAATAGGTCTACTGGCCACAGAGCCTCCATGGCCCCTGTTTTTAGTAAGGATCTTCTCATGAAACAACAAAGAGTCTTTTCCTTATCAATGTGAACGTGTCTTAAGGTGCATGTGTGTCTCAGTTCGCTTGCATTTTCTCTGAACAGGGATGCTTCACACCAGAGGGTGAAGCATCACCGACACCCTTAGGAAGTTATTTGGTCTGAGGTACTGTATTGCCTTCAGCTGGATCTTGGGGTAGATGGGGAAAGGAGAGTAGAAGGAGAAGGACAGAATGTGGGTGTACTCCTGACTCAGCTGTCAGAGAGCTAAACACATATATTTCAAATCCCAGGATACCGACCTCCTGTCTCCTGGAATAACGGTGAACAACAGCTATTGTTCCAGTGGCTCTAATCTGGAAGCCAGCAGACACCTCAGCAGGAGCAACATTGATATTCCCCGTAGCAACGGAGAAGATCCAAAGAAGCAGCTGCCACGAAAAAGGAGTGATTCATCAACCTATGAACTGGACACGATAAAGCAGCATCAAGCCTTTCTTTCAAGGTAAGATTCTGAAGGAACAGAACCAGCAATATTCTGGAGCTGAGACTGGTGCATCTGTGAAGCCTGAATGTTGCCTTGTCATCCTGTGATAAGCAAGGTGGAGAAAAGTGTCTCATTTAGATTAGAGGGGTACAGATCTCAGTGTGTTGTATATACAAAAAAAAATTAACAGCGCTCCTGCTCAGTGGCAATGAGAGAATCCAGCTGCTCTGCTGCATCTGTATTACGATGACAAGAAGCCCTTCATCCTGCTGCTTGATGGCCAAGGCAGTCAGGTCACTGCTTTTTGCTGTGCTGCAGCTGCAGGATGGAGGTCGTAAAGCAAAAGTCGAAAGAGCGCGAGGGAAGAAGGTGAAGCAGAACTGTATGGAGCAGGGACAGGGGTTTGTGTTCTGTCCCCTGTGTGGACCCAAGGATGGGGGTTTGTGTTCTGTCCCCTGTGTGGACCCAGGGACAGGGGTTTGTGTTCTGTCCCTTGTGTGGACCCAGGGACAGGGGTTTGTGCTCTGTCCCCTGTGTGGACCCAGGGACAGGGGTTTGTGTTCTGTCCCCTGTGTGGACCCAGGGACAGGGGCTTGTGTTCTGTCCCCTGTGTGGACCCAGGGACAGGGGTTTGTGCTCTGTCCCCTGTGTGGACCCAGGGACAGGAGTTTGTGTTCTGTCCCCTGGCAGGGCTGCTCCGTTGTACTGAGGTCGTGTTTCAAATTTGTTACTCGCTATCGCAGCCCCCAGTTATCACATTCCTAAGGTTCTTCAAATGGACTTTCAGAAACGTATCCGTTAACATAACTGATGAAATTTTCATAACAGTCTTTCCGTTGCTGCTGATCGTTCAGGGATTACTTCTGTAAGCCTGGAGGCTTTTTCTGACTGAATCATCTTCTTCAGCCTGTGGAACTGGACAGCACAGACCTTTCCCTCCTGCAGGCATGGAGGAACTGCAACACCTTCTTAATCCCTCTTCCCCTGGGTCCCAGGTACCGGGGAGCAATGTTTTCCCCCTACAAAACACAATTGTCTGTATGGCGACTGTGCCCCAGGCTGTTCCTTTTGCCCTGTGCCGAGCTGAAGGCTCGTCCTGCACTTCTGCCCCTCCATCACTACTTGCAGTCATGCTCCAGCACGGGGACTCGTGTTGTCCTGCCATGTCAGGGGCCCTTTTGTGACAGATTCATAGGAGAGAGAAAGTGTCAAAGTGAATGTCGTTGGTGTGCAGAGATACTAAATTCAGAAAGACAGCTGCATTTACAAAAACTACAAGAAGCTTCTCAGCTATTTCCAACAGGTTAATAAAAGGCAATCAGTCTCTTGTTTGTACCTTATCAAAACAGCCTCCTGTATTACAGGAGAAAATACGAGCCGTGCAAAAACGTACTCTTTTTCCTCCTTGTTCTTGACCTCAGGGACATGGACTGAGCTAAGGAAAGTGGGCTGGCATCTTGCTGCAGTTTTACATCTGGTTTAGAACAAGCACTGGGCCGGATGTGGATAAGGGATGGCACAGTCTGTCATTTCAGATAGCTTTGTCCTGGTCCCTGCTGCTCCATCTCGGAAGGATTGTGCCCGCTCCCAATGTGGAGCGCCTGGGGGGAGCCTGGGAAGGGCTGTCAGTGTTCAGTGCGCCGATGGATTGGTGCATCTTTGCTTCTTGCGAGTTTTTTTATCTTTTTAAATCTACCTTTAGACCTTGGGTCAAAAATGAGTCCCTTCCTAGAGCTCAGGAGCAAGATTTGCTCCGGGAGAGGGGTGGGTTGAAGCTGTTGTATGAGGTTTCTCGGCTTCTCTCCCTTCCTCTCCGTGACGCCCGGGAGGCTGGGCTGCAGTGATCCACCTCTTCCCTTCCTGCGTGATGGCACGGGGTCACACGCGGATCCGTCCCTGGAACCTGGTGCTTGCAGCCGTCACTACTGAGCAGCGCGGCCAGAGCCCCTCAGCCTCTCCGTCACCAAGCAGTGATTTTCCCATACGAAAACCAAGCCCTGACGTGACGCGGCTTCGTGGGGGAGGTTGGCAGAACAGAGCCACGTTCTCCTGATGGGCTCAGCAGATGGGCAGCCTGGCATTCGGGGCCCTTTCTGTCCATGCCGATTGCAGGTTTCGACTTGTGCCAAAGGCACTCATTTTGACTGGTGTGTCAGACCTACCCGCTTCCCTGGGATAGTGCCCAGCAAGCCAGAGCAGCATCTGGAGATTGCAATCGCACGTTTATTTTTAAATTCAGTCCTTCTGCACAACTACATTATTTCTGGCTGTGCTGTACTTGTATTATTGTAAATGAGTTGATTTGCTTCTGAAATCCGTAAGCTCTTGTTTAATTAATGCACACGGTACATCTGCTGCTTTTTCAAGGGAGAACAGGGCACTGTAGGTGGCTTGGAGCATGACGGATTCCGAGTTCCCCTTGGCTCTCATTTCTTCTGATTGCTAAAAAGACTATCACATTCCCAGTAAAACGAGAGAAGCTGTCCAAATTGCTGAGCAGTACGAGCGCGCTCGTCCTCTCCCGTTCACCGTGAGGAGATGCCGTGGGAAGGCGGGTGGAGCACACCACAACCCCCTCGCACCCGTCCCGCCGGAGCACCTCCGCCGTCAGCACAGCCTTTCCTCTTCTGCCTTCATTCGAATCGTGCCGCTGTCACCTTGTCTTCGGCAAACCTGAACGTGTTCCACATAGCTTTGTATTCCTTACGCGCAGCAAACGTCACGTGTTGCAGTCTGGTCAGGTGAAATAATTGTGGTTGAAGGTGCCTTGTTTTTAAACGCGTTTCAGCGTGGCGCGGCTTGGCAGCGCGATCTCGGGGAAGCTCGTTCACATCACAGAAATGGAAACATGCTCCTTTTAGCTGTCACTGCTGTAACCTCCTGTTCCTCTCGCTTTTGACATCACTGTTGTGACTTTCCGTGGTGTGTATGTCTGGCATAAGTAAGCTTGTTATTCCCCCGCGGTTGGTAACCGGGAGCATAGTACCGTGCGCGTGCACGCGTGCACCTTTAGAGAATACACGACAGTGCGGCGTGAGAAGAAGGTTTTTTAGCATCCTTGGGGAGCGGCATTCAGCAGAGGTTCTGTAATGCATTATTTGCCAAAGCAGGAAAGCAAAGTCCGAGTGAAAAACTGGTTTTCTTCTCAAATACGTGCGTATTTGCAGCTGCCCATTTATTGAATGGCTGTCCCCGAGGAGGAGCGGGCGCTGCGGATGGTGGGGAGGGAGCTGCCCTGTTTCCCTGAGCACGGCAGAGCTGGGACAGCTGCCCAGCCAGGTGGCCAAGCCCGCTGCCTTCAGCCATGGCCGCGATGGGCGAGTCCTGTTGCGCACAGAGTCACGGCAAGTGCTGGTGACCACCTGGGATTTCGACTTGGGGCCGCAGAGCTGGCGAGAGATTTGCATCATCCCTGACTCCAGGCCAGTAAACCTTTTATCCAGCCCAACTGTCGTGGTATCCATTTATCCTACATAATTTCTAGAACCTGTTCAGATGTTTTCTAAAGTGTTTGCAAACACCCTGTTACGTCACTGCTGGTACTCTGTCTTCAGCTCTCCACTTCAAACTGTAACGGCAATAACCCGGCAAGGCTGCCGCCTGAATCTGTAGGACCTGGAGAGCAAAAGAAATCGCACCTTATTGCTTTTGGGTGGTGGCAGATGAATCTCAGGAGCCCTTTTGAGAACCAGGTTATTAGTGTAACCCACCTGTCATTTCGCTGTCTCATCCCAGATCTGGACTGCAAAGAAACGCCGCTTCCTAATGTGGGGGTGGGTTCCCAGGATCTTCATCTAGGAGCTCCTGCTTCTTCCCCAGTGTCTGAGGGATACGTGAATTATATCTCGGTGTTAAACCGAGGGCTGTGGCTGTGTTGCCCAGCCTGCNCTGTGCACAGGTTGAGTTTCACAAACAGATTTGACACCTGAAAGAGAGGGGGAAAGCTGAACATATTTTATATTGTTCTTCTTTTTAAGTATGGTTACCTGGAGTTGTTGGGCTGGGGTTGAGAAGCAGTTGGGTAATAATTTTACAGTTGTGACCTTATGCGCAGAATAGAAGTGGGAGAGTCCTGGGCGCACGATAAATACAATTATCGTATGACTCATATGGCCACTGAGTTAATTACACCCAATTCCCATTCCCACTGAATGCCATACACGTGCATGGAAGCTGTGGTGCAAACTCGGTGCACAAGGCTGTTAGAAACCCTCTTGCAGATTTTGATCTTTCTTTTTCTCTCCTCTCTCCCGTTTTCTTTTTTCTCTTTCCTTTTCAATCCTATAACATTTGTCCAACTACTTCCACGAGGAAGAAATGGGTAAGCACAGCTTTCCGTAACATTTGAGATTAAGGTGATGGAAGGAACGCGAGTGTTGACAGCCAGAAAGCGTAGCGGTGATGTGTGTCGCGGAGTGATGCACTGTGAACCTGCTTTTTTCCCCTGCTACTTGAGTAATTTTGGCTTGCTGGTGATTTTATCTTGCAAATGACTGTTCTGCTAGCAGCAACCCAGATTTTAACTCCTCAAAAAGAAAAACCATTTTGAGGAGATAGGAGTGTGTAAATGAACCCACTTGCAGCGTGGATTTGTGCAGTCTAAATTATGCGATGAGGTGGGGTAATTTTGGGGGGGATGTTTTACTGGCCAGTAAAACTACAGTCCTGAGACATCGGTGGGTTGATTGGCACAGTTCCTTCGCTGAAGAGATAGGAATTGTAGTCACTGTCAGTCACGTATCTGGCCTTCAATGACAAAAAAACAGCGTGAATAAATTGTGACTTGTATTTCCTCTTCTTGTCCCAGTTTACATTCTAGTGTGCTGAGAAATGACCCAGGATCCAGGCGATCTAGTAGCTCCACTATGTTGGACGGAGGAAATATTGGAAAGTTTGAGTTTGAGATCACTGACTTCTTCCTCTTTGGCTCTCCCTTGGGTCTGGTTCTTGCACTGCGAAAAACTGTCATTCCAGCTCTTGATAGTAAGTCCTGACGTAGACTGCTGAGCTCGCTCGGTGGATGCTGGCAACAGCTCCTGCTGCAGATACGGTGATTTGATGAGACAAACGGATAAACCCCAAACATTTATCTGTGATATTTATTGCACCGTAAGGAAGCAGATCACTGTGTGCTCTAGCTAGTACTGATTATGCAATTTATTTTGCAGTGTACTTCCAAACATTAAAAATACCGGGCAATTCTTGGGTCTATAAATATTGTAATAAATTGTTTCAGTTGTCTAAACTGGAAGATGAGGGAGGTGGTGAATCCTTAGCATGTTTTTTTAACCCAACAGTTGTCCTTTTTACAATAGTCTAACAAATAACCTTTTGATACTTGAGGGGTTATTTTCTTCATCTTTTTAGTCTTTCAGCTCAGACCAGCTTGTCAGCAGGTCTATAACCTGTTCCACCCTGCAGACCCATCTGCTTCGCGCCTCGAACCACTTCTGGAGAGGAAGTTCTACCTTTTGCCCCCCTTTAATATTCCTCGTTACCAAAGGTTCCCGCTGGGTGATGGCAATTCTGCTGTTCTGGGTAAGTCTCTTTGGATCCGTATTAGCTGTCTGAAGGGTTATATCCACACTTTACTTGAAATTATCAAAGCAATGGGAAGGACAAGAAAGAGAATTTGCCCTATAATGTTAGTCTTATTCCTGATTTACCAGAAAAGTTGTTTTCTTCCAACAAAACCAGTGCCTTGTTACCCATGTGCCCTTGATTAGTCACACAAGGGCCGACAGCTGCGGAGAGTCGTGATGTGGTGACCTCTCTGTGCAGGTCCTTGTTTTGCACCCAGACTGGTGCTTGTGATCGGGACTGAGTGAAACACGATTAACCTGGCAGAGTGTAGGACTTGAGTGTTTGTGGAGGGCCAGTGAAGACTCGAAGGAGCAGAGTCAACAGTGAGATGATGAGATGATTTACTTGATTGCACCCTGTGCTTTTTGATGGGACAGGCTACCGCAGATGGGCGGGCTGGTGACAGCGCCTTGCCCTTGCCACCTTGCCAGTGAGGCACTTTGTCTTCCTAGGATGCCTATGGTTCCTCTGCCATGAGTGGCCTCTTCACTTGCTCTACCCCAACTGCAGCAGTAACAAAGTCTCCAATGGCTGCGTGCATGCCCTTGTGTTTTACTGGGTTGCATCTGAAACAGCTGTGTCCTAACCATGTCCTGCCTCGGCTCCCATTACATCAGTGATCTTGCAGTTAATCTAATAAAATAAATTCTATTTCCTACCATCTTCACCTCACTTCTGTGCCTAGACTCTCACGGTCTGTTGCTATTTCAGCGCAGGCTCTCATTGCAAGGAGCTCTCAGGGAAGCTCACCACTGTGCGGAACTAAATTTGACCTTTCTGCTTCACCAAAGGCTTTGGTTCCCTGCAGGGTCAGGGCTTTGGGGCAGGAAGAACAGTTGCTCTGTATTTTTTCACTTGCTGGAGGTGGTTAGTCAGTGGCTAATTAAAGTCAACATTGCAATGAGTCGCTACTCCAAAACTAGACTTACAGCACACAAGAAATCATGCTGGCAAACCAGAGTAGAATATCAAAGCTCCAGCTAGAAAGATTGGGATTCGGTGGTTGTTTTTTTCCCAAAGCGCTGGTAGCTTTCCATTTGTTTAATATTTGAATCATGCAGGACTAAATGCAGAGGAATATGTATCTAGAGCTGAATAATTCTGGTGATACTCTGCATCATTTTTAAATTGAAAATCCAAAGCAGTGGTCTCCTGTGTAGCAGTGTCTTTAAAGATTGTATTGGAATTCATGAATCTGGAGGTCTGCTTTTTTAAATGGACATAAACTAAAAACCATGTTTGATAAAGTGAATAAAATACTTTCTGCAGGTCCCACTCACTTGTCAAATTTAGCGAAGATCTTGCTGCAACACTTTCTAAAAATGGATCCACCCACAATTACATTTGTACCCAGTCCGGTTACAACAGCTCAGAGCATCTATAGCGACTTGAAAAGCAATTTGCTTTTTGGGTGTATTCTAGGTATCAGCTGCAAGTTCATAAGAAAACGAAAAAAAAATCCTAAACAAAAAAACCTTAATTATAATTAGATACATACACCTTCTTCCTCTCAGATACATTTCAAATCCCCTGTTCTCACTGAAGCCAGACGTAAAAGCCCCTTTGATGCTGAGCAGCCTTCATTCTGGTTATCAGTCTGTGCCACAGCAGGGATCTTCTTAGTTTGCGGTGCCTCCCTAGACCTTTGTTGAGTCGGCTGTGTTTGGAGAGACGCTTGCTCTGCAGTGGAGAGGGGTTAAACAGCAATTAGCTCAACTATGAGAAGGATAGAGTGATTTGGAAACCCTCTCAGGTTTGAGCCTTGTTGTTTTAAGAGATGCTGCTCTGCCTTGATGAATAAAACTGACAAAAAACAGCTTTAAATTCGCTGCTGATGTAAGACACAGCCTCTTCGTTTGCTTATCAGAAAGTAACAGGCTATTCCTTTCCATTAGAGTCACAATTCCAGTGTTGTGATTTACACGTTACCCGGAAAGACTGTTCTAACCATGGTTTGCAAAGCCGCTGCTGAAGTGAGTGCTCACTGTAGGGCGCTCCAGAAGTTAATTGCTGCTATAATTAAGCTATATGATTTGGTGATCACGTAAAATTCAGGTGCTCGATTATAATTAGTTACGTACAAAACCTTCTGTAACACTGCTTGTGCATATTTCCTCCTGCAAATAGCTAGCTTTTTTTCAAGTCCATGATTCAGAAAGCCTCTTGGACTTTTTATGTTTTCCCATCTGTACGAAACGTTGGGTCCCTGTTTCATTACAACCAACTTGTAGAGTAAAATCAAATTCACGTCCCTGCTTACTCCAGTGCTTTGCACTGTGTAGGTTGTGAGGCTGATTCGAGTAAATCTCCCCTTATAGCGTACTTTTTTTTCCCCTCGTAGTAAAAAGATTTCTCTGGATCTGCTGGGTATTTGTGGATCTAGCTCATTGGAGAAGCTGGTTAAGAGGACTCCCTTTTCCTTGTTGTTAAAATGCCATCGTTGTGCTCTCCTCTCCTGCCAGTTAATCTCTCTGGTGTGGGTCTATTTGGAAAGTCACCCATGTTTGGTTTCTTTTACTCTGTTTGAAGGTTGTCTTTTCATGGAAGACTCATAGTTGAAGTGCTCAGTTGTAACTGCTTGTACGTTAACACTTTGTGGCCGCATGTCTGTTGTTCTTTGTCCTTCTGTTTTGTTGTTTTTTTTTTCCCATCTGCTTCTAGTTGAGACAATCCAGAACAATCCCATCCTCCTCATGGAAAGTAGCCCTCTGGGTGCTCTCCAGCACCAGGACAGCTTCATGGAAACAAGTATCCCCGTTCCCGTACTGAATTGGCAAGATGTTTCCAATAAAAGTGCTGGTTTTGCTGAGTGTGTGTAATCTACTATTGTCTATGGTGTTGGGTACTTGGGGTGCTTTTTGGAGATCATACCGTTGCCTCCTGGAGCTGAAATCTTCAATGCTGTGTCTCAGGCTATGCCACACGAAATAACCACTGGCGATCACGCTTGGGGCTGGTAGACCCACCGTGACAAGAACGAGCTGGGATTGCAAACGCTGTCCCATTCTGGTGTTGATGCTAGAAGGGGAGACTGCTGTCATGTACTTCATTTTTCCCATCTGTGGTGGCTGTGCTGCTGGGAGAAGGCTTTGGCCCCGAAGGGCAGAGTCTCTGGGTGGCCCAGCTCATGCGGCATGCGCCGGATCCCTGGGGAAGGGGTGGGTTGGTTGCAGCATGGGTCTCCCCAGCAGTGAGCCCTGCTGCACCATGGCCAGAAGTCTAATTAACATCTGTGTCACACCAGATTTTGTCCATTTGGTTATCTCATCAGTTGGACATTCCTTGTGGCTCTGCTGGATACAGTGACTGAGGCTTTCAGACCCCAAGGTGGCTATACGTGTTGGCTTTTTAAGAGTAATTTCTCGACTCCTGCCTTAAAAGCAAAGTTTGATGCATTTATTTTGCCTTATTTTCCATCATAAATGCTGCATGGCCTCGTTTATTCTGGTTGTGGCTGGTGCTACATCTGCAATTCTAACGAGACTTGACTTTGTTGTAGCTTTCTCTTCCTTGTGTGTCTTACTTGCCCGTTCTCACCCCTTTTTCAGTGTTTTGCATCAAGAGCTTGGTTCTGCTGCCTTGTGTTTTTTTAACAAGCTGACCCTTGCTGTTTATGAGCAGCCCAGTTTGTGATGTGGTCATACAGGATGGCAACGTTGCTGATGATTCCAGATAGTCTCTCCCTTTGTCTTTTGATGATGTTAGATGATCTTTAGGTATGCAGTTGCCATGTTGCCTGTGCTGTGATGTTCTGTAACAAAGCAAAGGGAAAGGATCTGGCACTATTAATTAATCACTTTGGAGGTCACTGATGAAATGCCATTTAACTGTCATCTGATATTTTCTGCTGTCAGGACAGAGCCTTCAGGAGCTGCTCTGCTCTTTACCTTGTGTGTGTCGAGACCACAGTGTGACCAAGCTGTGCTTGGCTTGACTGTAGCAAGTGCTGAATCCCAGCTCAGCCACTGGCTGGCAGGAAATTTCCAGAGTCGTAAAAACTTACGGACAACAGAGATACATGTTGCTCTTGATCTCAGCGTAGCGACCGCAGAGTGCCCAGTGCTGACCAGTGACTCCAGTGCAAGCAGGATCTGGCCTGTGCTGAGCAGCTGGCTGGCTTTTTAATTTTTTTTCTTTTTTTTTTTAATTTTTATTGAACTTTGCATATTTTTGATTGCTTTCAGTATTTCCCACTTCGGTGCCACAGCTCAGCCTGCAAATAGCACGTACGGAAATCTGCCATTCGGATACCCCAAGGACTCAATGCCGTGCCAGCAGTACATTAGGAGGATGGCCCAGCGCTGTTCACTTAGTGAGAAACAATTAGTAAGAACACTGATAAACGAGTCCATAAGTGAAAAGGCACAGCACTAAAATGAGTATTAAAGAACCGTAGCTAGGCAAAAAAAAAAAAAAAAAAAAAAAAAAAAAA
>Ga0065711_1007623_pt1 | contig 16915 bp, 6 predicted proteins | sample Hoacrofraction12_FD_59098 | JGI IMG/M metagenome (GOLD analysis project Ga0065711, IMG submission 59098) | Hoatzin crop microbial communities from Cojedes, Venezuela - Epithelial fraction 12 v2 (version 2) | ecosystem: Host-associated > Birds > Digestive system > Esophagus > Crop | place... | reverse complement strand
TGTGTCAGGCTTTAAATCTATGGAGATGGATCCTGAGCCAGTAACTAAATGATGGAATTAGGAACAGGGACTTCTAGCTCTGGCCAGGACTCTTGTTTCAGCTTGGGTAGGTTATAAACCTGCCACGCTTACTCTACTTGTCATGAGGCTCTAAGGTGGGAAACCTGGCTTTGAGGATCTGGGGTTGCCGTACAGTTGGGCCCTCTTAGAAATCGTAGGGGTTTGGGGGTTTTTTTGTTTCCTCTTTAAACCCAGGACTTTGCATTGGGGTCTCTGTTTCGCAAGCACTGCTGGACCTTGCAAACCACCCGGGCTTCTTGCAGCTCCCTCTTCGGGCTCTGTCGCAGGCTATGCTTTCACCAGCTGGTCAGGGTTGGCGGAGCCTTCTCTGCAGCTTTGTGCCTCTTGTTTAACATACACTGGAGTTAGGTCCTCTGATGCCAGTGGGATGTAAAAAATAGCAGTGAGTGGACAGTTGTGTCCTTCCTTCACAAATCAGTCATTCCTCATTCTCTGCTGCTCTTTACTGAATTAATTCTCTATTCTTGTTTTCTTCTTCTGAGTATACAGAACTAAGCTCAGCATTGTAAAATCCAGATTACCATCCCTACGTAACATGGCAACAAAACACGCTTAAAATTAAACACGTGCAAATCCACTGAAAGTCCGTGGGTTTGAAGCATATGGTAAAAATCAAACAAAAAGCTAAATCCCAAAGGGATAGCTTTAGGAACGCATTTTTGGGCTGAACTGGTGAAGTGATGAGGAGACATCCCTGTCTGCCATAAGAAGATGCTTCCATGACCCCCTGCCTGTTGCTGTCATTAGGGGATACTCAAATTTAAAATCTGCCCCAGTCTTCCTGTGTTATTTTGGTGATAACACCTTGTGCCTGCCTCTAGGTCCCAGGAATCAGACAGCACTTTCCATGATATATCGTGGAGCCATTAAAACACAAAAGCAGTGTCATCTTCCTGCTGATGTACACGACAAGGACCTGTCATTCCCCTGATATAGTACAGTGTGAGAATGGTCTCCCTGCAAAATACATCACGGAGGCAATGGTGTTTTGAGTTACATGGTGCCAGGATGGCAAGTATTTAAACCATTCACAAATGTAGACAAGCAGGGTCAAAGCACATATTTAGTTTTTGCGTGGGCAGCTGGGCTCTCTGATAAAAATTGGTTTAAAGTCATTGTCATTTAATGGACAGCAATGAAGTGGTGCTGGATTAAAGCACTTCAGTGGTCTGAGTTCCTAATTCCCATTTGCAAAAGTGACCATCAGATAAGGAGCGGCTGAGGACAGCACAGGCTGCCCGGGAGCTCCCTGGCAGAGCAGATCTGCGCACACGCTGGGACAGGGCAGCGCAAGTCTGCTGGAGGATTAAACCCATGGTGAAGGCAGCTGAGTCCCTGCGCAAGTGCCGTTGCCTGTCCCGTTAAACTCAGGAGCCTGCCGCTCGCACCTCTCCCCTGCCTGAGTGTGAAAAATGTGTTGTGCCCCATATTATTAATAAATAGGGAATGTTTTTTCTCTGTAGGGCCTCAGCTTCAAAAGCGCTGTATCCCCTGGCTCCCTCCACTGCTGTGAGCGGTCTCACTGGTGCCAATAACACCGCCTGTAACAGCAACAGTATTCAGTGCTTAAATATTTGCAGGATCGCTGTCTGAATTGGCATTCTTTGCCAAAACTGTCTGGGCTCCATGAAGAACTCGTGGAATAAACATGCTAATGCAGGGCCAGCTCTTCAGCTAGCATGAGTTGGTGTGGTTCTGTGGAAGCTAAATTGAGGATCTGCTCTTCCTTGGTGTCTGCATTAGATATGCAAGGAGAATGAACAATGCCAGCAACTGTGTATGCAGTTTTGTGATGAATTGATGCATCTTTTCATTGATTGTTTTGATTTTCCTGTTTTCTACTGCTAGGAAATTATGCAAATTCTTCTCGTACAGGAAAAGAATACTGATAATTAAGAAATGTGCAGCTCGGATTTAAGATAATCTCATAAATCCACACTAGTGTTCTCACACAGCAGCACATTAATGGCTCTGGCAACTGCAGTCTCACACCCAGGACCAGGTTCTCAGCCATCCAGAAGGTCACTGCGCATTTCTCGCTGAACACTTCAGATGGGAATGGGGTGCTTGCACAAGAACATGCCAGAAGAAGGAGGGCAGGAATACACTGCAGAAGGGCCTGGCCACCTTTCACGCCAAGTTCTGCAGGTGTAGTTGAACAGCCTTGTCTATCTAGGGGAAGAGAAGGAGGAGACTGAGCACCGCTGGTAGCGTGCCAGCTCAGAGCAGAGGGGTCACTTTGTTGTCTTTGGGGAGACAGGCTTGGCTGGCAGGGGTGGCAAACAAACCTTTTTTGCAGGTTAACATCCTTAAAGGTCAAAAAAGATCACAGCTTTTAGAGATTAGGCCATTTCTAGCTACAACTCGGACCTACTGAGATACACTACAGTCTTTTCTGAAAGGTTTGGGCTAGACAACAAAGGCGTCTGTGTCCCAGGGACAAGAGACAGAGAACTCGGCAGTATTTTAGGCTCTCTTCAGCTGTTGTGCAAGTGATGCACGAATGTACGCCAGAGGAGCAAGTCTCATCCCAGATGGACGATGTCACTGAGAAAAATGCTTCTCTGTTGCTAAGCTTCTTGGGTGGCTGTAAGGGCTTGATTTGATCTGGCAGCTACATTCATAACCATGAACAGTTTGAGGACCTCAATCTGCTTGTTTTTAATAGCAATATTTGAAAAAAACTCAGGTACCAGCAAAGCTTCTTGACCTTGGAGGGTGTCTGGCTGAAAATTCTCAAAAGATAGCACATTAGCAAAGACACGTAGGAAGCTGTACTCTCACAGCATGTCAGGGACTGTCCTTGAAGGAGATTCGTCCTCCTCTCAGAACCCTGACTGAAGGCCAGTTCAGCACATGTAGTGGGCAAAGACAGTCCAGAGGGCTTCTCAGTTTGAGTTCTTGCTGCAGTAACCCACATGAGTGCAAAGTCCCAGGTTCCTCAGCCCTTCCCATAGATGGGTATTATGACAGGATGCCAGGTTGAGCTTGTGGTCCACAGGATGCATGAACAATACAGACCCCAACTTTAAAACTAGTTTTTTGAGTCTAGAAGCAGTTACTTTGATTTCCAGATATTGCAAGTTCTACCCAAGGCAAAAAAAAAAAGAAAAACAACCACCAAAAAACCCCCACAACAGAAGTTGCTTGTTATGTGGAATAAAAGAAAGGAGATTTACTGACCGGGCTTTAGGACCAGTACTTTGAGGGCTGATGGTCAGGGTTGGGTGGTCAGTGAAATTCCTCCTCCGTGCACTGTGCTGCTGAAAGAGCCCAACCATGCTGGTCTGTAGGTCTTTTGAAAACCCAGCTGTTAATGACCACTGAAAATCTAGCCCTGGTTATAAAAGTGAAGTAGGTCAGAGCTTAGCCCTAGATATAAGTAGCACAAGGGTAGGTTATTTTCAACTATGACAGACCATCTTATTTGCATAGTCTCTATACAATTTATCGAAATCTGCAAGGATCTCAACCAGGGAGTCACATTAGCAGAATGAATATTAACCTGGGAACCTCCACAAAAAACTTTACCTTGACTTTCTGCTGTATATATTTCACTCGATACAGTACTGTTGCTGAGCAATTTAATTCTCTTCTGGGCACAATTGTCAACCTGGTTTCCCGAAGGGACACATGCCCCAGGATTTATTTTATTCCATTTAAGTAACTATGACCAGTTTTCATAAATTGAGGAGTTGAAATTGCCCGTTCCCTAAGGCTCTCTAACAAATGAGATCAGAAGTCCAATGAATACATGTCTTGCAAAGCTTTTCAGTTCAATTACATATACCCATGTGCAACTGGTAACGCCACAATCAGTTCAAATAGTATCTTTGCAGGTGTGAAAGACTGCAAATTGAAGTCTATTTCACATCAGTATCCAACATGTTACTGGAAAGATTAAAAGGAAAATTTTCAAGGGACAAAGGATGAACAATTAATGAGCCCTGGAGTGACTCTGAAACAGGTAGCAAAGAAAAACAACTCTAAAAGGAGAAACCATCAGAAGTGAGCAGTTTGGTGCCAAGTTTCAGAAGGAGATTAGTGGAGAGTTTCACTAGATCCATTAGTGTTTGAGAAGTACTTGTGGAGTGGATCAATGAGCATCACAGAAACTCCCAGGAGGAAGTGAATTAAAAGCGTTTTCTTTTGCTTTTTTTTTATAGCGGGAAGCAAATAAAGCAGAGCTCACACGCTAGCTGATGAGACTGAAACAAGGCACTGGATGGGCACCTGGTCAAGTGAGTGCTGTCTGTCCCTTCCTGAGTTACGGTAAGGTCGGTTGGAAGTATGCATGGCCATGATAATACTTTGTGATCATGGCCAGCAGAAGCCAAATCAGTGGGTTTTTTAAGTGACCTTATGTCAATCTATTTTGAGCTTTGGGTTTTTGATCTTAGATTCTGAGCATTTGGTGGGGGCTGGCAATTTGTATGTGGGCAATCAACTCTGACTTGGTTTTAGTGGAAGCCATAAGAAAGTACTAAAATCCTGAGAGCCACCTTAAAAACACAGCACCAGATCTTCAATTGATTACGCCAGCAGAGCACCACTGAAGCTTCCCGAGTGCTATTGATTTACACCAGTTGAACATCTGGCCCATATGCTTTGTATTATTAAATACTTCAGCGATTATTATGTGAACAATTAAGATTCATGGAAATGAAAAAGCAGGCTATGAATTGTGCCTTCACTGCAATTCAGGAGGAGGAATTGCTCAGGGAATGTGCTGCCTTTTACTGTAGCTGTACAGTTTATCTGTGTGTTTGTCTAGAAATCAGAAAGTGAATGGGACCTCAGGAGATTTTCCAGGCCATCTTCTTCCTCCAGGGGTGAGTGAACTTCAGCCCTGTCATATTTGCTCAATATGTTCTTAAAACTGACACTTGAGACCTAATGCTCAGTACTGGTGCTGAAGTACTGCAAGAATCTTCTCCCTCATCCAGCCTCTCTCCCTGGCTGCTCTCGAGCTCTCCAGTTCCTTGTGCTGTCCACTATTGCCGTAGAGAAGAGCGCGGTCCCGTCCCCTGCCTAGCAGCCCTTCTTTGTACGCAAAGCTTGTTGTTTCGTTTGACTCTTCTGTGTAATGTTCAGTCTGGTCAATCTTGTTGGAATTCAATGCTGAGAAAGTCCAGACAAGCCCAAGAAATGTTAACACTGCAAATTCTTTATTATTTTTTTTCTGTAAGCCTGATTCCCTTTCATGGTTTGCTGCTGAAGTATAGAAGTACATCCAGGCATAAGAGAAAAGATACGTCTTTCACCGTCAGGAGGTTAAAGAAATAGAGTGAGATAAGATTTTGCAAATCTGAAAGGATGTGAAAATTCCTCTGCTGCTCTTTCTGGAGAAAAGTCAATGGCAGCACAAGATTATCTTCATTAATAGTGTGAGAATGAGAGTTGGCTGCAAGTTTTGTTTAACCTGAAAAGCAGCATTCAGCAGCTGGGTTTCCACATCTAAAATAATATCCAGAGAATCAAAAATTCTTTGCCACACATAAAATCATCCTCCGGTTGTGTGTAATGGAGCTCAGCAGCGTAATGTGCGGGAGAGAAGGATAACCTTTTAACATCTCTACAATCCCTGGGGACTGGTGCGTTGCTGATTAACAGAGCCCTGGTGACTTGAAGTTCCCGAAGTTAAAGCTTTGCACGTATTGCACCAGTCACTAGTTTTATTGAAGGCCTGGAATAGACATATTTTTTGGCTTTTATCCCACTTTTCAGACGTGGCATGATGTAACTGACTGCTCTGAAGTGAAGGCAACTGTTCAGAGAGAGCGAGCTAAAGCAACATTTTAGGAACTGCTCTGCAGGGCCTGACCCACAGCGTCCTGGCTCTGGTGGGGCCCTGGGCAGACAGAAAGGCAGGAGGTGTTTTGGGGGCTCACTTCAGCAGCATGAAGCATGAGCAGGCATACCCTTTCCAAAACACCTCGTTCTCTTTAGATATTCGCATGTCTGGAGGGGAGGGTTGTTACTCGGGGTTTTAGTTTTACTGATTCCATCTAGGCTTTGATTTCTGCATAGACTTATGGAGGAGCTGGTTCAAAACCCTGCCTCCTGGGAAGCTTTGTGTAGGACGAGGTGCGAAGGGCATCGCCTTTGAAGCAAGGCTCTCTGAGGGATCTCTGTCTACGTTTGAAAAACTGTCTAGCCAAGCAGCTCCAGCGTAGGACCATGTTGCTAGGCTGACTGCAGCCAAGCCTTCGTTGCCCACCCAACAGATGCCATGCTTCAGTTCATTGACGAGCGTAAAGCCTTGTCAGACAATGAACTTTGTGTGCAAACCACAGTTGCTTTGCTGTCATTGAGATTTCAAGTAGTATTGGCTCAAGTGAAAAACATACTTTTGCATGCGAAGGACTACGGCTGCAGGTAACTCCGTTAACCAAAGTAACGTGGTTCAGTGGCAAAATTAGGAAAAGGACACAGAAACTGCCAGGTACACCCCTCACAAAGAGTGAGGCCTTCACTTGACACCGTGCAAGTTTTTTTCCCACTGACTTTTGTGCCTTTGGATTAGGCAGGTCTTTCTGGAGGACTTTCATTTATATGTTGTGAAGTCAGGCTGCTGTTATCTGTTCTCCTGAAAATATCCAGCACTTGGTTGATCACTGTGTCTCTGCCACAGGAGCTGTGCTGTGCGCAGGAAGAAGGTCTAATTAACAAAATCTACACTCCAAGAATTTGCTGTTTTCAGGACACTTCTTCTCCACCTGCCAAGCTGTGCTAACGTTAGCAGTGCATGGCAAGAGGAGTTTTAAAACAAGTGCTGGAAAGCCCCCAAACCCTGTCCCTGAATGAAACAGCGCCAGCTCCCGAAAGACTTGTACGACAGCCTGAGAGCCCTGTAGCTGTCAGTTCTTCATGCCCTTTGGGGGTCTGCTTATTATTTTTGAGTACTTTACCTCTCTGGTGGTTCTTCTGGTGAAGTGTCGCCTGTACAAGTGAAAAATAAGGGTCTTACCATGGCTGCCTTTAATTCTTGATATAAATAGGATAACTATGACTTCTGTTGTTGTTATAATAATCTGCATTTGATTTACACTTTGTAGGAATATGAGGTATGTCTTAAAGTTGTGTCACTGGTCTCACTGTGTACCCTAGGAGGGTGAACAGAGGCAGGTTGGGGCCTTTTCCAAAGCCCTGTGATGAAGCAACAGAGAGCTGAAAGCATTCGGAAACAACCAGAGGCAGAGCAAGGGCTGCAACACAGCCCTTCCCTTCCCAGTTTCATCACTCACACTCAAATCAGTGACATTTCATGTGCAAAGGGCAAATAAATACACGAAAATTATTTGGAGATGGAAGTTCAAAGAGGTGTGGAGAAGGTAGGATTTGATGAGTCAAGGTTTTGTGAAGAGAATCACTGGCTTGGATTGCTTGACAGAATTATACTTCATTACTGATGCTTCACAGCCTTGATTTTCATATTTATTTGTGACTCTTCTTTTTTCAACTATGGACTCTTTTGACATGAGACTCATGCTGTGTAAAGCGCTATTGATTAGAGTTTCTAATTTCATGCCATTACAGCATGACCATTGGGGAATGAAATGTATTTTATTTTTTCCACCACGGCTATGCCAGCAGTGCTTGGGACGCAGCCATTGCGCAGACTGTCAGCAGCAGGCATTTTCAGCTAAAGATCTTTGCTGTTTGAGCCAAAAGGCGAGTTTGCCCGAGGTCTAAGCCTCAGCTCAGTGTGTTGTTCCTGGAATCAGAATAGATCAGTGGCAAAGTGTATTTTGAGGCCAGAGGTTTCCAGAAGGATGGCTGACTTGGGGACTTTCCATTTTTCACTCAGGCTGGCAAAAGGCGTATGATTTTCCCCTTCCAGAGGACTGGTTGGTATTTGCAGTTATACCTGCTGTCTTTCCAGCATCTCTGGTTTGGTACTGAAAAAAGTGAAGGAACTTGAAATCAGTGAAGGCATAGGAAAATCCCACAGTGTCTGCTGTGCTCATGTAATGTACATAATCCCCATTATACATAAGCTGCAAGAACGAAGCAGTTGTAAACCTGAGAAAGACCTGTCCCAGCCTTATTATAAAGAGCTTTTTCCTCTCATATGCTGGATTTGGGCCCTTCTAGAGTTTTCCAATGAAAGGGTTCATGGTGCGGCAGGAGACTTTGTGCACTTTCCACCTTGTTGGTGCTGCCTGAGGGCATCTTCCCCTTCTCCTTCCCCTTCCCTCTTCCTCCAGGTATCCCCCAAGCCCCTCGGATTTTTTGGTCAGTGCCAAAACAATGCATAAGAGTATTCCTTTAGCCTCCTGCAAAAAAATCACCACCTTTTTTTTCCCCCTATGTAACAAAGTCTTGTGTTATCCTGAGGTAAAGACACCAGGAAGATAAAGTCAGCCTAAGTGAGCAGCTGAGCTTGACTCTAATGAGTTTCCCTCACGGTATAACTAACGTAGCTTGTCTTACACTCTGGTTTTACCTCTGTACAGTAGATATGCACTAGCTGTCCTGAGCTAATGAAGCTTTCCAGCAGTGAAGACAAGCTCTAACAGAGCAGCTACAGACGTGTGAACCCCTTACAAATAGCCAGATGAGAGAAGAGTGAATGCTTGAAATCTGTCAAAGGGGAACCAGCTGAGAAAGTTCTCCAACTTCTGCTTTATTCCAGGAGCTACTGACACCCGCCGGCGGGTGACGAATTAGTGTGGCACAGCTGGAGCTACTCGAGGGCTGCAGATGCGAATCCCAGAGATGTTCCTACACGTACTTGAGCACTGGAGGTAGCATGGCCGGTTTTGGGCTTCTCATGCAAAGAGGCACCAATGTACTGGAGCAAGGCTGAGAAAAACTGGAGTTCTGAGGAGGCAAAGGGGACATCTTGTTGCTGTCTATGACTCTTAATAGGAGAGTGTGCAGAAGGCAGAGCCAGACTGTCCTTGGAGATGCACAAGAGGCAACAGGCACAAATTGCAGCATGGGAAATTCTGACCACATATAACGTAAAAAGTGTCCACTGTGAGGATGGTCAAGTGCCAGACGAGGTGCCCACAGGGGCTGTAGGATCTTGGAGATGTTCAAAACTCAGCTGGACCAGGCAACCTGGTAATTGGCCCTGCTTGATCTGGAGGTCATGGTTTTAACTGCGCCTCGTGTGTGACACTGGGGATGACCGTGCTGATTTCGGACTGTAGCGATGCATTATTTTCAAGCTTTCCAAGCAGAAGCCGAGTCCAGCCCTAGCTAAATCTGCCAGGTGAGTCCGCTTACTTCTCAATGGTCTGATTCAGCACTGCAAGATGCATCCTGCTGGCACCGTCCTTGCTCTCGCTGCCGGTTAGAAGCGCAGCCCTTTGAAACAGGAATCAGGAGTGGGATGCCAGGTGTGGTGCTCTGCTGAAAAGCCATTCCCAAAGCCAGCAGAAAAGGAGAAACCTCTGCCGCCTGCTCCCCGATGGCAGCTCCACGTGGACCCTGCAGAACAGGTTGGTGATGTCTCTTGATTTTGCTGTTGGGTGTGGTGAGATGTTCGGTCTTCCTCACCTGCATGGGTGATGAGCCAGCACCCCTCCGGGCACGGCAGCCCCTGGGAATTGGTGCCAGGCAGCCAAGGGGTCGGCCGGCTGGGAGGTTCACTTCAATGTCATTCCAGTCCCGCCCTTTTGTTTCTAGAAGGTGCCCCAATTAGCAGCTGCATTTTAAAAGTCAAGCAACCATATGTCTTCATGGAGTGAGCAAAAGGTATTTTGGCCTCACCTGGAGCACAGCGTGGTCTGTAACGTCTCAGCCCCAAGGGAAAGGGATCTGGCTCATGCTGTTGCCGTCACTTCACACGTATGTCCCTGCTCCGGTTCCCACTGCAACGCAGAGGCTTCAGTCAAGGGCCTGTCTCTGTCTCCTGCACAGCTTTGGCTTTGCCCACCACCTGCACACGCTAGATTGGTACTGCTGGAGATAACAGTGAGAGTTGCCATTGCTCATGGTCCATCTCCTGCCGCTGCCCGCCATCAGCCTTCCCGGAGGAGTCCCCTCCAGCAACCTGCAACACAGCCGAGATGCCCTGGGAGGGGAGGGCTTGGTCCCTTCCCCAGCACTCGGATTTCAGTGCAACGCAGTCCTGGTGAACTCCGTACCTACTCGCTGCCTCCAGAGTCCTGTGGGCTTTTGCCGGCTTGCTGACATTTATATACATTTCTAAATATCACAGAAGTATTGCTGGGAGAGGGAAAGGTGGAATGAATGACATGGACTTGCAGGCAACAAAGGGAAAAACGCAGCAGAAAGTTTGATTGTAGTAGCTGTGCCAGTACCCCCCGAGGAACGAAGCCTCCTGCAAGCACGGTGCCTTTTCCAGGAGATGAAATGAACTTCTTCAGGTTTAGCTCTAAGTAAACAGCAGTCCAGCTCATAAAACATCCTGAAGTGCAGAACTGTTTACAGACTTTATTTGTCTTGAGCCTTGCGCTTTGTGAGATCAGAGGCAATTTTATTACCCAACTTTGTGCAATGTCATTCCAGAAATGGTCACAAATGCCACATGAATGTTTACCCTAATGAGGAAATACATTACAGCCCGAAAGAATGGCAGTGTCTAATAGATATATACTTCTAGAGCAGCTGAGGGCCAATCCCAAGGATGGGCTCTTTCTTGCTTCTTTTTAGTCTGATTTCTCCCTTCCTCATCGCTAGAGCTGAATGGGGACACATATCCAGACCCTGGTGCTCCCTGACTCCCTCTTCCTGCAGCTGGATGCTCCCCACAGCTGGACACAGGGCAAAGCCAAAGGGGCCCGACTGAGCCTTCCCTCCCCAGTAAGGGGCATTGGTGTTGGGGAGCAGTTCCCCACGGTGAATTAGAGCCACAGCTGCACAGTGGAGGGGGGAGCAGAGGCAATGTGTAGCCAGCCAGCTTGGATTGCACGTAAAATGGAGCTTGGTTGGACTCCAGTGTTGGAATTTAGCCTTTTATTTTCCAAGGAAGATGCAAGTAATTTGTCTTTAAGATGCTATAAAGGCGCCTTCGAGAATATCGTATAGTCTGTTAATGCTAGAGAGAACCTCTTAAAAACTTAATTGCCTGTGTCACCAAATGAGAAGAGAGTAGTCCCTTGAAAGATCTTGTGTTTTGAAAACACACAGTCAGTTCTAAATACTTTCAAATGGTACATGCTTCTTTATTCCTGCTGACAATAAGAGTAATTGCTGAACACAGGAGAAAGGAGATTGTCTGAAATGTTTCAGCGCTCTTTTCTTGTTCCGTATGTTTCTCACAGTGCAAAAAGACAGCAGCATTCTTGGTCTGTGACCAAACAAAAGGAGAGGTTTTCTTCTGGTGGCAAAAGGCAGGTGAGATGTATGGATCTCAATAACAAGTGGCTATTTCAGTTTGACAACATCTCAGCTCCCATCCCCAGTTCTCTTTGTCCCTTTCCTCACCAGATATTCACTACCCTCTGATGTTTTAGGGATCATTAAAAGATAGGTGAACAAAACCAATTAATTACAATTTCAGCTGTGTTTTGGTATCAGCACAGGGCAGTAGGCTGAGAGTCCTGGAGACACCATGACTGCATGGTGCTTGCACCGCATCTGGGCACACCGAGACAGAGGGTGAACGGTGTGACTGAAGCCCCAGAGCAGTGGCAGAGGTGGCGCGGAAATCCAGGTCCCATTGCCACCAGGACTCACTGCCTTTCTCATGGAGAAAAAACTTTTAAAAAACCAAAGTCTACTACCCACACTTGAAAGAAAACAGGCTCCACCAAGCACAGCTTCCATAGGAGAGAGGTCCTTGAGCTGAGCAACTGTTGCTGGAGCCAAGGTAGTTTTGGCTGAACGATGCCTTCTAGTTTTGCCCCCCCTGCACACGGGATAGACTCAGCCTCGGTTCCTGCTACAAGTCTGCTGCCCACGAGGATGACGGGTAGGGATGCTTCCTCCAATCATTTACTCATTGCACTGACTCACCAACATCGCTGTTAATTCTGGGGAATGGGATACTTCGAGCATTTCAGTTTGGTCACCCATTGCTTTTATTTTGTTTTGGCCATAATCTTTAGCATCTTTTGTCTCAGCCTGGCCAGAGCTAATGTAGGTGTTGCTGTCATCATTGTGCTTGTCCATTAAGGACTGGTTTCACTCTCTGCATTTTCCTGTGTGGGCCATGGTGTAGCACAGCACATCGCAAAGCAATATCCACTGTAAGGCGATGTGACATCTGAAACCTCAGAGGAGACACAGGCTGACGCTGACAGTACTGTTGATGCGCTTCCTTTGCACCTTCTCTGAAAGCAGGAGAAAAACAGGTGTGATCTATAGTTTTAGCAATTTTTTATTTTTTTAAATTTAAGCCTTCACTGTTTTTTTTGTGGGCAGGCAGATATGCAAAGCACAGCAGATGTCTCAGACTTCAGGAGACACGGGAACATTTCTTGGTCCATAGACGAAATGGACTGGGCTTTGCTCCAGAAAACAGGAACGATTAATCCATCACTGAACATGAACTTAAATGAGCTAATATTGAGTATTTTAGTTCTGATATATGTGCTAAATGAAGTAATCATTCAGGGCGTAAAAGTAATGGCTTTGGGAAAATGTTCTAAAGCCCAGTGGCTGAGGCATGTGGAGCTGAAGCAGCACCCAGCTGGAGCGGGCAGCGGCACTGCCACGGCTGTTGCTCCTGCGCTATTTCTGCGCCAGAGCAGCAGGAAGACGAGTGCGCCGGGACTGAGCCACCCAGGGCTGCGCTGAGTATCCTCTGAGCACAGGAGGAGTAAACGCTGCTTAAGTCCAGGCAGTCTGCAAAGCAGTTTCGGTGTCTTGACACATGCTGCATGCTCCGGCCCCCAGCCTCAGCAGCTCTGTGCTGCAGACACAGNCTCTGCGTTGTGCTTGACGTGCCAGGGCGAGTCCTTCCTCGCGTGATCTGCCACCCTAGATGCTCTGCTCTGCAAGTGCCACTAACCACAATTACACCCTTAGGCAAGAGACAGCAATTGATATTTTATCATTGGGATTTTTTGCCGTGGCTTTTGTACCCACTTGGAGTGAACAAACTATTACAAGTTTCATCCAATTATGTTCAGTGCAGTTGGCCATACTGTGCCGAACACAATCTCTTTTCAGTGGGAGAGAGGGGCAGTCCGTTATCAGCTCGAGGCACCATCATTCATTAAGTCATCATTTGCCTCTCGCCAGCACAGCCAAAGCAGCAAATCCATAGGATGTCATAATAAGGTGTGCTAATGAAAGATAGGCAGAACAGGATTAACAAAAGGGTCCTCTCCACATTATACCTTCCTCTTACTACTTTGCTCAGTCCCCGTCTTTTATGATCTCCTGAGGGAACGTTTCAAAGGGGTGCGTGGAAGTGAGGCCCACAAATCCAATTAATTGCTGATGTGTTTTGTGCCTAGAATCACCATGCGCCACTTAAAAAAAAACTGCCTGAGTGCAGCAGACTATAAAAAGGAAAATACTGGGCATACAGTGCTGTAAATAAGCCTCTCATCCATCCCTGCCTGCTGTTCTTGCCCTGGGCTAGGAAAGTCCCTGATAGCTCGTTCACCACCTTTGCTCTCATGGTCCGGTTCATCACATAAGACCACCTCTGCCCTTCTGAACCAGTCCAGCTGGGATCTTGGTTTCACTGGAATTACTTGGTTGATGTACCAGAGGAGAAGTGGGAGAAAGAGCCCACTTGCTTCTCAGGGTCACAGCTCCTTGATCTGAGGCAGGTAGGACTCGCTGGCTGCTCACAGAGCTCATCGTTCCTGGAGCAAGTGCTGGGGAAGCAATGGCACGTGTCCTCCATTTCCTCCTCCCCTCCAGCCCCGTGCTGGCTGTTGTAAGCATGGCTGGGGAAGAAAGCTAGAGTTAAAGGTTGCTCTTAGCTCCTTGACCTAATCAGAGTACAACTGGGATTCATTAAAGTGTCATCATGGCAGGATGCTTCTTGGGCAAGTCATTTGGGGCTGCACCTTCCATTTTGCCCACGTACAAAGCAGACCTTTCACCTTTCATGACCTCCATCACTGGACTGAGTGTGGACCACTCAAAGTTTTTCTAAGTGTAAAGAGAAAATGCATCAGAGTTCAATATGCAATGTTTATGCAACTACAGGTCTTTGTGGGGGAGGAGAGAAGGACATGCTTGTACCAACGCAGTTCTACATGCATGCATATATCCCGATGCCTAACTCTAGTAAATACACCATGACTGTGATACTGACTTAGTGAGTGGCTCTGAAACCATTGCAGGGAGCTGGGCTGGACTCCAGAAGTGCCACCTATAAGCTCTTCCTTAGGCATCAGTGGAACCAGCTGGTGACAGAGTTTCCAGAAACCAGGCTTCAGAGGTCCCATCACTTGTGGAAGAGGGTGGGGTTAGGGCACTGACAGTGATTTTGTGTTTCTGCTAACTCTTCCCTTATAATTCTGTCTACAGTAAGGCTATTGTTAGGGTAGAAATGTTGTAAAAATTCACATCCTAGATCACTTTTCTCTGACTTGGCCATAGTCTCTCCCATGAGTTACTTGTAGGAGATGACCAAGCCCCATGGTCCTGAAGGAGTATGCTACATGGTTCTACAGAAGTTGCGTCCTTGCATTTTCCAATCCACCTCCAAATCTGACAGCTGAAACTCTCCATTTCTGTGCCGCTGTCCATCTGGGTGCAACTGAACCACACGGACACGAGCAAAGCAGGGCCGGCTGGCTGCCCTCTTCACCGGCTGGCACCTCGCCGGCTTGGCAGCAGGCAGGGCAAGTGTGAAGAACTTCCACATTTTGTGCACCACCAGGCAAAAGCCTGTGTGATAATGTGCTGAAACATACACGGTAATAACATTAACTTACACTTTTTGTAAATTATTAGTATTGCAGGTTTCTTCCCTGCCTTGTCTGTGTATAGTACGTAACTATGCACATTAAATTTAGCCCGTTCCTTGCAATTTTTTCTTCCTGAAGAACAACCATTACCTGTGGCACTGGGGATGCAAAATGCAGCTGGGAATCAGCTAGTCCAATAACTCACCTACACAATCCTACACCATACATCTCTGGAGAGAATGAACCGGGTGCCTGAACGCATGGGGGAATGTTATTTCTATCTGTCTTCTGTACTGTTACAGCTTTTATCCAATTATTGGACTTTTTACCACCTATAATGTGTTTTTCTTCCCAGCATACCTAGTGGAAGCACTACACCCAATTGCCTGAAAGGGAATTGCTGTGGAGATGGATGAAGTGACATGACTAAGGTCACCCAAGGCACCCTGTGTCCGAGAATTAGCTGAACCTGGGGCTCTCACAGCAGGGAACAAGCATTACAATGTAGGCTCTGGATGTAATTCAAGGAAAAGGATTTCACAGTTGAAAAACGGCCCACTAAGTCCTGCCCTGCCTCTGGAGCCAGTGAGAAGAGCAGGTCAGCAGAAGACATCTTCTAATATTTTCCCTTCCAAAGGCCTCTGTGCGGCTTAGTGGGAACGGCACGGCACGCCCACAGCAGATGTGCTGCCGATTCCTTCATTGCCTTTGGATTCCCTCTCTCATGTTGGTACGGTGTCAGACCAGCCCTGCAAAACTGAGTTTTCTTTTTACCATCCCCAGAAACACCATTTTCCAATGATTTTTTTTTCCATTTCTAGAGTGGGTCAGACTGTCATGGTCAGTGGCTCCATTGTGGCCTGTAAATGAATTACAGAGGTGACACAGGACTGGGGCAGAGCGACGTGGCCAGAGCCCTGCCACCAGCACAGCGACAACCAGAAACTTCAGGGCCGTTCCCCAGAGAGTGGGGCTGCTGAGATTCGGCACATGTAAACAGGATCCATGGACCAAGGGAGATGCCTAAGTACATGTTCCCGTAAAGAAACTCTTCTAGAAAATCCCAGGCTGAGCTTGAGCCAAAAGCGCAGGAGATGATCTTGCTTCAAACACTGTTGGAAGAAAGTCTCTTTGCCCAAAATTTCTCTTGCTGTTTTTCTGCACTCCAGTAAACCTGGCTGCTGTCTCCATGCTGGAGATGACTTCATTTCCCTGGATTTCTCAGCCCAGGCTCTCTGTGCCTCAAAAGCAATTGTTTGTGCTGCAGTCGGAAAATGTGTATCATCACATTGCCTTTTATTTCCACTGCAGAGTAATTAATCGATATTTCTCATGGGGGGCAGTCAATTCTCATTACACTGGGCTTTCACAAAGCTGGTTTTTTTTCGCAGAAGTGGAATATCCAAGAGACACTTTACGCTCAGGCTGAGGTCTCTGCTTCACACGCTTGCTCGTCTGGGGCTGTGAGAGCGCGAAGGCAGCACACCACATTTCACAGTGTGGGAGCCAGCCGCAGCTGCAGAACTCTGCCGGTGTAAAATGAATGAAGGTTTTCCTGCAAATGTTTCTGTGCCATCTGCAGTGTGCCTGTGAGATGGTGCCAAGGGTCGGCGAAGGAGCGATGCTGAGTGGCGGTTGCAAGCCACCAGCCTTTTGCTAACCCATGACCATGACCCTGAAGCTGCAGCAATTAGGATGGCACCTTCATCCCAGCGCGGGGTGGCTGAGAATCGCCGTCCTGGCAGCGCTCCCTACTCCAGGGCACCCGCATAGGTAGGGTCTGCCCCTAGAAATGTATGATCGGCCTTAATCTGATGAGCTGAGGGGAATCACAGAATGTTTGGGGTTGGAAGGGCCCTCTGTGGGTCACCCAGTCCAACCCCCTGCCGAAGCAGAGTCACCCACAGCAGGCCGCAGAGGACCTTGTCCAGGCGGGGATGGAATATCTCCAGAGAAGGAGACTCCACAGCCTCCCTGGGCAGCCTGGGCCAGGGCTCCGTCACCCTCAGAGGGAAGAAGTTCTTCCTCATGTTCAGCTG
>Ga0065711_1040472_pt1 | contig 16918 bp, 13 predicted proteins | sample Hoacrofraction12_FD_59098 | JGI IMG/M metagenome (GOLD analysis project Ga0065711, IMG submission 59098) | Hoatzin crop microbial communities from Cojedes, Venezuela - Epithelial fraction 12 v2 (version 2) | ecosystem: Host-associated > Birds > Digestive system > Esophagus > Crop | place... | reverse complement strand
GGTCTGCATATTACAGATCAGGAGTACAAAATCTGTAAAAGTTGTACCGGGTTTGCATGGCAAGATTTTGGTAGTGGGGGGGCTACAGGGATGGCTTCTGTGAGAAGCTGCTAGAAGCTTCTCCTATGTCTGATAGAGCCAGTGCCAGCCAGCTCCAAGGCAAACCCACCACTGGCCAAGGCTGAGCCTGGTAGCAGTGGTGGTAGTGCACCTGTGACAGCGTATTTAAGAAGAAAAATAACCAAACCCCACATGTGTAACTGGCATCCAGCCAGGCTAAACTGTGACAAAGTGTGTGCTGAAACAACCTTGCAAAAGTTATAGCAGGGGCATTGCTTCTCAGTACAAAGTGTGTATCTGTGCCAACCTGATGGAAAAGAGTGGCACAGCTTCACTGGTGAAACTAAGCATCGATTACTCACTGTTATTCTGTCCTTCATTTTTCATGCACCCTGACAAATTCTTTCAGTAACAGTTTTACTTCTCTGTTTTAGACAGGCAAGGTTAGCTGACAAATCAGGGCTGGCTGATGATAAAGGTTTGGAAAGTTCTTGGGTCCTCTTTTCTGAACAGCATCTTAAAGCAGAATTTTCTTCATAGAAGATTTCCCCTACTGTTGTGTTTTGTTTTGTTTTGTTTTTATCTCAGAGCTTCCTACCAAGCTCTAGATTGTTGAGTTTAGTTGAGTTTACAAGGGACCTCTGGAGATTGTCCAACCTCCGGGTCAAAGCAGGGCTGAATACAGCACGTTGCACTGGACACGGTCTTCAAGGGTGGAGACTCCACACCTCTCGCAGCAACCTCATACCATGCTTGACCATTCTCACCATGAATATCTTTGTTTAAATAGGAATTTCCTGTATTTCAATTTGAGCCTACCATCTCTTGTCCACTCACTAGATACCACTAAGAAGAGTCTGGCTCCATCTTCTTTGCACGCTCCATTCAGGTGTTTATACACATTGATAAGATCCTACTGAGTCTTCTCTTCTCCAGACTGAACAGTCCCAGCTCTCAGCCTCTTCTCATATGTCAGATGCTCCAATCGCTTGATCATCTCTGTGGCATTTCTCTCCAGTATGTCTATGTCTGTCTCATACTGGGGAGTCTAGAAATGGATACCGCACTCCAGGTGTGACCTCACCTGAGTGCCGAGCAGAGGGGAAGCATCGACTCCTTCTGCCTGCTGGCACTATTCCTCCTAATGCAGCCTAGGATGCTCTTGACCTTCTTTACAGTGAGGGCACATTGCTGGCTCATGTTCGGCTTGGTGTCTATGAAGACCTTTTCTGCCAAGCTTCTTTCCAACTCATTGGTCGCCAGGCTGTGGTGGTGCATAGGGTTTTATTCCACTCCAGGTACAGGACTTCTCATTTTGCTTTGTTGAACTTTGTGATGTTCCTGTCAGCCCATTTTTCTCCAGCCTGTCAAAGTCCCTCTGGACAGCAGCATGACCCTCTGGCTTATTAGCCACTCCTCCCCATTTTGTGTCATCTGCAAACTTGCTCAGGGTGCTCTCTGTCCCATTGTCCAGGTCATTAATGAAGAGGTTAAATGGCATTAACCCAAGCACACCAGTGGTTACTGGCTTCCAGCTGGACTTTGAGTCATTGATAACAACCCTTTGAGCCCAGCAGATCAGTCAGCTTTCGGATCCACCTCACTGTCCACTTACCTATTCTGTACTTCACCAGTTTATTGATAAGGAAGTTATGGGAGATAATGCCTAAGTAATAGCTTAAGATGATGTTTTTACCCATAGATAACAAACTTTATCTTCAGTTAAACCTAATGTTATCTGTCACATGTGATGAGGGTACTAACGGAAGTTTTGAGGTAGACTAGTTTTTCAGTGAATTCTGGCAAAAAGTGCCCATCCTATCTACAGGTACTGAGAGCCAGTGCTGAGCTTCAGGGAATTCTCTGGACTGGGGGAAAACACCACAAAATGAGTATCCCTTAAGTTAGTTCTCACTGATGGCTGTGCTACCAGCTGACAATATCTGCCTGCTTTAGCTTTAGCATTTGACGATGAAGGTGATCATATACTGTCTCATTCACAAAGGGTGTTTTTGAACAGGAGGATCAGGCACTGGCTGAGATGGAGCTTGAATTGATGTAATGAAAAAAACAACCTCTGCAAGACCCCCATGATAAAAGATCAAATTTGAAGATACCTGAAACCGCAGTGTGAAGGTTCATACAGTGCCTATTTGAAAGTGGAACTTAAACTTCATGTGCTCTTTGTAGGAGGTGTATTAGAGTTATTTCATAGAATCACGGAATGATTGAGGTTGGCAGGGACCTCTGGAGGTCATCTGGTCCAAACCTCCTGCTCAAGCAGGGACACCTAGAGCCAGTTGACCAGGACCATGTCCAGATGACTTTCGAATATCTCCAAGGACAGAGACTCAGACCCTCTAAGGGATACCTGTACCAGTGCTCAGTCACCCTCACAGTAAGAAGTGTTTCCTGGTGGTGTTCAGAGGGAACCTCCTGTGTTTCAGTTTGTGCCCATTGCCTCTAGTCCTACCTCTGAACACCACTGAAAGGAGCCTTGCTCTGTCTCCTGTATACCCTCCCGTCAGGTGTTTATACATACCGATGAGATCACCCTGCCAGGTTCATTTTTTTCTTGGGTTTTGTGAAGAAAAGGGCCTTTCTCTTTTGTCAAGATGGCAAATATCTCTTGATTCCAAATGCTGCTGCTGCTGTCCTGTCTTTAAGTCTGCTCCTGAAGATATAGCCGTAAGCTGATGATACTAAATCTGAGCATAAAAGTGAAATTGCATATAAAGCTAGAAATCAGCGGTGGTGTTAAAGATATTTAGGTTAGTTTTATATGAAAAATAAGACACTGAAGGATTTAGATAATGCCAGAGTTCTTGCTTTAAATAAGAAGTCTTTCAGTGTAGACATAAACATGGCATTTTTATTTTTACACATATTGATTTTGATTTAATGAAATCTAAATTACACAAAAACAATCAGTGAATAATTTTGTTTATCTCATTTCAGTAAATTGAAAACACAATGAATTGAAAAGGAATAATTACAGTCAGTTAATATTTTATGCACAATAAGGCAATTATTTATCATGGCTTTCAGTAGACTGGGAAGTTATTGAAGATGCCATAAATACAGAGTGCTGAATTCTTGATTTACTTGCATGTGCGTACATCTGATACTCCTCAAATGTCAGAGTACTATATGCTATTGCATATAAGTAGCAATCTGCAATTTATACATCCCAAGTCGCAGACACAGCAAGTGGGACCTCAGACGCAGGGTGGGTTTGAGCGGATGGTAATGCGCTGCTTGTGCAGTTGTAAGTGCCATCTGTTTTGACCACAGTGTGGTGGTCAGGAATCCGCATAACTTCGTGCACTTGGGCTTGAGCCAGTTACACCTTCTAGTAGGAGAAAGCTGCCAGTGGCCACGTCTCTTTCCCAGCTAAACTCCTGAATTTCCCATAAGCACAATTTTAATCCTTGTGGTTCTGAATAAGTGCTGTGTGCTTGCTCAGTGCATCATTGTATGAGTATTTCGTGTGTTTGTAACAGAAGAGGGGACTGCTACTGTCACTGCAGGGCTTTTATAATGTGAAGTGTTTATTATGAAAAATCATCAGTTTATGTATCTTTGTTAGAGAGGTGTTGGATAAGTTAGATTGCTCTGGTGTCCTGGGTTGCTGCTTTGGAGACCTGTGGTTCTTTTCTTTCATCCACCCCAGAGTGTTCCTCTCACCCAGGTCCCAAAGGCGATAGGGAACTGGCTTTGGCCAGCTCTTTGCTGAATTTATTCCTTTGTCTGCAAGCATAGTGGTAGCACTGTGGATTTGTAAGAAATGTAAAACTGTGGATTAAGTGAAGTTTTCTACCATACCTTCAAAAAGCTCTGGAGACCATCTTTGCTTCCTCAGTTTGGCCACGTGTCAAAAGGGAGGAGGGGTGCAGCCCTAGAAATGAGGTATTTGCCTGAAAAATGAAAGAATGCTTGCCAGGATGCTAGCAGGTGCTTTTGAAGGAATCTCATTCCTGGGAAAGAAAATAAACTTTGGAAACTAAAGTGTAAATGGATCTGAGCTGATTGGGAGCAGGTGTTGCAGGTTGGCCTTCAGTCACACTTTGCACATTTCTGCTGATTTTCTGTAATCTGTGGCCATCCTACAGACCCAGGCAGGGCTCTTGATGGAATCCCTCCTAGTGTGCAAAAGGATTAGTCTGCAAGCAAACACTTCTGCTGATTTATCACCTCGGTATAACTCTCCTACAAGACTGAAAATAGCTCACCTCGCTCACCCTGGAGTGAGAAATGACATGGTAACTAATTGAGCAGTATTTACAGAAGAGGGTTGTGTTCTCTTTTGTGTTGGTGTCATTTTATGTTGTTGCTTTCTTATCACTCCCTTACTGATAGATTAGCTGGTAGAGGGAGACATCATCTGCTTTGGCATACAGCTCCTCAACTGGGACACAGAGTGGGGGCTTGCAGGTATCTCACAGGACAATCCAAAGGAGCTGGACTGAACCAAGCTGAGCTGGCATGGGTTTTACTTTCTCATTTGGGTTTGGGTGTTCGCGTTTTTTTGATCTAGAGGCCTATTCTTGTGCTGTGTGCAACTCTGTCCCGTAATTTGGAGGGATATCTCTTCCCAGATTATCAGCAAAGTCTACGTTCACAACTCCTGAATTTATTTTAGGAAAGATACTTGGACTATCTTAAATTACATTGATTTAATGAATCTTTGGAATCAAAACTTGAGTGTTAAGAGAGGAGTGCATCTTCATGGTTTTAAATCTTTTGCTGCTGTTCGCTCTTCTGTCTAACATATTGCTTACAATTTATTTGTCCAATTTTGCAGGTCAAATCCTGGATCCTCTGTTAATCTGAAAGTCAATAATTTCTGAGAGTTGTAAGCCTTTAAAATGCCAGTACATGTCTATGAAAAAAAATGTTCTTTTACATGAATAATTCACTTTTGGTGAATATACTGGAAACAATCATTCTTGGGGGAGTTATTTGTCTGCTGTAGAGATTGCTACCAACTGAATGAAAGCTGTCTTGACCACACAACTAAGTGATTATATTGTCAGCTTTCTCCAGGGGCAAGCATTGCTCTGCTTTGTACATTCTTTTCCATTTAGAGCAACACACATGTACCAAAACTGCATTTCTAGGTTCTGCAGGTCCTCTTGGTTTTCATCCACATGAGCAACTGGGGATTCTGAAAATGTTTCCCTCCCATAAATTTATGTCCAGAAGCTTATCTTGAAGTTCTGTCATCATGTAAACTGATACATCTTTTATTCCAAATTCTTCCATTTTTGAGAGGTGAAATAGTGGAACAGCTACACCTAACTGGAGCAGCTGACTGGATTTCTGCATTTTGAAGTTGGGAGTCGTTAGGCATTTGTTCCAGTTTTCCATATAAACTGCAAAGATATATTTTCATCAGCACAAACTTCATGTCAGCATATCATTCAAAGACAGAGTAATATACGTTTGCCCAAGCTTAGTGTCACTCTACGTGACTGGTTCTGGCCGTGTATGTATGGTTTGTAGTAGTGAGCAATGTGCAATCGTCTTAGATAAATATATGTAAAGTGGGTTTTAAATGAAAAACGAAGATCAATACAAAGAGAAGTGGAACACAGAAATGTAAATATTGCCTAATCAGGCAGAAAAGTGTTTTACCTGACAAAACTTTGACCTTGGAGTATGTCAGAGTAACTCAAAGAAAAGGCAGAATGTAGTTGTAAGCCTGTCTGACTGAACCAAGTTTTCTCTGGATTAATTGGGAAGGTTTTTTGTATTCACCAGGATGAAGTTCCTGGGTTAATTAAGACTTTCTAAGAGCTTGTCAGGTGGAGAGAGAGAGAGGATGACAAGCTTTTTGGTATGACTTTGAAATTAAGCAAACTTGCTATCTTTTTGTTGTCTTATTTATCTTAAACTTTTAGAAGTATATAGAAGATGCTTATCTATAAGCATCTGGTAAATGCTTATTTTCATTTTGAACACAACTGGTGTGGAGATTTCAAAACAATGCATTGAACAGCTAAGAACTGGACCTCCATAGGTGTGGTAATCCTGAAAATGGGGGACAATGAAATGCAATGTGTCCAGTTTGTTGATAATCCAGTCCTGAGAACCCAGCAGGGAACAGGATGCCTCTCCCCTCGGCAGCACGGGTTAGGTTGGAAAGTGGTAGCTCTGGATTTGGAGAAGGGGGTTCTTCACTGACCAGTGTGTTCATCTACATCAACATTTTTGTTCAGGTGCAAAGCTCACTTTTGAAACGACTCTCCTCTTAGTCCTTGCTTACCGTGTTTTAGTTACCACCTCAAGGTGTATGATCCCAGTTATTTTCTGCAGGACACCTAAAACACCAAAGGCAACTCCTACTGAGCATTCAGGTTTGGGGATGGAATTAGACATTGTCCAAAGACTAACACCCGCTTCCCAGGCCTGTGGATGTTGGGTTCTCAGGAGTTAGAGTTTTGCTCCACAGAACTCCTCTTTCTGGGCTGCACTCCTCACTAACATAGGTATAAACTAGCTCAGCTGGAGGCACTCCTGGGCATACTGCAAAGAGTTGGGAGAGGATCTGACCTGAAGGGTTTTAGGAAGAGCTTGTGCTTAAGTGTTTATGGAATTCATTCTGGGGTTAGATATTTACTGAACATGATAAAAATGCACCATCCTGTCTATCTCTATGTAATTTCCTGGCAAAGATGCACTGACAAACCCTTTTCTCTGAACGGATGCGCTAGTATCATCAGTGGCACTGAAGGCAAAATTAAAATGCTTTGACTTCATAAATTAATAAGTGGATTCATTTTTTCTTTTCCCCCCTCAGTGTTCATATTTTTATCTCTCTTCAAAAATATGGGGATAAAATTAATTCTTGCCAAGTGGCAGAGGACAAAGTCAGTAGGGGGGAAATTAGTTCCAGCTTTTGACAAATGCATTGTAAGGAAGAATTATTTGCTTAATAAAACTATAACAATTACTTCACTTGCAGTGCTGTTTGACTTTAAATATCTAGTGTGAATATGCCAGGCATGCAAGATCAGGTCTCCAAATGTACATAGAGGAGTTTATAGACTAAAGAAAACTGAAGCTTGACATCACAGGGAAGTTACACCAGTATAACCCAAGCTGTAAAATGTCACACAGAAACGACTATGAAATGGCTTCAAATTTAAGTTAAGATCTCCCTCTTCCACATGGTCTTGTAGCACTGCCTCTAGTCTTGTGCAATAGGTACAATTTCTTATTACATTCTATGGGAGGTTTTTAAGAACTATAAAAGGTTATTTTAAGTTCTGTGGAACCATTCCTTCCAGGAGCATGTGAATGCAATTACTTCATGAGCTCCAAAGCTGCTCACTCTTACACTGAAAAATCAAGGTGTGTCGTAGGTCTTTGCTCTCAAAAAGAGAGTTGCACAACCCACAAGAACTCATAGGGTAAGAAATCAGTTTTCATCTTTGCCAAATTTTTTTTGTTCCTTTGACCTTACTTTTCAATCTGACTTTCTGGAATGGTAGGAATAAATTTTCTGGTGAGAGGGAAACAGTAGCTGTAATCTGTCTCAGGTTTAGTTAGACTTTTGCATGTCTGTGTTGGAAATAAGCCCATGAAATACGGACTAAATGAAATCATCATAAGGTGGCCACTGAAGGGGAATAGTCTATTGTGTAGTTATCGCTGAGTGTTTGTCAACTGTGATGTTTCAAGAAAGACCCTTTTGGGATCTGCTCACCTTACAGTATTCATTAATAGGTTGCTAGACTTCCCATCCCTCTTCAGAAGCCATATATTTGAATTGAACTGAGACACAAAATTACCAATATACAGAGGAATGGGCTAAAATTTATGACACTGGACCTGCAATATATTTGGAAATCTGAAAAGGAGCACAATTTCAGAAAGTTGCTCACTACTCAAAATGCTCTTGAAAAAGTAGAAGATTAAGGAGAGAGAAAACACACCACTTTCTAAGGAGACCGGTGTGGGGAAGATGAATAGATTATATAAACATGGATGAAGAAAATTGATGGCCCAGCAGCTCTATGGCACATGGTAATCTGGGCAATGCCTCGAATCGCATTCTGAGTGCATCATCCTTCTGAGAGTGTTGAAATCTGGAAGGCTGACAATGTGGTTTTCCTGAAATATAGATGAGAAGGACTCCACTTTAGCCACTGCAGTGGTGTGCCGTGCTCAGTTTGGAAAGTTGCGCTTTAAAAGAAATACAGATTGGAGAAAATTCAAAGGAAATACTAGGAGGAACTGTGAATATTAGTAATGTGTCTAGGAAGAAAGGGCTGAAGTTTGAGCAAATGCATTTGAGAAATCCTTGCAGGAGGAGTGAAGACCTCTTGTTCTTCCCAATCAGTAGGAGACGGGCAAGAAGCAGCTTCTTGTATGAGTGGGGTAAGAGGAAAAACTTAGAAACATGATAGGGTGACACCACTGGAACAGGCATCTCAGTAAGCCAAGTAATGACTGTCCCTGGAAATGAAGAACCGGGCACACATGCACATTGGAGATGGTTTAAGTGTACTTGGTGTACTTGGAGAGAGATGAGAGAGCTCATCCAACTCCGCTTCTCATTCTGTACATTCTTAATTGCAGAAAGTTGCAAAATCACATAGGTATCTCCGCTGAGCAACCCTTTCTCTCTGGCATACTTCTCTGCTGCAGCCCCATGCAAGTTTGCACAGTGAGTCTTGTTCCAGTGCTCTCTTCACTATCACAGACTCTCCGATGCCCCACAGCCTCCTGGAGCTGGGAGAAAGCAAGGTCAGTAGCATAACTCAGCCTGGGAGAAACCCCGGAGGATGTTTGCGATGTGGAAGATGTTCTTTTGTCGGTATCACTTTTTCTGGGGCTTCGTCCATGCTCAGAGCCTCAGATAGGAAATGGCCCTGTTGTAGCTGCTGTCCCAGCTGACTCCTTTTCCTAATCTCCTCTGAGGGCACACAACTATATTTGACATCTGTCTGTCAAGTTCACAAATCTCTCCTTGAATCAGCCTGCAATGTTCCCCCCTGTAGAAAAGCCTGTCAGCTGCTTCTGTTCCCCATTGCACCATAGACTGTAGCTGCTACAACCATTAAGCTCCCACTTTCCCCAGTCTCTGTAAAAGGAGTACTTCCTTGGCACGTACAGAGTTGATCGTATCGTGGTAAAAATGTGAAGTCTATATCCACATTGCACTTGGTAAAATATCTAATATCTATGCAACACTGTTACTGAAGAGATGCTAAGTAAGTGATGTTCCAGTACTATGTGTAAATGCTTTTTGCACCCATTATATTCCATATAATGTTCTGACAAAATTGCCAGTTTCTTTTCATTTTTCTCAGCTGTGCTGACTTTTCAGAGCCTGAACTTAGTTTGGTTTAATTCTTGCCTTAGTTTTGCGAAAAACTTCAGTGGTGACAACAGGTGAACATAAAGGATCCTTTTTAGTTGTCAGATAAGAATCTGAAGTTTCATTGGTATTTACCAAAATTTTCCTTCAAATTTTGTTAACTTGAGGAGCTTGGTATATGATTCGCTTTAAAAAAAGGCACACCTGCAATAGCACAGGTGAAGGTGCAGTTGAACAGTCATGCGTTATGCGTGGAAAATGGTCCAGTCTTAAAAAGTCCATGCTGGGACCCGGAAATCAAGTGTCCCACGTTAGTGTGCATCGATGGACTAAGGAAAACATAACTGTGTTTTCTCTCTCTGATTCTGAAATCAGAGGCTGTATATTGAGATCAATGCCAGAAGGAACAGACACTAGATCTTGGTTTAAATCATATCTATTTAAAGGCTCTTTTTCCCCATATGTATGTGTTATTTGGGGGGTGGGGGAAATCCTTTGAAATAAACCAGATTCCTAATGGAATAAGAAAACTCCCTCCAGTGCATTTTCTCCCTCTGTGTCAGCTTTTATAGTTCTGTTTCTGGCACCCATATTTTGAGATTTCTTTAAAGATTGTTAAGAAATTCTCTCTTAGATCAACAATTTTCAGAGCCTGAGCAAAGCTTTAATAAAAAGCATCTTGCACAGAAGATTGGTAATCAGGGAAGGGGCAAAAGAAGTTGCAGAGAGGGAAGCACAAGGCTGCTTTGTAATTTGTGTTTTACTTTCTAAGATCACCAAAACCTAAAGCTGCATCTCCAGCCTGGAAACTATTAGTTTTTTTCCAGGAAAAGAAATGCTTGAGTAGGGCATATGTGTGTAAAGACGTGTACTGAGAACTGCAATCAATAACTTTATTTTCACTTACAGGGTTGCATTTATTAATGTCACGCTGTCATCAAGTCGCCCTGTCTTAGGCTGACTCAGCCTCTTAGCTAGCAGTCAGTAAATGGTGAAGAACAAAATTTGAAGGAAACCCTTGGAGGTTCAGATAGTGCTATAGAAAGCCCCTCCCAACAATACTTGAAAAGCCTGGAAAATGTACACTAGACCAAGTGTTTTGCTGAAGCTTTAAATGCTAGCAAAAATCTTTCCAAGTTTTTACTGGCAAAAAGCACCTGGACTCACCTGCTATTTTTTTCTTTTCCCCTCAGGGGTGTAGAACGAACAGTAAGCGCAAATACCTCTGTGCAGAGTTCAGCTGAGCTACCATCAAAATTCCTGTCCAGGAGCATATTGCATTACGGGCTCAGCAGACCAGTAATGCTCTCTCGACTCTCTTGTTTAAACAAAATGACAAAAATACAGTCTTTTTCCAAAATACTTCAGGGCGGAGAGACAGAGTGCGTGCGTGTGTATGTGTCTGTCTGGAGGTCCATGCCCCGAAGCTGGAGGGAGAAAGTTTCACATGACTCACCTTCAGAACTGAAGGTAAAGGAAATACAGGATGCACATCTGGAACTGCTACACTAATGAGAGAATTAAGAGAGCATGAAGCAAGCACAGAGCATACCCATAAAACAGAAGGTCAAACCTTTTTCAGCTCTTGATCTAAGTTAAAAAACACATTTTGGTAATTCATTATGTACCCAGAATGTCTAAGGTATGGGTTATTCACAGAGTGCCCAGGAGTGATGAAGGAATGCCATTTTTGATCCAAAAGGAGTGAAGATTAGCCGTATTAGCTTGGTCCTTAGATCATCAGGGGAAGGAAGGGAATCATGGAGCATTAAATGCTTTTTTATACTTAAGTAGAAAAGTAGAGTAGGCAAGAATGTAACTCTGCAGAGATTTTTAGGCTTTTTCAACTCCCCTGCAGTGAGCAGGGACATCTTCAACTAGACCAGGTTGCTCAGAGCCCCGTCCAACCTGGCCTTGAGTGTTTCCAGGGATGGGGCCTCCACTACCTCTCTGGGCAACCCGTTCCAAGGTTTCACCACCCTCATGGTAAAAAATGTCTACCGTATATCCAGTCTAATTCTACCCTCTCTTAGTTTAAAGCCATTACTCCTTGTCCTATCACAAACACTGAAAAGATTGTCCCCATCTTTCCTATAGGCCCCCTTCACATACTGAAAGGCTGCCATAAGGTTTCCCTGCAGCCTTCTCTTCTCCAGGCTGAACAGCCCCAACTCTCTCAGCCTTTCCTCATAGGAGAGGTGCTCCAGCCCTTGGATTTTCTTTGTGGCCCAGGCACAGAGGTGAGGCTAACAGGTCAGTAGTTCCCAGGGTCCTCCTTTCTACCCTTTTTAAAAAACGAGCATCAAGTTTTTCTTCCTTCAGTTACCAGGGACTTCACCTGACTGCCATGACCTTTCAAATATCATGGAGAGTGGCCTGGCAAGTGTGTCTTACAGGAGGTAATCCTTCCCACAGTACTAAAAATTATTTACAGCAGATGGTAAAAAAAAAAAACTTTTTGCTTTTGATTTTAGTTTCATCTATGTTGTGGTATAGAATAAGATTTCCCTTTTTGTGCTGGTTTGTGTAAATAACAAGCAACAACCAACCAAACAAAAAGGCCACAGCAAATGAAAAAGTACAAGGAGAGGAACTGACAGTACCAAATATATGTTGTAGTGGAAGATACATCCAGCACTTGAAAAAAAGTGTATTCTTCTATATTAGAAGCATGCTTGTCTTAAAATCTCAAGAAAAGAGCAAAAAGTAAAGGCTTGAAGTCTGCCACATCTTCTGCAGACACTTAACTTCAGGCACTGTCACTGGTTTTGGTGGTAATGTGAGGGAGGTCAAACATATGGCAAGCCCTTGCAAAAATTAATCTGGGGAACTGTTGCCTAAGTGGTCTGTGGAGTCAGCGCTTGTCTGCAGGAGCCTGGCTGCTGCTGGTGTTTTGGTTTTTTTCTCTCCAGCTGTAAATCTCATTTTTAAAATACCAGAGTATACCAGACGCTTTCCAAATAACACATTTCGATGCAATTATTTGCAATAGCTGCCGGGGGGGTATTAGGAGGTCTCAAATGGGAGCAGAGTGTCTGCAAAACCCACTCTGCATTAAGATGTGGTTCTTGCTCAGAAATGCACCAGTCCCTGGGATAGGTCCGTGTACCCATAGCATAGACTCAGGATCCTTGAAGAAAATGGTTTTTCCTGTCACTTGATGAAATACTGAGTTTCTGTCTAAGTAAAACAAGATACATTAGAGGAAGAGGGAAGGAGCTGGGTAGTGTAGGTTTTTGCTTCACAGTGTGAGATGATGATTTTCATCTCTGCAACTGAGCTAGGTGATCTTGGGCCAGCTGCTGGACTTTGTCTTGGGTTTTTCAGCTGAATAATTGTGCCTCTCCCCCTTGCAGACATGCTGTGAAAATTCAGGCCTGTGGCTGCTACTGTTGTAGCTAGTGAGATCCAAGCATGCCTGTGCTAGGCTGAGTAAAAGCTTGATGGGGAAATTCATGGGTAATAAACTGATCAAATTTATCTGAAATGTACTTGATCTAAAAACTCTGCCTAAACCCAGATTTGAGCAGGTTTGTTGAATACATTTCTGGCTCTGCCCTGCTTAGCCCATATCTATGCTGTCACAGTCACAGAGCTGTAGAGTCAATGTAACTTAAGCAGATGGCTTTGTACACTTCACTGAAATGTCTGAACACTGAAGTGATAGCAGAAGATGTGATGTGGAGGAAAGCTGGGTGCGTTAAACCCACTCTTCTTACTCCATTCATGATGTTATTCTACTGGTTACTAAATTATGGTTCCTGCATTCATCTCTGGATCATGCTTTCCTTCGTAAAGAATTCTCCTGAGATCAGTACAGAGAGGGTGGAGGTGGAAGGAGTGTGCTCAGCAGCCACATTAATCTCTCATACACTGGTTACATCTTCTGTAGCATACTGCTGAAATGTCTCAGGGTCTCTAAATGATTTGCCGTAAGTATTTGCTTGACTATCAAAATTACATCTTAGTTGTCTTCCAGTCCTTTACTTGCTTTGCTTGGAGAGCTGAGAGCAGTAGTGGAAATGACTTGGAGACAGCAATGTCAGCACAGGGAGAAAACAATTGAAATAATCTTACTACAAAGGCAATGTTTCTTAGTAGTACAGGCCCTTAATTATTGTGCGTGCTTTTTGCCAGTAAAGTGAAATAAAGAAGGTAAAGATGTAACAAATTGTTTTGTGGGTTTTTTTGGAGGTTGACTGCTTCCAGTGCAACAATTAGCCCTAGCAAAGAGCGTGTAAATGTTGTGCAATAGCTCTGTAACAAGTTTCCAGGCATGCTGTTTCTTCACCACTTAGTTTTCTGGGCTTTTTTTTTTCTAACCCAACTGAAGTTCACTTTAGTCCATTGGAAAGGAGGGCTTTCTGCATGCGCATGAATCTTGGAATCATAGAATCATGGAATGGTTTGGGTTGGAAGGGACATTAAAAAACATCTAGTCCAACCCCCCTGCCATGGGCAGGGACACCTTCCACTAGACCAGGTTGCTCAAAGCCCCATCCAGCCTGGCCTTGAACACTTCCAGGGAGAGGGCATCCACAGCTTCTCTGGGCAACCCATTCCAGTGCCTCACCACCCTCATAGTAAAGAATTTCTTCCTTAGATCTAATCTAAATCTACCCTCTTTCAGCTTGAAGCCATTATCCCTTTGTCCTGTTACTACATGTCCTTGTAAAGAAACCCTCTCCAGCTTTCTTATAGGCCCCCTTCAGGTAATGGAAGGCTTGCCATAAGGCCTCACCACAGCCTTCTCTTCTACAAACTGAAAAGCCCCAACTCTCTCAACCTTTCCTCATAGGCGAGGTTCTCCAGCCCTCGGATCATTTTTTTGCCCTCCTCTGGACCCGCTCCAACAGTTCCGTGTCTTTCCTGTGCTGAGGGCTCCAGAGCTGGATGCAGGACTCCAGGTGGGCCCCCACCAGAGCAGAGAGTAGAGGGGCAGAATCACCTCCCTCGACCTGCTGGCCACGCTTCTCTTGATGCAGCCTAAGACATGGTTGGCCTTCTGGGCTGTGAGTGCACATTGCTGGGTCATGTTGAGCTTCTCATCAACGAGCACCTCCAAGTCCTTCTCCTCAGGGCTGCTCTCAATCCAGTCTCCACCCAGCCTGTACTGATACCAGGGTTTTCCCCAACCTGTGGGCAGGACCTTCCACTTGGCCTTGTTGAACTACATGAGGTTCCAGCAGGCCCACCTCTCAAGCCTGTCAAGATCCCTCTGGATGGCATCCCATTCTTCCAGCGTGTTGACCATACCACACATCCTGGTGTCAACAGCAAACTTGCTGAGGGTGCACTCAATCCCACTGTCCATGTTGCCGAAAAAGAGGTTAAATAGCGCCGGTCCCAATACCGACCCCTGAGGAATACCACTCATCACTGGTCTCCACTTGGACATGGAGCCATTGACCACAACTCTTTGAGTGTGACCATCCAGCCAATTCCTTATCCACTGAGTGCTCCATCTGTCAGATCCATGTCTCTCCCATTTAGAGACAAGGATGTCATATGGGACAGCGTCATATGCTTTGCTCAAGTCCAGGTAGATGATGTCAGAGGCTCTTCCCTTCTCCAGCAATGCAGGAATACAGTCATAGAATGTCACCAAATTTGTCAGGTACATTTGCCCTTAGTGAAGCCATGCTGGCTGTCACCAATCACCCACTTATTTCCCATGTGCCTTAGCATAGTTTCCAGGAGGATCTACTCCATGATCTTACCAGGCACAGAGGTGAGACTGACTGGCCTGTAGTTCCCCAGGTCTTCCTTTTTACCCTTTTTGAAAATGGGGATTATGTTTGCCTTTTTCCAGGACTTCTCAAATATAGTGGATAGTGGCTTAGCGAGAAGAGGCACATACCATGTCCCGTTCAAGAACTAGTCACTGGGCTCTTGGTTGAACTGCTGCATCCCAGTTTGCATAAATGAAAAATGAACTTCTTTAGCGACACTATGAAAATACGTGTACAGGGTTGGGCTTTTCCCATCTGCCCAGGTCTGGTGAAAGAAGTAGCATTTGCATTGTGAGCTCTTCTTTGGCCTCCGGCTGAACAGCTGAAGCAGTTGAGTGGTGAAGGACCACAGTATTCATAGAATCATAGAATTGTGGAGTGGTTTAGGTTGGAAGGGATCATATAGATCACCCAGTTCCAACCTCCCTGCCATGGGCGGGGACACCTTCCACTAGACCAGGTTGCTCAAAGCCCCATTCAGCCTGGTCCCATTCCTCCCCCAACAGCTCACAGCTGCCTAGGTAATGCCAACGTTATGGGCAGTTACTTGCTGTCAAAAAAGCCTGTGGCTCAAATGTATTCCATCTTGCAGCATTTAGCTGAGACTATAAAGCATTAAAGTCCCTGGACTTCGTGTGCCATCTCCCCTTCATTGCAGGACTCAGACCTGCAGCCCTTCCTTTGCTAGCATCGCTTTGACGGTGCAGGTAGGGGTGCATCTGTCAAGTACCCAGCATTAACGTGAACAGTGTCTTCAGAGTGCATTCTAAGATACATTTTGAAATATGTGTTTCCTCACTCTCACTGGTAAAAATGACTGCTTAAACCCCAGTAAATCCCAAAGGCCATCATGCTCCATTAACAAACGGGCTAGCAGGGTGCTGTGCTGCTCAGAGAGCTCTGCGTCCACCCACCACTCACCAAAATTGTGTGTTTTGTCTTCCAGACTCCGACCTGAGCATGCGGACGCTCAGCACTCCCAGTCCAGCATTAATATTTCCACCGAATTCACCTGGTTTCCAGAATGGCAGAGGGTCGTCAACATCTTCATCCTCAGTCACTGGGGAAACAGTTGCCATGGTCCATTCGCCACCTCCAACCCGTCTCACTCATCCTCTCATCCGGCTGGCGTCCAAGCACCAGAAGGAACAGGCCAACATAGACCGGCTGCCTGACCACTCCATGATCCAGATATTCTCCTTCCTGCCCACCAACCAGCTGTGCCGCTGTGCCCGTGTGTGCCGCCGCTGGTACAACCTTGCCTGGGACCCCCGACTTTGGAGGACTATTCGCCTGACTGGCGAGACAATCAACGTTGACAGGGCTCTTAAAGTGCTGACCCGGAGGCTTTGTCAGGATACACCCAACGTATGTCTCATGTTGGAGACGGTAATTGTTAGTGGCTGCAGGCGGCTCACGGACAGAGGACTCTACACCATTGCCCAGTGCTGTCCAGAACTGAGGCGGCTGGAGGTGTCTGGCTGTTACAACATCTCCAATGAGGCGGTCTTTGATGTCGTGTCACTGTGCCCAAACCTGGAACACCTGGATGTGTCAGGTAACAGGAAATATTTCTGTACGGATGCCTCTGATTCTAAAAGCCTCATACTTGTCAAACTTCTGGGTCCACAACTGCACACTTTCCCTTTCTGCACTGGCTTTTGAAGTAGGCTTGCCAGTCTCCTCACACAGCACAGCTAGCAGAGATGGCCTGTTCAAACAGCATGAGTACTTTTTATAGATCTTTGCACAAAGCACCCTTACAAAGGTCCACATTGCAGTCAGTGCTACATCATAT
>Ga0065711_1010942_pt1 | contig 16918 bp, 9 predicted proteins | sample Hoacrofraction12_FD_59098 | JGI IMG/M metagenome (GOLD analysis project Ga0065711, IMG submission 59098) | Hoatzin crop microbial communities from Cojedes, Venezuela - Epithelial fraction 12 v2 (version 2) | ecosystem: Host-associated > Birds > Digestive system > Esophagus > Crop | place... | reverse complement strand
CGATCCTGACATCTTGTGCTTATTAAAGATCTTTTGGGAAGATTAGTGGCATTTGCCCACATACTCTGGCGGTGTGCCAGGAAGTGCTTGCTGCTCATCTAAATTCTTCCTGGCAGTGTGAGCTGGTCACAGTAATTGCCTTCCCTTCCTGTCCTCAACTGCTACTGCTGAGTAGCCGTGTGCTGTTAAAAAGGCTGCTGTACTTCTGTGGTAGTTGAAATGGCCCCTCTTTGTAAGTTCAGAAGTTTCTGAAACTTCCCTGAGGGATCTATCAGGATGATAAATGTGTACGTGCAAGTTGGTCTGTTAGTGGTGGCCTTTTGTACTTTGGATGGATTATATTTTTTCCATCCCCAGCAGTAACAGCTTTCAAGTTCTTTTATATCGATATTCCTTCTGATTTTTGGTTTCGTTATGTTTTGTTCACAGGAAACAAAAGAAGAGAAGTCTTCCTATACCTGTCCTCTGTGTGAAAAGATTTGCACTACACAGCACCAGCTAACTATGCACATTCGTCAGGTACGCAGAGTACCGGCTCTGGATTTCTTACTTTTATTAGGAGTGTCTGGTTTACCAGTGTCCTTTTTGCAGTAGTGAAAAACAATTCCATATGCACACCAGAAATGCTTCCATTATAACTTTTTTCAATTGTTTTGCTTTTATTTTAGCCTTCTTTTAAAAAAACAAACTCACAAACACAACCCCAAGTTGGGTAATTTTCCTCCCTTCCTTCCCCAACTCTTCCCCGACAGTGGCTCAAACAAGGATGTATGTCCTGTTCTGCATAGCTTAAGTTACCCCAAGGATCCGGAAAACCACTTCCATCATGAGGAAGAAGTCCTGTTTTGTTATCCTGTTTGAGTACAGATCTTTTTACTGATCAAGCAAATTGAAAAGCAGGAAGACGCAATCTTTATATCATGGCAGTGTAGAAAAGCCTGTCAGTCCTTCACAGGGTATAGCAATTTTGGGAGGAAGAATTAAAAATACGTGTTTTTTGTTGGATTTTGCACTTTTTTGTCAGCTACAGGCCTCTTCTTGCTCCTCTTCAAATATATGTGTACTTCATAAAGAGGTTTGGCCTTTCTATGTCAGAAGGTTCTGCTTTGGATGCTAAGGTTGTGGTTCACCACTGTGAGTCCACTAGATACATACTACTTCAGTTTTCCCTTCTGTAATGTAACAATTATTTAATTTTTTTTTTCTTACTCTCCTGGTGGTTTTTTTTTTGTATGTGGAAAAATCTTCAAGTCTCTGAATGCAGGTGATAAAGAGTGGTACGTACAGCACAGTAGCTAATGGCCATATTTTGGCTCTGTAATGTATTCTTGTGGCCATAGAAGTCTGCATGTGTATTCAGAAGCAGTTTACTTCTGTTTTCTTAACTACACATTCAGTTTGGAATTAATATCTTTAAAGAATATTTGGTTTTAAGTGTCTTTCTTCTGCCATGAAGTTTGTAATTGCATCCTCATTTTGTTTTCCCCCTGACCACTCACCCAACCCCAAACACTGCAGAGCTTAAAGTATCCCAAGGTACCATTTGTGTGATGGGTTGTTGCTAGGTCCCTTTCTCTCCTTTTCTGCTGCACACCCAGCAGAAATGCTGCATGTGGCAAGCATTGCAGGCTGTGTGAAACAGCTACTTGTGCTGGGGGATTAAGGAGTTTAAACTGAAGGGCTGGGGTGGAGTTGAGGGGAAGAGGGATGGGAAGGAGAGGACTGTACAGGGCACACCTTGGTATAAAGTGTTGTGCTGAGTGGCTCTTCAAAGCTGCTTCTAAAATGTTTATCGTTCTCGCTGATATTTTACTGGCACTTCAGAAGGGGCATTCAATGAAAAACAATCATTGCTTTCTCTAGCATAACACTGACACTGGAGGGACAGACCATTCCTGCAGCATCTGTGGAAAGTCTCTGAGCTCAGCGAGCTCCCTTGATCGCCACATGCTGGTGCACTCAGGTGAAAGGCCTTATAAATGTTCAGTATGTGGACAGTCCTTCACCACCAATGGAAACATGCACAGGTGAGTGCTGATCGTGACCCAGGAGTCTGGAAAGGATTACAGGAGAAGGGGCTGTTTTGTTTTCTTGGGAAGACTTTCAAGCTGACTGAAGACATTTGCTGGGGCAGAAAATGTGGATTGTCTGTGATCTACAAGTATGGCATGACACATGTACACGCACACACACTGCAACTACTAGGATGCTTAAGTTGTGGGAGGAAGTTGGAATTGCGAAAGGTCTTCTAGATCTCTTCACATATTATCAGAAATTGTTATGGATATCCAGAAGTACTGCTTTTTTGTTTGGGTTTTTTCTTTTTTTTTTTTTCCCTTGAGGAATTGGATGGATTTTTCTCAAAAGGACGAAGATACAGAGCGAACCTGTAGAGGAGCTTCTAATTTGTAGCTTCAGAGTCATGGATGCAAATGGTTGTATTGGAGGATCTGCAGTATGTTACGTAATTAGGTATCTGAGCGCCATCGTGAAGATGCCTCTTTGAAATAATTGATCTTGTTTTTAAATACATACATCATTACTTGCTTGTACCATAGACAAGTGCACTACAGATCCATAAAATTCTCTGTAACCCAAGTTGCCAAATGTATTTCATATCGTTTCCTTCGTAGGGATGTAGCAATATGTACCGTTGTCAACTAGGGAAACAAAATGTTAAATCATATGGATGTTCCTTCCCCTCTCTTATCCCCTGATTCAGTATTCATTTATTTGCATGGGTGGAGCACCTCAGAGCTGATTAAGACTTTGTGAATTCCCACATAGCTTTAGTCCCCATATCAAAGAGTTTACAGCCTACAAAGAAAATGCAAGACAGGTGGGGGAAAGGAATACAGCTTATAAGCAAAGTGACAAGAATGATGGTTACAGACTGGTTCTGTGTGGGAGGGAAGAGATCTTGTTTCCTTGATTATTACCAGTCGTTTTCGAAGCAGTATGCTGTAGGTGGAATGAAAGAGATGATTTTGGTGACAATAGCAAAGATAACATAATGCCACACAAAGGAAGCAATAGCTGCTGGCAGCTTTACCTTTTCTGTATCATATTGTCCAGGTTAAACAGTTACGTGAAAACAGAGGAGAAATGGAAGGGAATGCAGTTTTGTAATTCCGTATTTATTTAACTTACACTTGATTGGAATTGGGGAGAGTTGGGGAGAGAGATGTAAAATGAGAAGGGAAGGACACAAAGACATTCAGATACTGGCCTTGGGCATTGAATAAACCACACGTCTGACTCATCTGACCAGAGGTGTTGCAAGCCACATGCTTGCCGGACTGGGTCACTACTCTGCCGTGAGGAAGGCAGGGCAGCTGCTGCGTTGCTGCTGATGCTACTGTCGCCATCCGAGGATGAATTCCAGTGCTGGGACTCTGGGGTGGTTGGATGCCTGTGTCCAGGTCCTCAGCCTGGGCTGCTTACTACAGGACTGGTTGCAGGTTTGGTTTGGCTTTTTGCCCAGTAGGCATCTCCTTGTCCTCTCCCAGGAGCAGGAAAGGGAGGCTTCTCCTGGGACTTGACTCCAGGCCTATCAGATGTTGATGCAGTCATCTTTGCTTACGCGGGTTTCCCCGTATAGCAACTCTTACCGTGCTTTAGTAACAAATTAGCCAGAATTGCCAGGCTCTGTGACGTGCCCAAGAGAAGTAAGTACAGAACAGAGCCTTCTGATGAGAAGACTGTTTGGTTTTAAATTTTTCTCTTAACAAGATGTTGCTTGAAGTTACCAGGATGGAGTGCTGTATTTACTGGCTGCACTAAGCAGGACCTAAGTTCGTGCATGGAAAATCTTCCTATTAAAAGTCCTACTTGTGTAGGCCCACGCTGCAGCAGCTCGGTGGGACATTGCAGACACCTGTTACTGAGCTTGGTGGCACTGCAGCAAGTGACCCCAGACCTGTGATGGGCAAGATGCTGAGCACACTGAAAGAGACTAGTTTTGCTAGAGGAGGGTAGTGGTTGGTAGGACTGTGCCGCTTTTTTTTTGCAGTGAATAACCTTTTCTTGTTGCTAGAACAGACTATAATAGTGAATCCTGTTGTTGAAGTGGAAAGCTTGAATGTGCAAGTAGGAAGATGGGGATAAATGCAAAGGGAAATGAAATTTGTTATCTGGTGCTATGACACACGCACAAAGATAATGTTCATTTTGCCCACCGGGTACCTCCTTCCGAAACAAGTATTTCGAGTCTAAGATGGTGTGAAGTAAATTCTTTCACAGGCATCTCGAACTTAGCTGTAGCATCAGGTCCAGTGGCCTGACAGTGCAGTGGATGAATGCCTCTCGCATCACATTCAAAACTGCTTCTGGCTCAGGATCCCAGAGCAAGGACCTGCTTGCCAGGTCCTGCCTTGTGTGCAACTCCCGCAGGCCTTGCTTGTGGTGGTGCCAAGTCTGCTCTTCCGCACCAGCTGGGTGATAACATGCATCCATTTTCCTCTGCTTTCGTGCACAGTTCCTTTATTGTTCGCTATTTTTGTGCTACGGTATTGTACTGACAGATACATGCCCAAAATAGCAAAAAACAAGGTTTCTAACCTGGCCCTGGTAGCCAACGTGTTGGTATCCCTGGGGTGTTGCACAGAGTGCAGGGTCAGAGAGAGAAGTTGTAGGTTTAGCAGTAAGTTGTGAATGCACTGCTAAAGAATCAGCGTAGTTTGTGAAGGTCCTGCAGGAGCCTCCCAAGCATTACTGCATTTACACCAAGTATGCTCAGTGCAAGGGAGAGGAGTGAGGGAGAAGTTAGTCTGCCAGTATCTGAACGGGGGACAAATGTGTAAATACATGCTACGTACATCCTCTCTTCTCTTTCTCTCCCTCTGCCTTGTTCTGGCTCTTATTTAACTGTCTATACTACTTTTTTTAATCCAGACTTTTAAAAGACCGTTTAGGGGAAAAAGTCTAATGAAATGGTTTTGTCAAGGGAAATACTGTGCCACAGGAGTGTTTATTGCTCTTCTGTCACAGGATGAAATTTCTGATCCATTTTTCCACCTCATAGCAGCCATGTCATTAGACATTCAGCTGAGCGAGGTAGGAAAGGAGACAAGTTTTGATTGCCTTTTTGGGTTAGAGAATACCAGTGTCATTACACTTAAGTGCCCATCATCTCCATTGAAAGCAAATTTTCTCTGCCCTCACTTTATTAAGGGAGAAGAACCCCTCCAGAGCTCTTATATGTTGCTCTTTTGCATGATGGCAAAACTTTTTTGCAATAGCCAGACTTTTTGTGGAGTGCGAATGCTATTTTCTGCCCATCTCTTCTCTGAGTTAGTGTAGCTGTGCCGGAGTGTTGCATGTACTCTTCACCTGTGAAATCCATGCTGCCTTTCCCAACACCCACAATACATCCAACACTTCATTTGTAAATGAGTCATAGCCTCTCACATGAAGTCCAATTTCTTTTTGTTGTGCTCCTTGGCTCCTTGTCAACAAGTCAGATTAAATGGGCACAGCGCACAGGGGTGGAGGGGAAAGGTGCTCTTGTGCAGCACCATTCAGAAAAAGAGGTTAAAACTTGCTTCCTTTTGTGACCCGGCTGACTCTTGGCCAGGATTTTCAGCAGGGAACCGTGAGCCCCAGGGCATCTCAGAGAAGTCCCTTACAGCTGCCAGACTGCTCAGGAGTGGCCTCAGCCTCCTGCAGGGTGGTTGCAGCTGGAGAGAGCAAAGGTCTCTGGAGAGTGTGCAATGTCCAGAGCGAAAAGCTGATTTTCTCATTCTTCTGAATGTGCCATCGAGCTGACGGCCTCCATATCAGTGCCGCGCTCACTGTGTGGGGAGGGTTGTTGCAATCTGGTACGATAACTGAGAGACCTGTCAGTGTCTGGCATCAGGAACAGGAATTGCTCTGGAGGAGGAGAGCTGGAGGCGATGCTGAGTTTTTTACAGAGATTTCTCTTTGTCCAGTACTGGAAAGAGCAAGTTGCCATAGATATAGCAAGCCTTCTAGCATCAGGGGACTGATTTGCGGGTTTGGGGAGTTGTTTTCTTGGGACTTTTTAGGAATTGAAGGAAGGAGTTAGATCAGAATAATTCAAAATTCCTGTAACTGGAATGGCACTGTGATGATCAGTATATAAGAACATCTGCAGTTTAGGATATGCTGTTCCTCACAGTTTTATGCTAGAGACAGAGACACTATGGCTTTCTCTCAGTCACAGTAATTTAAAGTTGAATATTCTCAGATCTCTCCCAGGAGCATACACTGTATGGAAGGAGGGGGCTGCGTGTGAGGAGTAATCAAGAGTTTTCTGTAGCTCTGAAGGAGCTGGGAATTTCCAAAGTAGTGTCTCAAATCAATAGATTGTAATTACTAGAGGCTTTCCGAAGGCTTTCCATCTGTACTGTCACGGTAGCTCACCAGGGAGTTTGTCTACGAATAGTGCCGACTCTGAGGAGCCCTTTTCGGTCTAGACTGTGCCACCAAACAGAATGTTGCAAGCCTCTTATTCTGTCTCCACCACTGCATGTCCCCAAAATGCAGACAGAGGATTTAGGCGGCTGCTGTGGGTTTTAGTGGTGGTGGTGATTTGTAAGCTTTAGCAAGGGACCTTGAGATAGAGAAAAGGCTTTGCTTGACTTCCAACAGAACGTGGATCAGAGGGAAGGGCGATGCCTCCACGTGCTCCAAAAGGGTTTGCTTTGCAGGTAGGAGACTTTGCCAACGGCTCCTTTTGTATTTCTGTGGTTGAGGATGGACTGTGCCTATCACTTTAAAATCGCATTTTCCTCCTTGCCTAAGACATGCTGTCCATGCAACTTGGAAATGTTAATAGGATATAAATGCCAGAAGGGAGGCGAGAAATGACCTTCCTGCCAGTTTCCAGTGAGTAGCTATTAAAGACTCTGTTGCAAGTCTGAAAAGAGTAAAGGGATAATATATATGTTTCAGCCACAGCTTCCCCAGTTTGGTAAATGAAGCTGCAGTGTCCATGGCTGGTGTTCGCCAGGCTGTCCATATAAGTGCGGTAATGCAAACAAACTGAAGTGTTTCATATAAAACCAGACCGTCACAGGTATCACCTTCTTTCTCTTTTTCCATTCCTTACCCCATACTTAGCAAAATTCTTCATAATGGCTTTTTATTTACATCCTACTTGGGTACTTGTAGGCTGCTTATGCGCCATCTCAGCAACAGGTCTCAAAGTTGGGGGATTTTTTTTTTTTGGCACATGCGAAACACCACATGCAACAACCACATGCAGAAGTCTTTGAAACTCAAATTGCAAGATCTGGATCGCAGAAGTTATGCTTTGAAGCATGCTTACAAAGGGTCCTATCAAAGAAGGTATTTCTTCTTTTAATTAAGAAGGCACTTTCATTCTTAATCTTATTTTCAGTGCTAGATAATTTTCCCAAACTTCTCTTTTTAATGCACTGTGGAGAGACAAACAGCTGGTTTTGTTATCAGGGTATGGTACTATTCTGATACTCAGATTAAGTCTTTTTTAAACAACAGTTTGTGTGTGTGTGTATATGTTGCTGAGTGAGGTTTTTGAGAAAGATGGAAGACGCGCGTGCTGGAGGATAACCTGTGAATTTTGGTGTTTTAACTGTCCATCTTCACTGGCAAATGAACAGTGTATGCTTGTAGAAGATTCTGATGTACTGGTTCGAAGTTGAGTGTTGGATCCTGATGAAGGCATAGGAGTGGAGACGCGTACGCTTTAATGATTTCCCTTCTCTCTTTACCATAAGTCCGTGTTTCATGGGCAGGCATGCGGACAGGCTGCCTGTGACTTTGCAAATATCCAGTAGTCCGAGTGTCCTCAAGATCTGGCTGAATCCATCCTCTCCCTGCATTCCACCTGTGAATTGCTCCTGTGTTATTTATGGCATTGGCCTGCTTCCAGTGCGTTGTGTGTGCTTTGTAGGGTGCAGTGCAATAACAATGTCCAGCCTCTGAGTACAAATAGGATCTCGGCAGTCTAGCACATGCAGCCTGGCATTTGCTTAAGATGAGAGTTTTTGGAGACAGAACATAGCCAAACGTGGTGATGAGCGGAAGAGGAGAGGAGCTGCCTTATTGCAACATGATTTGGTTTCTGGTGGTTGCAGGGATGGCCAAGAGGAAATTTGGTGTTAAACATTGGGTAGCTTTGAAAAACTGAACATACAAATACTTGAAGCTAAAAACAAATAGCCGAAAAGCTCGTGACACTTCATGCATGTGAAAAGGTCCCCTCTTATTGTCTTGCACAATAGAAATGTCTCTTTGGTCATCTCCTAAGGAGCTTTTATTTCAGTGTAGTAATTGGGAGGCAGTGCTTTTAAATATGAAGAAGCAGTCTGTATTACAGGCTTTCAAATCCATTCCATACACATGGGGGATGATTTAACCACTGTCAGCATGCAAGTGAAAGATAAGCTTCAGCAAATGCAAGTGCCCTAATTCTTGAGCAGGGATAACGAACACAAAGGGCTAATTTCTGCTTCTGGTAAGTGATCACTGTAGTTGCTGGAGACAGGTGAGATGTGATAGCTGTTGTGGTTTTCTTTGCAATTAAAAAATGTTACATTTTCACTAATACATTTTGTAAATAGGGATGGGGAAGCAGGTGGAGGGAAGTTTTTTTTGGTCTCTCTTCTGTCAGCAGATACATCCAGAGTAAATGTTTGGTATTCTGCTGGGATCCCCATGTTTTGAAGAAGATTAAAAACGAAAGAAAGAAAGAAAGAAAAGGTCAGGCTTTTTCAACAACAGTCTAGCAGTAAGAGTCTGTTTCTCTGTGTCTTTGATGAGAATTAGAAGACTACGCTATGTTTAGTGGTCCCAGGCAGAAACTTTTGTCGGCCTCACTGTTGCTGAGTAGATTGGTCATCTTTGGTATAGACTTTTGTATGAACTTTTATTTAATTCACATGACGCGTAAATAGGGTGCTCCAGCAAACCCGCCCGTAGAGGGGAGATAAGAGACTCTGAAGGAGCGCTTGTGCCATAGTACCTCCGTGAGCCATCAGAGCTGAACGGAGATGCCATGATTTCAGATGTGTTACATGCTGCTTGTAGCCTTGGACAGCATCCCCCTTCAGTTATCATTAAAGAACAGCAAAGGAAGTTAACACAAAAACACGAAGGCTGACATCTGATTAGAATCAAGCAAGGCAAGGAAGTGCAGAGTTAAGATTTATACGCAGACCTTAATTAGCTCCATTGTTCTTGAGAACTGAAGCGTACACAATGAGGAACATTATACTTGCATCTCCAGAGCTCTTTGGTACCTAAACAGAAGAAAGACTTCAGTGTGCTTTTCAGTCCTAGATTTTGTGTGTGCTGCTGTTAAGTAGTAGCTAAGTCTGATCTTGGGCGTTGTAAGGCTGTGGATTTTTATGTTTCAGTTTTCTGCAGGGAAAAAACAGGGGACCCACTGCTCTCCATATTTTTAGGTTTCTGGTGCAGCTTGTGCTGAGGGGAAGGTGGTGTGACGTAGCAGGGTAATACCACCCTCCTCACAGGCGGTAACATAAATCTCTATAACAGAGTGTATAGAGCGTGGCTTACTGCTGCTTTGTTGCCCATGTCACAGTTCAAAGGAGCACAAGCCACTTGACAGATTAGACTGTAGTTGCAGAGCACATGGCAGCACAAGACCTTGATCTTTCCGCTTAAGTACCCTTTCAGGAACATCACCTCCTCTGAAGGTCTAGTTTTCTCCGGGATGTTACTTTCCCTTCTCACCTTGAAGAGCTACAAAATAAATACAAGCCTAAACTCAGCAAGCACTAGAAAATCCAGACAATCTTTGCAGGGAGCTGAGGTGCTTTTAGTCCTTTGCCATAAGCCTGACATTGACACGGTTATTGCAGAGATGTTAGCTCTCAAGGTTAACAAGTAACGTGTTGTTTTGTTGGCATTTTGGTTGGTGGTTTGTCTTCTAGCTTGTACTTCGCTTGGGTGATTCTGTGTAGAAAACGCTGGTGGTGAGAAAGTTTGCTGAGAGAGTTTGTATGTTAAGGTACTCTTTGCTCAGCCTGTTGTGCATGCACGTCAGAAATACTTGCATCGCTTCTCTAGTGAGTGATGTGTTCACTCTGTTCCTCCTGTTGTCTGAAAAGACTCCCGGGCCAAGTACCGATGAGAATGAGGAAAACGTCTGTCTCAAACTGCATTTGTGGTTGCTGTTGTTCCACCTTTAAAGTATCTCTTCCAGCTTTACCTTTTCTCCCCCCAGTATCTAACCTGCTCAACCTGTTCTGGTTCAGCATGCTGGAACCGGCAAACTGCAGAATGTACTCCCTCTCAGGGTCAGCAGGTTTTTTCCTCTTTCTTTTCTCCCCTCTTTTAAAAATAGGATGTTTGTTAACAGTAGAGTGTCAGCATCTGTGGAAACTTCTCTAGCCGTAAAAAAAAAAAAACCACGGTGAGCGGAATCTTGGCATTTGGGCTTAGCCAGGGCCTTTCACGTGGGTTTTTGAGCCATGATGCTCACCTGCGTGATGGACACATCTTAGGCAAAGACACAGTATTTGAAGTAGTTGTGCCATTATACAACTGGTAAATAGCACACAATATGCAAATATTGCTTTCCGTTTCTTGAGGGCATCTGTAGAGATATGCTGAGTTCTTCAGGCTACTCTCTTAGCTGAAGTTTTCTAAAGACTCTCAGCGATTTTTTTGGTAAATCCTCAGAGTCAGCTGTCCAGTGCTTCATGTGGAAAGATGTCTTAAGACAGAGGAGGTGTACAACTCCTGTCTGGCTCATTTTTGACATCAGGCCACCTCAGTGTTGTTGTCTTTCTTGACAGTTTCAAACTGAGGATGGAGAGAGTCAGGCAATCCATATTGCTCATGGACTGCACTGAAATTAATTTCACTTGGGCGCAGAAGTTGCCAAGCTCCTGTAAAGTAGCACAAGTCGTGCGGGGACTTCTGTTTCCAGCTACTAAACAGACATGTAACAAGACATGAAACCTTTTCCTAGTGCGTCTCGGCTCTGTGGGGGAATGCTGTGAGCTCACCGTCAGTGAGGAAGGAGGACCACATGTTCAGGAACTGGAGAGGAAACGGCCTGAACACGTGAAACCTCTTTTGCTAGGATGCGGTCCTCGGCGCTGGGAAAAGTTTGAACAACTCATGTGTGCGCATTGATAACCTCTTACTTCCTTGCCCCTTGGGTTACTTGGTGACTGCTGATATCCCGATGCGGGGACCCTGCTTTAACGAAGATGTGCTGCTCTTATCTAGCGCAGCTTCCGTGCTTGCATGCGTGCGTGCGTGTCTGCGGGGGGGAGGTATTTGGCTCCATCTGCGCAGCGTCCCCAGTATTGCTGTGGCTGTCTGTTTTTTCCTCCTTGAGCTGTGTGACGCAGCGAGTTGTTCTGTGCTGTGTGCCATCAGGATTGCTCAACAGTGGAGCACCAGAGGCAAGCAGCTGCGTGAGGGCTTTGCCTGGTTCTGGGAGGTAGCTGGGGACTGTGTTTGCTTGTTTGGCAAAGGGGTGTGGTTATGGGGGGGAGGCAGGACGGATCTGGGACTGCTTCATCCGTGTTTGCTCTTAAGGATGAAACTTTTCCCCTTTCAGGCATCCTTTCTCTAACTTCCTCTCTCTCTCTCTCTCTCTCTTCCCCCCCCCCCCTTTTTTTTTCCTGATGCTAAAATTTAAAACTGTTTTAATTGTCCTTACCGTCTAACAACATTTGTTTTCTTTAAACATAAAGTTTATTGAAAAATCAGTAATCAAGTCATTGACTAAGGTTATATACCATGATAACTAAAGGACGTGCCTGAAAACCACAAATTACCAAGAAGATAAACAAAAACATCAGAATGTCCCAAGCCAGGTTTTTGGTACACTTTTAAAAATCTTATTCCTGATTAATTTTATTGTTGTTAATGAACTTTTGTCTCCAAGCCCAAGTACAGGGGCCTCAGAAGGAGCTTGTTTAATACTGTCCCTTATGAAAGAGTTTCTCATGGCTTGAAAGTCTCCTTGCAGTATTTGGCACCGTTAAGTCAGGTCTGTTCTGAATTTAATGCAGGCTGCGGGCAGGCAGTTTGGTGAAGTGATACCGGGAAGCTCACGCTGCATTTCCCTGCTCTTCTGCCCTCCCTCACGCAAGGGTTGGTGCGAGCTACAAATGAATGCTTGCTTTTTCTGTACTTTGGGTAGCTTTGCTTTGGAGGCATGGTTTGAATCACTTCCCTGTCACAGCATCATCAGGCAAATATTTGTCTCCTTTTTTTCCTTTGAGGTGTTGTGACAGCACTGCTGGTAGGGAACAGGAGTAACTTTTGAGGCAAGCTGGGAGTGCAGTTGTATCAATCTCAGCCTGTTTGAACTTGCTGATTCTGCGTAACAAGTAGTTGCTTAAGTGTGGATACAGCAGAATTATTCAGAAATGGTCCCCCCCTCTTGGGATTTGTAGATCAGTATCTTTCCTCTCACTCATGCTTACAACTTGCCTTGATTCACAGCAAAGCAAAATTTTACTGTAGGATAAAAATACAAAATGCTCTGTCTGCGTGTGTGTCGCATATCCTTTGTGTTGGCAGCTCCGTGGCCCTGGTTAAGTTTGCAGACTCTCCTGGTAGCACTGAAAAGGGATTTCTGATCTGTCAATTAAATGTAATCACGGGTGGCTTCTGCAGCCTTAGCACACCCAGCTAGTCTTGGTGGATCTAAATAATAATGCTCATGCCATGCTAATGATGCTGTCTGCCCCCCTGCTGTAAAGCTATTTGTGCTTTACTGGGAGAACCTCCTTGTGCAGGGAGACAGACAGCGCAGCAGTCCGCACTGCCCTTGGGGGGATGCCCACGGTACGTCTGTGCGGCACCGTGGGCCACAGCAATTCCCAGGGGGACGCCGAGGGGACTGCTACACCCACGCCCCACGTGCCGCCCCATGCTGCTACGCGAGGAACCTCGCCGGGGCCATGTTAGCCCTGGTAGAGCTGGTTGGCGCTGGGGCCTCCACGAGGAGAGCGAGCCAGCAGGATTGCAGCGCCAGGGTGTGGGGAGCACTGGCTGGGGGATCGCCTGCTCTGCCCGGTCGCAGGCGAGCGGCTAAAATGAGTCAGTGCTTCCTGATCTGATCCTTCCTGGGACCCGTTCGCCCCACCCTGCTCTTGCACTGCAGCCATTGCAGTGGCTTTCTTACTGGCATAGCCTTGGAGATGTCTCGATATTCAGCTTCATTTTGTTTATCCCATGCATTCAGCACTGGTTACCGCTAGTGTATTTGGTGGTACTTGGAATTTGTTTTGAGATTGCTCCGCAGTTCTAAGAGGGCGTTTCCCACGTGGTTGCGTCTTTGTGTCTAAATGTCTCTTGACTTACCGTGAAGTGTGCGTGCTGTCTGAGGGCTTTTTGGGTCACTTCTGGGTTTTTTTGAGGATACAAATAGCGAACAAGCCAAGAAGATAAGACAAACAGAAACTCGTCCAAGTGTGTGATCATGTCTGATTTGCAAAATTACCTGCATCTTTCTGGTTCCTGTGATTACAGCTGGCAAGGGCTGAGTGGGTTGCTCTCTTAAGTGGGTGATGTTGGTAATTAGCACTGGAAATATATTGTCAATACAGTTTCTCTGCATGTTTCAGCAAACAAACGACTAAACTCTTTAACCCAAGGACATAATGCCACTGCACTTTTGACTTAAATTTTAGTCATATTCGTGAGACTCTAAAGAAGGGGGTTAGCAGCAGTGTATTAAGTGATTGCTCCTAAAAATCCTGCTGCTTCACTTTGTTTGTTCAGGATCTATTTCCCATGCTCGTCAAACGGCAGAAGTTTTGAAGAGCAGTTCACTGTGTTCTACGTTTTTAGACAGCTTGGCCTGAAGTAACGTTTGTTAAGCAGAATGAAACAAAAACAGTGACAAAAAAGACATGACCTAGTAATCTCTCAAAAGAGATGTTATCCGTGTAATTTTGAAGGCTGTCTTCTTTTACTCTGTGAGCCATCTTTCAGTCTGTGGGGCCTGAAGAACGTCATGGTCCAAATTTCAACCTGTCTTGGCTGCATCCTGCACTCGTGTTAGTTCTGACACAGTGGCACAAAGTTGAAGCTTAGGCAAAGCAGACTTTTTTTTTTTTTTTTGGGAAGCAGAGATGTTCATAATAGACATGCTTTTTCTTTGCTGTAAATTAGTGAAAACCAGTTCTTTGGAGATTACTGTTATTTGAAGGTAGCGATGTAAGTGAAATATCTCAGGGAAGAAAACAGTGGAAGGGGTAAAGCAATTGTGTCAGCTACATTGTACTTTGGGCATCTGACCAGCTCAGTCCTTCCCAGACTAGCTTGGTGAACTTGAGTCACTCTTTACGTTGGAGGAAAAAGAAAAAAAATTTAAATAAGGTAAAGGATGGAAAGCACTGATTTTTTGTTCTTAGTCTCTGAATGGTTGGATGTGTGGCTCCCTTGTCTTCAGATAAGCATCAGACGTATGAGGATCATCCCCTAGATTTTGATATGAAACTGCTCAAACATCACGAGGGAGGTGAGGAACAGCCGTGTGCAATACAGTAGAGTATAGGGTACATCTAGTGGTAAAGTGGAGAAACTTAGAATAATATGTGGGATATGGAGCCAGAACCTGAACTCAATACTGTCAAATGATCTCTCTGGGCTGATAATGCCCGGATTCATTGGCCACCCCACTGCGTTTCCACAGGCGTGGAGATGTGAGGGAGGAGGAGGGTGTTTATACATGCGCTGGATCCTGCGCTCAGGAATTAATCTTGATTTAGATGCTGGGACTTTCCCAACCAGGCCTCAGTGAAATTGCTTGCTGCTCCCCCTCTGGACATGCAGCTCCTTCTAATCAGACCTACCTGGCATAAACCTCACTTGACTGCAAGCCAGCAGTGCTTGTGCTGCCATAGTTATAAGGGAGAGGCTTAACCCTGGACCCTGCTCAGAGGCTGCAGATACACCCTTTTGTTCAACACTTTCCTTTTGCCCAGGTCTCCGAGCCAGGCAGGCCCTTTCTCTTAGGGATGTGGAGCACATCAGCGGCCGTGGAAACCCAGGATGCAGCTACAGTGTGGTTTTTCTCCCCAGAGTTAGAGGTGAGGGATTCCCACGCATGCTGAGGGGTGCTTCCTTTCCAAGAGCCAGAGCAGCGCTGATCAGGTTATCTGCATGCAAAGCAGGAGCTCCTGGTTTTGTTCATAATTCAGTGGGACCGGGAGCTGGGAGCAGCTGCGTCTTGTAGTTGCCTCTTTCAGGATGCTTTAACTCCTCATTCTAGCCTTGAGCCAGCCAGTCAAAACCTGCCCACGTTCTGGTTTTGGCATTGGAGCTGTAGGCTGCCCTGTTTCAAGACCTCCAGAAAGCTTGTATCATCAAAATGCAAATCCCTTCAGCATTAAGAAAATGCAGCAGCCCTTTTTGGAGATGCAGTAAAAACTGGGATGTGACCAGCACGAGCTGCATGTCACTTCAGCAGGACACATGCTCTTTTTTTTTTTCTTTTCCCCCCTCCTATGAGTCATCCGCCTTAGGCACTGATCCAACACCATCCACGGGGAGAAAAGGAGAGAGGTACTTGAGTTCTGCATTTGTTTATTGTTCCAAAAGTCTCTTGTTCAATGTAAAGTGGCAGAGAATTCACTTGCTACTGTTCTGGTAGAGTAGTCACCCTTCTGAAATCATGCTCTGCGTTAAGGTTTGGGGCTGAAAACTTTTTCTGCCCATTTGTTTTTTTTTAAAAAAAAAAAGGAAAAGAAGCTGGGGGAATTCTTGTACAGTATCATCTTGGTCATCCTGTCCACGTGGCCATTCGGGGAGAGGAAAGTTGTGGCAGAAGAGGGGAAGCGGAAGGTGATTCTCACAGGGAGGATGGAATGAAAGGCAGTCGAGCTCTTGAAAAATGAGGTTTTGTCGTGAGGGCTGACTGGCACATGGTTGTAACACAGTTGGATCCTCTTGGCTCACCAGTGAAATTCTTTGTGTGAGGAGGAGGGAAGAGATTACAAGGAGAGGGTTTTCACATACAGCTGTACTGCAAAAGGCATAGTGTGTAGCAAGCTATCTGCATTTTTTGCATAGCAGTTCTTAAATGTTAAGAGTTTAGTTCAGAGGTGGATCAGACCTTGTTTGGAAAAGACTTCATTTCCTCTTTCCATTTTGGGATTATTCTTTGCAAATTCTTCTGGCTGTCTGCTTTCATTCTATATAGAGTTCCACCACTTTCTCTGAAAAATCAGGGCTAGCTAGCACTTCATGCAAGGGAGTCCTCTGTAATATTAAGCTCAAACTTTTATCGCCTTCCTTTCATCCTGTGTATCATGGTTGCATTTTAGCATTCCACCCTCAGTACTGTAGAAGTGTATGTGTACTTGCATGTGTAGCTGGAAAACTAATAACCACCATCTGAAGTGTGGGTTTCAGGGCTCTGTACCTTCCTGAGCCTGTCTGCTGTTCTTGGGTGGCTCTTAGGATGGTTCAGAGTCAGAATTCATTGATTTAAGTTGGAAAAAAACCAAAACAACTCAAGTTTCATCTGCTGTGGCTCTGGCTCTCTTCTGAGCTGCAGCAGTGGTCACTTCAGAGCTGCTGACACATTGCTGTAATTTGCATCTGTGGCTGAATATGAGCATTTCTGTGCATGTCCTTATTTTGCCCTTCTTTTTTTGCATTACATTCTCACTTAGTGTTGAGTGTTTATTTTTTTGGAACTGATGAATGTCATCTCATTTTCCTTTATCATTGTAAGATGCTGGAAGCCAGGCTGACTTACGAGCCCGGCTTTTGTATTCAATGTATGCCAGTGTTGTCAGGTCAAAATATGTTGTTGTAGTCACAATGGGAAAATAACTTCTAAGCACAGTTTTGTTCCTGTTCTACTTCTAGCTTGGCAGGCTAAACAGTGAGGTCGGGCATTTTCAGTGTTACATGTGAGATGTAATCAAGGCAAATGCTGCTAAAGGAGGATCAGGCAAAGCAAATG
>Ga0065711_1040474_pt1 | contig 16919 bp, 11 predicted proteins | sample Hoacrofraction12_FD_59098 | JGI IMG/M metagenome (GOLD analysis project Ga0065711, IMG submission 59098) | Hoatzin crop microbial communities from Cojedes, Venezuela - Epithelial fraction 12 v2 (version 2) | ecosystem: Host-associated > Birds > Digestive system > Esophagus > Crop | place... | reverse complement strand
CAACCCCTAACGTTCTGTGATTCTGTGTGAATCTGCTGTGGGTTTTCCACTTCATCATTTTTGTTTTGCTTTGTTTGTACGCATAACGAATAATGACCCTTTTACCCCCGACTTGGGAAGTGTATTTTCCAAGGTTCAAATCCTCTGAGTGGTGATGAACTGTGACTACATTTCAGATGCAAATCTTAAATACAAATGACATCTACCTTTCCTAGCTCTCCTTGAAAAGTTACTACTTCTAAACAAAACAGTTGCATTATCGTGACATTTATTTTAACTCCCAAAGTTGCAACTGCTTCTGCAAACTGTGAAAACTGGAACTTTACAAGACTATAATCAAAGGACATTGATTTGAAAACAAAAGTAATCCATTAGAAAAAAAGAGAAATGCTGGCCTGAAATATTGTAATTTGGGTTTGTTTTTTTCCTCAGAAGTGTAGTATAATAATCACAGTCTGTAGTATAAAGCTTGTAATTGTCTTCTGAAAAAGAGAAAGATTTCTTAAGAAAAATGGTTATGCATTAGAACTGACACTCATTTCTGAAGCAAACACTTTGCGTTTTGAGGCATTTTCACGGTTTTGGAGATTTAACAGCTGCTGCTCAGCAGATTGCTAAATGAAAAGGAGTGCCCTGTTCTTGCAGGGGTCAGACTGCACGATCACAACGGCTCCTTCTTCAATCCGGAGTTCAGACAGTGCTCATCCTGGCCTTAAATGGGAGTTTTGTCTGTAAAGAAACTGCAGCATCTGAGCCTTAACTGACAGATTATCCTAATTGCCATGCATTGCTCTAACTACCTTTTTAAAATTTTTTATTATTATTATTTTCAAAAGGAATTACCTTATAACATAAGAGCCAGGTGCAGAGCAAAGGTCCACTCAGCTAGGCAGAAAGTTCATGAGCTGAACTAAAAACGCAAGCATCTCTAGCATCCAGGTTTTATTTTTAGGAGCTATTCTGCTCAACTCAACTGAACTTTCCACTTTATTTCCCCCAATATTAATTAGAAGTGGGCAGGCAAAATCTTGGAAGAGGAACAGAGAGCTATTTCCAGAAGAGTGAAAATCCCCATTCCACCCGGAAAATAATTTTAAGTGATAGGTCTCCGTATTTTTAGAAAAAGATGCCTAATTCTCCTTTTTTTTGGGAGGGTGGGGGTTTTTGGACAGAAGCAAAGCTGATGAAATCAATACCAGATTGCAAAATGTTTTGATTAACTCACATCTCCACTTGAGATATAGAAATTCTCACATGAAAATGTCACCTCTCCATTTAGAGCATCTGCTAGGATTCAAGCTCCTCTGCCTTGTGACGAGAGCCCCATCCAGCGCAGCCAGGACAGCGAGACACCGGCTCAGCCACCGACTCAGCTCTGCAAGTCTCATGCTCGCAGTTTTGGCCAAGCCACTACCACTTGCCACCAGTCTGCAAGCCCTGGCAGCCAGAGCATCATGGCTGGGAGGCCTCCCAGGGCACGCAGCACTCGGACGGCGCTGGCAGGGGAGCTCTGGACCCTGCGTGGCTCAGCCGCAGACCTGGCCCCTTCCTACCACAGCCACCGAGCTGGTGCCTGCTCGAACCTGGCCAAACGGCAGAGGTGCACGGTCTACGTCTGCGCCCAGCTGCGCACCGATCCCACGCAAAAGGCACCCGTTTGCGGCTACGACTCCTGCCTCAGTCACAGCCCTGCGCGGCTGCGCTCGCCCGCCCGGGCTCACTGCTTCGCTGGCCACCGCACGGGGGTGGGAGCGGGCAGGAGAGGCCTCTTGCGTGGAAGGGATGTGCAGCCAGCCGCTCGCTCTGCTCCCTGCTGACCAATTCACGTGCAAAATTAACAACTAAGTCAGCATCACACAGAGCCGTAGACAGAATCCAGCCCTTCTCAAAAACCTGCGGGATTTTCATGTTAAAACCCCCCAAACTACAAACCCATCACAGACATAGGCAAAAATCAGGAAAAATCCCCACCACTGGGTTTTTTTTTGCATTTCTAGAAATGGAACCGAGCATCAGCAATGGAGCCGCTGGCCCACGCTGCAGCCGGTGTACGGGGGACAGCCACGCTCAGCCCGCGCGTGTCTCACACTCACCCCGCGGCGAGGCTGAAGAGTTTACCAAGTTCCCGCTCTCAGTCCTGACCTTTGTAAAAGACTAATTTTTCTGGATGCTGATATTCTTTCAGATGGCAATTCGTAAAGAGTAATCGCCTAAAAAAGTAACCTTTGAAGAAATGTTTCTTTATTCTTCCTCTCCGTGACTTTTTGTTATTAGAGGTGAAATGGATTGAGCCATGTCACATCTGGTTTATCATTCCTCCAGCATGACTTTCTGGTAGCCTACGTACTTCATGTTTTCAACGTTGCTTTGGGCTAAATTAAGGGAGGCAGAAAAAGTCTTTTCGGAACAGGGCAGGAAATATCTTGAAGAGCACAAGAGGACTTCGGGGTTTTTTTTATTTTTTTTTTATTTTTTTTTTTTTTGGAAGGGAGTGGGGGAGAGGCTTGCTAAAGAGAAAATAAATCTTCTGAGAATGACTTGCAAATCATCCAGTTTTCAGAATCAGGTGATTTCCCACCCCCATTCCTCTCACCCTTGTAAGAAGTAGTCTAAAGAGGAATCCAAATAAATACTAATTAATTAAATGTTGTTTTCTTAAGTCTACCGGGCTCTAACCGAGGAAAGCAGTCAAAGCAATGGTAGGGGTGCCAGTACTGCCTACTTTTGCTCCCAGTGTGGGCGCTGCCTTGCAGTCCACTATAAAGGGAACCATACCTTTGAAGCAAAGCATCCAGAGAAGCTCTTAATGACATCTGATTGCCCGTGCTTGCAGACCACAGGATATGACTTATTTTCTTAGAAGGGAACGTGGCAATTTAAAGAGATTTTGATAAAAGCTAACAAAGATCAACAAACTGCTGAAAAAGTATTCCATAAAACTCACCTATAAAAATAGTATCTTACCTCTCAGTAGTCAAATCAGTGGTTATTTATATCCCTGTTAGCTGCATTTTTCAGACCATTAGCTATTTCAAAAGATTAGGACTGTGGCATAGCAGAGGAGGAGGAAGGATGTGATGACGGTTGCCATCTTCACCAGCTTCTGATGGAAGCCAGCCCCGGGGCCTGGCACGCGCCCCGACGTGAGCTCCATGAGGAGCAGGAGACCGCAGGGACCCGCACACTGTGGGCAGCCACCAGAACGAGCAGCGCTTCCGCCAGAGCCCTCCACATGAAACAAAACATCTTCCCGCTACACCGTGTGTTTTCCCCATAAAACAAAGTAAACCAATAAAACTTCTCGTAAAACCGACGAACCACGTGATGCTTACAAAAGCGTAAGTTTAGAAAGGAGAAAGCAGTCCTCCTAATGAAACATCGAACTTGGCTAACCAGTGAAGAAGTTCTGAACTTCACAGGGTTTGTACGCCTGAAGGTAACGCAACTGCGTACGTATTCTTGTAAGCTCTTCATCACTCCGTTTTCAAAAGCCCTTCCATCCCTGCTGCACTTTTAAGTTTCACTCCTTATTGGGGCTTTTTTTCTGCTATATTAAATGTAACTCCTTAACAAAGGAATTTTGGGGAGGGAAGGAATTATAGAATTCCCAGAAAATTATCAACTGTTGTCTCACGCAGTACCACTCTCGCAAGCAACAGGACATTTACTGGACATTGATGTCTCATTACATCTAGTATGTAATTTATTTCCCTGCTGGAACAGAACTTATCAGCTTTGCCCATGTGGAGAAAATGTTTCTACCTTAGAAACAAATAGACCACCACCGGCAGGAAGCTGGAAAGCTTAAATGAAAACCCGCCGCATGACCACCAAAGTTAGCTCGCTACCAAAGCCGCTAAGGCAGCGGTGTTGAAATGGGCTGGAGGCGGCATTTGAGGGCCAGATTTCTGACAAAGCCCAGTCTCGTTGAGGGATGATTTAGAAAACTGAGAACAATAAAAACTGTTGGGTACTGAGAACTCGGAGAAAGCTGGACTCTATTTAGGTGTCGCTGGGAATTCAGCATTAAACAGAAAATCCACGTCAACAAAGTCCTTTGTCTTGCCTAAATATATAAACAATAATGTTTAACTGGTGAGAAAATTTATACAGGATTTGTAAAGCACTACAAACTTGCACATTTTAAATCATGCTCTCCCACCATAAGAAACTACTGCCATCTAAAATAGAATATGTTTTGACTAGTTATATAAACCCCTATTTGATAGTGTTTAATTTGGTAATATTTTATCTGTGTTTATACTTGGCAGGACTGGATTGTGCTCTAGCTATATGTACAATTTAAAATCATAAATTTCAAATAGTTAGTTATCCATTCAAGTTTATAAGAACACAGACTTAAGATTCCTTAAAAAAATATACAAATCCCTCACATTAGCTTAGGTAGGTCAGAAAATGCTGAATGGAGGTAAAAAAAACCCTTTGGCCTCAGACTAAACATGGAAAATTTCAATCCAAAAGTGCTTTTCCTAAAGTTATGAGCTAATGAACAAAAGAAGGTTCTAATAAAGTTTCATGAAAAGTTAGCTATAAAACCCAGCAGTAATAATGTAATCTTTATTTCTTTGCCAATCTGACCACTTCAAAAATAGTAAAAAACAATGTAAAGCAAACCACACCGGTTATTTCTAAGAGGTTTTATCTCAATGAAAATAGAAAAGGTCCAAAAGACTGGGCCAAAACACATACAAGGAAAATCCCAAAATAGAGGAAATACTTGTTTACGCCTGACCTGAGCCAAGGGTAACAAAGCCTCTTTACCAAGCTGCTGCCAGGATCCTTGGGCCTCTGCCCAAGGACAAGGGAAATGCCAGCTGGGCCATCCAAACCTGCCGACAGACAGAGGTTTTCCATCTCTTCGAAAGGAGATGAAAGCAAGTTCTCGTCTGAGTGCTTTGCAAACTCTGAAACAACTGCTCTTCGTCTAAACGCCAGGATCACCAGCAGAAGCTATATACGCCTCCGAGTTCCCGAAAAATTATTAATGTTGAAGCATTATACTTTCAAGATGCACATCTCAGTACCTGTAAAACCTGCCAGATAAAAGCCAATAACTACACCGAGAGCATTTAAAGGCACCGGTCTGGAAGCCCTGCCCTGCCCAACTACAACTCCCCATACATGTTATTGCACATGCTTTCCAAGATTACCCACTCCCTCACATCGGCCTTCATAAATCTCTACTGCCAAAACATCTACCAAAGCACTTACTGATAAGAAAAGACACGAACAAATTCCTTATTTGACTGCTTTTTTCCCCTCTGAAAAAGACACTTTTGAACAGGTTCTTGGCCAAGATTACATTTGTATTCACACAATGCTCTTTTTATGAAAAGAAGTAATGCAACCAATTATGAGAGCAGGCCCTGAAAAAGCCAACTAATGCTTGACTTTGTCCACGTTCATATCAGGACAAAGTAACTAATTTTATATGATGCTTGATAATGCAGCAATATGTAAGGAAAAGATTACGCAGGAACACTTACAAGCTAAACATTCATTCTGAAAGGATCAGACCATATAAAATGCAATTTATAAGCAGAGAGAAAAAGAGAAATATAGAATTGAAACTGGATTTACCCACATTTAATTCCTTCAGTGCTCTGGCATGTTTATGCCTAACATGCATGCAGTGTTCTGATACTGTTGCTGTTACTACATGCTACTCCTCCTACACTCTAAATGCCATGGTATCTACACGAAGAGATAAAGACAAAGGAATAGTGTTAGCTCTCTTGCTCAGATATCTGAGATGCTTTCTTTTCTTTGTGTTGTTTGTATTTGTTATTTATCTTTGAGGTATCCTAGCAGTCCAAATAATTATTCATTACATGTTTTCTGAAGCAGTTACCATTCATTATGTGTTTTCTGAAGCAGTTACAGCCTGTGAAGTCAATTCTTGGTCAGAATTTTTACATCCACAAGTAGAAAACAAATCACAGGATACTTCAAAGTCAGATCCTGTCAAATAGAGGAGGATGTTAATCAATGCAGTTTAATACAAACCCCACTGTCACATTGCTGTTAAGATTATGTGTGCTGAGGTGAGCAGGCAGTGATATTAAGAATCATACACAAATTTCTTTTGAATAAAAATGATGCATCAGCCCGTAACGTTCATCAGCCCATGCAAACTCTAAGGAATCCAACTTTCACTGCAAGTGTCTTTTTGGATCTGTTTCCTTCAGATGATGTGGTATGAATGATGGTATAGTAAGTTTTACTATGTTTTAGGTATAAATGACTCATACATCACTCCATTTGAAAAAAAAAATCCTAACATGCAAGTACAATATGTTACCGCAGCTGCTCCATGGGAACAACAACAAATCCATTTGGAAGGAAAATACATTTATGAAAATGCCCCATTAGCAGAAAAAGCAGAAAACAATTCATTATAAACAATAATATACAACACCACCGCTTTATTTGACATTTTTATGGTTACAGTCTGTTTTCATGGAATCTATTGGATTAAAACGCATCCAGCTCTTCCCCTCCCAACCCAGTTCAGATTAGTCTTCACTGATGTTACCCATAAAAAACAGAAAAAAATCCCTCTAGTTTTCTATAAACCAGGCTTTGAAGGTGGGGTTCCCACGCTAGTTGAATGTAAAGTTGCTGGACAGAGTACACCAAATTACCTTCTTGCTTCCAGGCATCTCCTACCAAGATCTAAGTTTGGGGCCAGAAATGCATGTTCCCTCTCCTTTTTACTTTGCAAAATACTGTATTTTTATCTTGCATGCCTCCTATCGCCTGCAAAGGTTATGAATTGAACGCTGCAAAACTGGCAGGCAATGCACCTCTGAGCACTGCACAACATATATAAAGTCAAGGCAGTGCCATGGAAATCACGGCACCTATGACCTCCTAGAGACAAGGCTTCATGATGTCCCAGTCTTCCCTTTCACAGCCAAGGAAATCTTTACCGCTCTACCTTCTTCCATCTCATCTGCCCTTGCCCTTTTATTTGCATACACCCTTCTTCTTAATCGACACCTTTTTTTATTTTCCCTCACACCACAATTAAAGAGTTTCATATGCTTCTTCAGTTACAAATTAATTTATTGCAGAAAAGGAAGGAAACTTCCACTAAAAAATATCAAAACAAGAATCATAGAATCATTTGGGTTGGAAGGGACCTTATAGGTTATCTAGTTCCAACCCCCCTGCCATGAGCAGGGACATCTTCCACCAGACCAGGTTGCTCAAAGCACCTCCCAACCTGACCTTGAACACTGCCAGGGAGGGGGCAGCCACAGCTTCTCCACATGCCCTTGTAAAAAGTCCCTCTCCGGCTTTCTTGTAGGCCCCTTCAGGTACTGGAAGGCCACTACAGGGTCTCCCCACAGCCTTCTCTTCTCCAGGCTGAACAGCCCCAACTCTCCCAACCTTTCCTCACAGCAGTGGGGTTCCAGCCCTCTGATCATTGCTGTGGCCTCCTCTGGCCCCGCTCCAACAGGTCCCTGTCTGCCCTGTGCTGGGGGCTCCAGAGCTGGATGCAAGACTCCTGGGGGGGTCTCACCAGAGCGGAGCAGAGGGGCAGAATCCCCTCCCTCTTCCTGCTGGCCACGCTGCTGTGGATGCAGCCCAGGGCACGGTCGGCCTTGTGGTGTGTGAGTGCACATTGCCAGGTCATGTTGAGCTTCTCATTAACCAGCAACCCTAAGTCCTCCTCCTCAGGGCTGCTCTCAATCCACTCTGCACCCAGCCTGTATTTTACCTTGGAGTTGCCCCGACCCATGTGCAGGACTCTGCACTTCACCTTGTTGAAGTTCATGAGGTTCGCATGGGGCCCACCTCTCAAGCCTGTCCAGGTCCCTCTGGATGGCATCCCTTCCCTCCAGTGTGTCAGCCGCACCACACAGCTTGGTGTCGTCGGCAAACTTGCTGAGGGTGCACTCAATCGCACCGTCCATGTCGCCGACAAAGATGCTAAACGGCCCTGGTCCCAGCAGAACCCCTAAGAACATGTGGGAGTGTTGAATGTAGCACTAATAACTATGCCATTTAATGTATCCCACTGGCATACCACAACGTACTTAGAAATTATTTACAGCATTTTGAGACATGTACATGGAATAACATAAATACACAGGTAATATTGGTAATGCCATTGTTTCTTGTGATGAAGAGATATTTACAAAAATGTGCTAAGTGGATACAGTTAGGCACTTCTTTATGGAGTATCCCCCAACCATTTACCAAAAGGAACTGTAGACTCATCAACATGAGAAGCAACTCAGAACCACCTTTACAACCACCTGCTCCTGGTGAACCATCTCAGATGGTTACCCCAACCTTTGGTCAGTGTAAGAAAGGCAAAACTGCAGAGACAGCAGCTAACCAGAGAAAAGACACTTGAATGTTCTGCTTGATTCAGGCCAGAGAATTAAGTCTGAGTCTCCCACCTTCCAGGTGAGCGCCCCAGCTAATGAGCCCTCAGCTGATAGCAGAGCAACTTGTTTTCCCCTCTCTTTTTTTCATCAAAATCTCTGAAGAACTGTGTTTAGTTCCTCATCAAGGCGCATGCCAAGCCTGCTAAATTTTTCATGACACTGAATTCTTGTTCTCCTGCCAGCCCTAGTTATGTGTGAACATTTTAGGCTCCCTCAGGCATTTATTTTACTACAGAGTCCTGAAATACTTAAGTCTATTAAGACCTAAAATAAACATGCAAAAAGGAGGAATCTGCTAGTTGTTCTCCCAGCCTACGTTTTAAGGAGGCAGCGCCTGTACCAGCGAAGTCTGGGATTATTCTCAGTGTTGCCGGTGAAATGACGGTACATTTGGCAACAAAGCCGTGTCAGCTACCGCAGCAGGGTTCAGCTCCGAGCCATGGCAGGAGCAGCACCGTCTGCAGGCTGGGGAGAACCGGCCAAATGGGGCTGGGCCTGGGAGAATCAGCTGGACCGCAAGCGCACAGCTGGAGTGGAAGGCGTAACGCTTTCCAGAAAAGCTGGATTTACTAAACACACAACACACGATGACTATTCTGCACGCGTGATACCCCTGGGCTTGTGCCCAGCTGAGTCCCTGCCTGCTCCCTTGCCGCCAGGAAAGGGGGCAGCTGGGAGCAGACCCTGGCTGAGGAATAATTCACACAGCTTGGCCTTGGTTACCCTCCTCACTGAAGGGCTGCCTGGAGCAGAAAGCGTGCTGGCTGCAAGCAAGGCTGGGCTGCTGTGCGGCGAAGAAGTGGGAGCCGGAGAACCGAAGGCCGATCACCCAAAGGTTTCAGCCAGGCCTTGAGAGGCAGCAGAGGACTGACTGCACGAACCACTGGGCTGCAAATCCAGCACGCAGGCTACGAGCTGCGCAACCCCCAGCTACAGAAAGGAGCCGAAAGAACACTCGTGACAAATTCCCTACACAAAATATCTGGATGTAGTCACCCACTGAAATAATTTTATGGTCACTCCCAGTTTATCTCTGCATTCTTGTAGCTGCTCACTGCAAAGAAGGTCTGGAAACAGACCAAGCTTCATTGTTTATCTTGAGATCTCTTCTTCCCTACGGGAACTCCAACAGCACTTCCACTCACAGTGCTCCATGATTTTCTTACACTGATTGCTATTATACACTTAAGAAGGAAGCACAAACGGCCAGTTTGCGTCCAGAAAGTACCATGCCTGACACCAAACCTGAAGTTTAACACTGTTGTCTTAGACACTCCAGGCAGGTGTGAAAAAGTACGTGTGTGGATGTACACAGTCTTCTGCTTGAGACGCTATGTAGTAAGAAGGCAATGTGGACATCTAACTCAGCTGCCATGACCTGCTGGTACGCACAAGCCCACAGCTCATGCCTGTCCCTGGAATGTCTTCAGGAAGCTCCCAAAGACCAGACCATCTTCTACATAATGCCTCTCATCATCCTTACCTAAACTCCCACCCTGCCTTATTTTTTTGCTTTAAAAAGTAGATTGTGTGTCTTCTTCCATCTTTATTTTATGTTTGGAAAAAATACTTTCAAAATCTTCTTGTTAAACAGTTTCTCTCCTACAGTTTTCAAATTATTATTACGTAGATGTTAGCAATCCAGTCCTCAGGAGACAAATGCTCAAGGTCCCTGTAATGAACTGGATTTAACATGGGTGTAATATGTCTATATAATCCTAGCAGGTGATCCTCACTCAAAGCACAACCTAAGACAAAATGCCTCAAAGTTTTTTTTTGCCATTCGGACCAGTGAGGGATTTTTTACCTCAATACCAAACCCGACAGCTGGATCTTGCCAATGTCCAAGCAAACTGGAGCACTGACATCCATCTTGTTCCTTGCCCTGTTTCTGATGCTCCAAGATACTTTGCCAAAGAGATCTTTCTGAAGGCAAAACCCAGAGGATTTCTCTATAGACTATGAATACAGTGGGGAGGGATGTGGGGAAGCCTTCCTGAAGCCAGCAATTCTGTAAAGTGCACGTATTTATAATGAAAAAGTGGGGTTGGAAGAGAACTTGGCAATTCTTTTACATTGTATTTCTTTGTGTTGGTACAGAATTATGAGGGTACTTCAGCTTCTTGGTCTGACCATAGTAATTGAAAAGAAAAAAAAAGAAAGCACAGAATGAGATCACTATCAAAACCCCTGTATAAGCAGTGCTCAGTACTACAGGTAGATTTCCATTTAATCTTTGCCTGCCAAACAGTTTAAGTTAAATGCACATCATGTTAGTTCCATGTATCATCTGTAACTCATTTTGTGTCATTACCTGGTCATTTTTGCCCTGTTTGTGTCTCTCTCCACCTTTCCTACCTTCATCTTGATTAACTGAAAACTTACCGATACACAACTTGTTTCTTTCTCGAATTGACAAAGTCCCTAAACATAACTGGAAAAATTCTACAATTCCAGTTACAATGGTATTCTTTTCTCATGCTTCCGATACAAGCACGATGGAGTATCAGACTGAGCGGGATGTCTGTGATGAATCATACCTCATGCCCCTGAATGCCCATGGCAGAACAAAAAGAGAATCAGTCATCGCTCCCACGGAGGGCTGACAGGACGTGCAATACAGAGCAAAGCGAAGTTGGAAGATCAGAGCTGCCAGTCTGTACATCACGTGGGACCCTATGCAGGACCACAAAGCCCGTTTGCTTAAGATAAAAGCAAGAACAGACAATCTCTTGCTCTGCCTCCACCTTGAGTGGGAGGGAGCTTTCTTCAGCTGAGCTTTGCAGTAAAATCGTGGCTGTGCTTCTGGAGACACCTGAGAAGCCTTATTGCTTTTTGCTTTCAAGCAGCACAAGGACCTGCTGTCAAGCATTTCACCCGCAATGCTCTTCTGCCTTGTGGGGTGGGAACCCCACTTCAGGGAGTTAAAAGAGCTCAAAAACTTGACAGATTCAAATTAAGCCCAGTGTGACTAAAACCCAGTTCTGAATCCCTAAAATATGAATACGTAATACATTGACATGGCTTTGTCCAAAGAAATGGTAGATATTGACCCCAAAACTTCTCCTTCAGCCGTTTTTTTAAACAGCTCATAACTTCGCTCAGCTTTGAATGAGAGCTGTGTAATGAGGAATGCCAAAGGAATATTCCCCGAAATTGAAAAATCACAAAAGTTTCACTCAGAAACCAGGCATGGCACTGGTGCATATTTGTTATTCACGAGCTAAAATTTGACTAATGTAATTTAAGATTGATAATTACTGATGGAGGCCGTATGTGTTTTTATTAAAAGGAAACTGTCGAATTAAGAATACTGCTTCCATGTGACTTTCTAGAGTACTATGGTTTCAAATAACATCTCAGATTTATATAACTGAAATAACCACTGTATATACTTTCAGGATTTTTAAAGTCTCATTCTCTGTAAATGAAATCTTGCCCTTTCTTCAGCCATTTACATTACTCTCTTAAACACCGGTAAGGGAAATGAAAATACACAAAATCAAACAAACCAAACCAGAACAGTATATCACTAAAACTTGCAGTTAATAGTCATGGGGTTTTTAACCCAGTTTTTAACAACTGATCTGATTTTAATTTATGACTATTATTACGCTGGTTGGTACACAGAACTCTGTTGTGCTGGGCATTACAGAAGTGCACAACAAAAAACCCCCGTCCTTTCTCTGTGCGAAGTAACAAATGGCTGGCACCAGACAGCATTCATCCGAGAGTGAAAATTCAGAGGTAGAGTAGCTGACTTACTAATGACGATGTGTCATCCCTCTCCCCAGTGCCTTGCTACTCGAGGCCTCCAATGTGGCTGATGTGCTGCCAACTTCTAATACAGGTTCCAGAAAAGCTCCAGGGAATGGCAATCTGCAAGCCTGATGTCTATATGCTAGTTAAGGTAATAGAAACTACAATAACAACTACACTAAGTGGGCACATGTCTGAGAAGAGTCGAATTTCCATTTTCATAAAGTGAAGTCCTGTCTTACAAAATCAACCCAATTCTTTTAATAGTTCAAACAAACACATGAAACCAGTGATCCAGCCAGCACAACCTAAGTGGATTTCCAAAAGGGTTTTAACAAATACTCCACCAAAGGCTTTTAAAGAAACTAAGCACCCATGGCAGAATAGAGGTCCCTGCACGGCAACATAACTGATTAAAAGACATAACCAGAAATTAGTGGTAAATGGTCAAGCCTGCATAGCGGAGGAAGCCTACCAGTGGAGTACCACAGGGATCTGCACTGAGACCAGCTCCTCTTTCCATACCTGTAATTGACCTGGAAAGGTAGCTGTGCACTGAAACAATCAAGTTTGCAGATACTGACTGATTCAGGGCAGTAAGGATGAGGGCAAGTGGTGAAGAATCACAGGACCTTATGAAATTGAGTGACTAGACAATGAAATGGTAAATTAAATTCAGTGCGGATAAGTGTAGAGTGATGCACAAGGGAAAATATAACCTTAACTTCACATGTATAGTGATGGGCTCTGAGCTGAACATTATCGCTCAGGATCGAGACCTTGGGGTTATAACAAATAGTGCCATCAAAATGTCAGCTCAGTGCTCAGCTGCCAAAAGGAAGCAGCCCAAATATTAGGTATTGTTAGGAGCTGAACAGGAAGCCAAACAGAGAACCCAATTATGCCACTTTGTAATGCCACCCAGTTCATACACTGTCCCTGCTTCCAGCCGGGAGGAGATGAGGGAACGCACTTCATCACTCAGTATTTTGTGTTCACTTTTACAAAGGTAGGAGCAAAACAGAAAGACGTTTAATGCAGAAGAGTGACCTACAATTAGGGGGACAAAGACAGCAGTTTTAACACTGTCTGCATCTCAGTTTCATAAGAGTTTTCTCTGAGACTGTACCCAAAATTCAAGGCAACAATACCCTCTAGGTACTTGGGGATAAATCATTCAACAAAAACAGGTTGACAACACACACACAACCAATGAGCTCAGTTAAAAAGCTTTATTGTGTATCAAAAGCTCAGCTACTGCTAAATTCACAAGCTTTACTAGTATTTGAAATAGCTGGGAAAAGACAACTTTGAAGATTTGCCTTCACTCTAGCAGCATACAGCAAGCTAAAGATTACTTTGCTGTGCCATTTTGAAGCGACTGAAGATTTTAAGCCTGAAGGGTAAGCACAAGTGCCCACAAAAGGGTAAGTAGAAACAAATGAATCTAACAATCTTTACACTCTTGCCTTTCTCACTGCTCTCTTTTCCTCATTTTGTTTCCCATCAGCTAGCCTGTTCAAGGTGCCGCTGGAATTGGACTTCGGCGCTTGAACAACACACAAATGTTTTTACCCACTGAGGTTCTGTAATGGGGAATAACTAAATTAAGTCTAGGCCTTTAGATTTCTAGCTAATCTCTGCACATCTCTACTAAAACATCTACTTCTTGCTTTTATGAGAAGAGATTTGCCTGTCAGCTAATGGACTGATACTACACGTATCTTTGTCTAATTGCATGAGCCATGAGACTGTTCTGGTTTTCATTTGGATGGTTAAATATCAGACAAGAATTTGTCTATTAATACTGGCTATGCATAGAGTACTTTCTACTTACTTGCATAAAATACTGTCTATTCACTTCACAGATGCACATGCATGGGTATAAGCGAACTACACTACCACCACAATCAATAAAAAAATCTATACAGTAGCTTTGCATATCATGTAATAGAATAAATACAGAAAGGTAGAAAGTATGTTAGAAGAAAAAACAGAATTGTGATGAATAATTATGCTTTAATTTTAAACTCATAAATGTATGAAACATGAACATAAGTATTTTTGAACAAGAAATAAAACCATGCAGGGTATTTCATTAGTTAAAACCGTTAGCTAAGAGTTGCTACAGGAGAGTGTGGATGGACTAATTACACATGATCTAAAATAGACCAAGCTGCAAATTACTTTTTGCCTTTGTTCTAGCCTTACATTTCATTAAAAATCACTTAGGAGTTATTTCAATTCAAATATTATAGTATTCCATTATGCAATAATGATTTTTTTCCCTATTCTTTTCCTATAGCTGTAATTCTCTACCATTGAATTGTAACCGAAGTTTCTTTCTTCCTCAACAGCACACTTTTCAGTTTGTCCTGTTCAAGCACGTTTTTATGACAGGTCATGAAGGACGCTCAACAGGAAGCGCTCTGGGAAAATAAGTAGCCCCGACTAACAAAAAACTTCCACAGGGAATAAACGGCACGATTTTAATTAAAGTAGAATGAAGAAAGCAAAGCAGAGATTAGCTGGTAGCAATGCATTAAAATTTTCAGTCACTGCAAGCGAGTGGAAGTCAGCTTCTCGGAGAAATGCCCTCAGTGTTCTTAAAGCAACGCACACAACTGGGGAAGCTGTGACAGGCAGCAGACTGAACCCAAGGCAGGCACATCAGCTCATTAACTAAAGCTCTGCATTCTTCTATCAGACGAGACGATTTACATTTCAGCACGACTGAAGTTACCTGCGCTAACTGGAGAAAACCAAACTAAAACCATGCGACCACCTCTCTCTCCCCTCTCTTTAGCCTGCTGTTCGCTACAAATGAAGTCCTTATCTGTCTCCTGAAGTGAGAGGCGAAACATTCATTAATCACAGAAACCCTTGGACTGCTAGATAAATCGCTCCCTTGACCCCGTGTTGTTTTCAAAGGGCAGGGCTAAGTCGCTGAAGCTACGGCAGCTGCCTCCGAGCTCGGGCAGTAGCACCGGGCAGCTACAAATCATGGTGCAGAGCAGGCGAAGTGCGAAATGGCAGCTGGCCTCTTTAAAAGTCCTGACGCGCCCTGAAACTTCAGTTCTGTCATGCAGTTAGAGAACGCCAAATAAATGAAGTTTTTCAGAAAGCCATTTTAACCGAGCTCCTCATTACAGATCTAATTACAAGCTCTCTCTGTAATGCACACCTGACGACATCATGTACAGCACTTCGCTTGAAAGGTCAGCAGAACTAAGAGAACAATTTTGCTATTTATAGTAAACAGTGAACTTTTCAGATTTGGCTGTTTAAGCAGCCAACCCTTGAGTTTAATGTAATTAGGGAGGGGATATTCAATTTACAGTATCCACAAGTAATGATAATTACACTGGTTCAAAAAAGCTGTTGGTAAGCATAAGAAACCTTTGCAATTACATCCCGTTTCCAAAATGACTTCAGCACCGTGAACTCGAAGCATTTCAGCAAATGAAGGCCAAGGCACATAAAAGGAGAGCTACGGTGCTTTAAAAGCTGCACTGTTTAACATAATGAGCCGCCCGACCGGAGGGAGATCGCAAAACGCGCTCCATAACTCACCCGGACAGCCCATGCCATCTCCTTCCCGCTCACAAACATCCATTAAGAAAAAACATAAGCCGGCTCCCTCATCGCCTCCTCCCCGCGCTTCGCCAGCATCGCCCAGCTGCCCTCGCAGAGCGGACCCGGGAGCCAGCCCACGGCATTCCGCCGGGCTCCGGGAGCCGCTCTCCAGCTCCAGCTGCCGATCCTGTCACGTTCGGGAGAGTGTCGGCACTGCGAGCCGGGAAACGTCGCCGCGCTCCCTGCGCGCGCGGCCGATTAGCTAGGTCAGCAATCCGCCAGGGCCGAGGTGAAAAATAAACAAATAACCACGTTCGCAGCAGCTGCGGCGATCGCTCTCCGGAAAATTATTCAGGCATTATGAGGGAGACGGTATTAAACGCTGCCACTTGCAGCTTCACGGCTCTCTGCGTATTTGAATCAGCCTGGGATGGGCACTTAAGGAGTATCGTCAGAGAGCTTGCCCAGCTGAGCATCTTCCATTAAGTTTTTGTCTTAAGAGGAGATAGCAGGAACCTCTCTGCCTGATAGGCAAAAGGCTTGTCATAATTCATTAATAACACAGCCTTGCTCAGGTTTCCTTCAATGAAATCAGGCAGGCGGCTTAGGAAGAAAACGCTGAGTGAACAACAGCTTCTCCAGAGACGACGCAATAAACTTGCCGCTATTTGGCACCATTTGGTGCCCGAGACAAGGATGACCAACGCTATTCGACAAGACCTGTCACAGCCCCTTAAGGATCCTGGTGAAGAAACCCACAAAACAAACCGTAATTCCTCATCAGGATGCGATTCACTGCTTGGAAGTGAAAACTTCATGTTTTAGCTGCAGAGATAAATGTACTGGTCTGCTTTTGCTATGCCCAGGGTCTAGCTGGCAGTCTACTCTGATCAACAGTTTGCATCCAAAGGGAAAAAAGCTAGAAGAGCTGAGGTAAACTATAATATCAGATTGCTGCAAAAATTAACAGGACTATCGCAAGTCTTCCTTCAGATCTGAAACTCACCTAAAGCATTTCCTTTTAAATAGGAAAAACAGAAAATACAATTGACGTTATCTGTTAGGTAAGGAAACAAGCTCAGGCTGTCAAGATAAAGTCATTAGGATGGCATCAAAGCAGAGAGGACACAACATGACTTCTTTTTTTTTTTTTTTTTTTTT
>Ga0065711_1040470_pt1 | contig 16920 bp, 5 predicted proteins | sample Hoacrofraction12_FD_59098 | JGI IMG/M metagenome (GOLD analysis project Ga0065711, IMG submission 59098) | Hoatzin crop microbial communities from Cojedes, Venezuela - Epithelial fraction 12 v2 (version 2) | ecosystem: Host-associated > Birds > Digestive system > Esophagus > Crop | place... | reverse complement strand
TTTTTATTTTTATTTTTATTTTTATTTTTATTTTTATTTTTATTTTTATTTTTCTTAGTTATCTTTTTTAGTTCTTTTTGTTTCCCGTTGAACCAAATATCTGGGTGTTAAATTTTCAGATGACAATTAAAAAATAAAGAAACAATAATAAAACTAAACCCAACGCCTTAGAACAAGGAAACAAAAAGATGCTCTTATAAACCTGTTTGTAGTAATTTTCTTATAACAGAAGATTTTGAGACTTTGTACATTCCCAGCTTCATTTTCTACTCTGACTTTCATTGCTCCTATCTGAGCTCAGTGGTAATATTGCTGAATAGGTAGCTGCATATTAGAGACCTAAGTTCATGAATGGGGGAATCATCCACATGTAAGATGACACCTTGTGCATTTTCAGTTTTTCCTTTATCCTTCTCTACTTTTAATAAAAGAAAGAAATTTATCTTTGTCCTTTTTCTTTTCTAAATAAAAATACCTATTTTTAAATAAATACTGCCCAAGTAGGCTGCAATGTAAGCAGGTTACTAAGCAGAAAGATTTTATATCATAGATGATGACTATATTAAAAGAGACACTTTCACAAATTGGAGAGCCATGCAACGTTTGCTTTGTGCAAGAAAAGGCAAGTTCAACACTTTGCTCTGCAGTCTACAGATCTTAGCACTTTAATGGCCAGTGATTACTGTTGATAAGACAGAACCAGTACATTTAAAAATCCTGTGGGAATGTTATTACCCCCTGACCGCACCACAGGTGCTTTCAACTCAGGAAAATGAATAAATGCTTTACTGTACAAATCTGGAATTGCAGAGTGTTCTTCAAGCCGTATCAAAATGCATTGCTGAGCAACCTTTGCAGCTGGGGATACATACAACAAGTAGATTTACATTATGTCATTTTGAAAATTTGTCACGTGCAGGTACACAGTAGTTGAAATGAAAATTTATGCACTGCACTGGTCCTCTGCACACATAGTAGTCCTGTGTATGTTTATATAATCACATATGTGTATGTTTATATAATCACATATTTGTTAGGCAGGTAGTTACATACCTGCTATAATGAATATGAGTGGCTGTGTTCTGTTTTGAAAATCATATTTTATTTCCTAAACGAGACTAATGGTGATATGTTGACTACACTAAAGCAGCTCATTTGTGGATGTGTTTAGAATAAATGCCCGTTCAACTGACTGAATGACTTTGAATTACTAATGAGAGATTTTTACAATGGAAGAAAATAGCTTCTATTGTTCCCTCAATTTAGACTATGAAGCTACACAAAAATCCATTGAAACTTTAGCCTCTACCATGACTGCTGCTGGCTAACAGTTGTGTTGATGTCCTCTTAGCAACACTGCTAACAGTGCTTAGCCTCTAAAACGGCTGTATTGGTATTTCAATCTCTTCCTGGCACAAAAATTATACAGAAGGCTGAGAGTGAGTTCTGAACTGGTAGACTGTTTCAAAAAAAAAAAGATGTACCACAGCATAATTTGTTTAATAGCTATTTGAAAAAGCAGATATGCAGATAGCGTATTGAGCTAAGTGAGGTGTTGAAAGGGTTAGGCATTTGCTTGCTTGACACATGCATACTTCAGTAATAGAAGACTTTCAGGCAGGCTGTATGCTGGTGGTTTTCAGTAATTATTAGTTACTTAGATTATTAGTGACTTGCTGATGTTAAAGTACCAGTATGCTTCATTTTAGTGTAGTTTGTGGTGTGGGCATAAGAGCTGATTTCCAGACTAGCTGGGCTTCCACAAATTGCAGTTAATGGGAGCTGCAGGTGTTCAGAAGCTCTTTAAAGGAGAGGTGAGCAAACAGACTTCAGAAAAACTCTGATTTGCCTGCAGTGCTCTTGCAGCTGCAGCCCCTGCACCGCCCTTCACATTTAGAGTTAAGTAACATCAAAGCTCAAGTGTCATCCCTGAGATTTTAGGGTTTTAAAATCCTCTATTCAGGTGCTTTGATCTCTAGAGAAGACTACCTGAAGTAGAAATTAATCTGTCATTTCCAAGGAGAGAGGTTTGTGAGTGTTGTAGAGGGTTTTCAGTTTTAGAACGGGTCTTTCTTGATTTATTTAAATTGTCCTATTTAGTGTTTAAAAAATTAAACATTAATGACAGTGCGGTCGAAGCCAATGTCTCTTGTACCCGCTTCAAATTTTTTAGCTCCCACTTGAAGACCAATTTTCTCTGACTAATCAAGGTTTTAACTATTTGTATACTTTGGAACACATCCACTGGGCAAGAGCTGGGACAAATCACCCTAGAATTTACCCAGTTACAGGACTGTGAGGACAGCGAGTACCAGGCTCCCTGTTCTGCTTTGGGAAGACAGAGGATATAAAGCTCAGCACTCTGCCTCTTGGGAGCGACCTAACCACTGGGATGAGGAGTGACACTGATCTAACTTTCTTCTCTCCTGTTTTTTTATGAAATAAGGATCTTGCTTTTAATAAAACTGTCCCAGGGAAGAGAAAAAAGTTTCACCTATAATTCTTTTAAATATTGATATATGTTTTATACTTCTTCATATATGCATTTATTGTAGGGAAGGAAGGGAAGGATAGGGTGCCATTTTAATTTAGGTTGAGCTTTGTATTACCCAGCCAGTAAACTTACATCCTCTTCCAGTCTTCTCACTCATCCTCCTTTAGGAGCTCTCTCTGTTCAGCTATGTCACAGCACAAGCATTAGGGGGAACCCAGGAAAAACGTATCGATCTTTCTGTTGCAAAGTCCAGCCTATGGATGTTAGCAGTGGAGAAAAGAGTAAGTTTACAATTTTCACATTTACTCTTTGTTTTGTTTTGATTTCAGAGCATGTGCAGTAGCTAATGCTCTCCTACAGATTACAAAAGTTCTGCTGAGTAAGGAGAAAACAGCTACTAATCAGTATTTGCAGGTTTCATCTTCTCTATATATTCTTTAAATTAGGCTCAAAATGTAAATACAGAAAATAATTCAATGCTATGGACAAGCGTTTCAGATCGGACTGACTCTGTCTGACTCTTAATTTCTTCACATATTGCTGTAGTATATGAGCACAGGTATGCATTTAAGTTTGCAACCCCGACAGTCTTTTTCTCTAGTCTGCCTCATACTGATGTCATCAGGTCTTTCAGTCTCATTTCTTCCACTCCTACTCTTACACCTAACATTGTAATGTGGTTGACACGGCCAGTATGGAACAAGGAGTGAGAGGGGCACCTCAGCTTGGGCATCCTTCATTCCCTTTATATTGTGACCCCTGGACCTCTCAGGCCAAAGACCTCTGTGCTTATTGTACCACCAGCCAACAGCACTGCAGGCTCATCTCTGTCCCGGGCTCACCTCCTTTCTTCCCTCTGCTCTCCGCACGTGCACTGCTTCGGTTACCCTTCTGCACCCAGACCTGCAGGATTGAGAAGGAGAGATTTGGGTGGATCGGTACAAGCTGTGAGTCTCACATTTGTGAGCAAATCTGTGTAGGTGTTTGCCAGAGGGGCCCGCTATGAAAGCTCAGAGAGCTGCAGAGCTTCCACCTACTTCCCTCTTGAGATAGTACCTACAGCCCATTTGTTTGTGTGATAGTTCTCAGGTTCTAATCTCGATGATGCAGAGTCCTGGGGTATAAGGAAAGGACCTGATAAGGTGGACCTGATAGTCTTCGTGTAACACTTGAATATTTTTTTCTCACAGTTATGACTGCTGAGTTATGCACTGCATTTTTGCTCTGAAATATCCTTGCTCCTGAAGAAAGGGCCACAATAGCTCTGTTGATGACTTTCTCTACAGTTGACGAGTTTCTCTACAGTTGATGACATTTCTCTACATGTGCCATCAAATATGGCACTTCATGGTACCCTCTCCCCTTTTATCCTTCTTGTTGTAACAACACAGATGTGTAGTCTTTAAATGACCTGGTTTAGATAAGCCTTTTGGGATGGGATCATCCTTATGCTGTAGATTTACAGTCAGTTTAAACAGGCATCACGCTTAGTTTAATCTGTCTGTCAGCAAGGCACAGTTGCAAAGGACTGCAAACTTGGTCATATAATTAAAGACTAATTTGGGTTGGAAGGGACTTTTGGAGATGATCTGGTCCAACTCCTGCCCAAAGCAGGGGCACCTCTGGAGGTATACCAGGTTGCACAGGGCCACGTCCTGTGGAGTTTTAAATATCTCCAGGGATGGAGATTCCATCACCCATCTGGGTAAGTTCCCAGTGTGCAATCACCCGCAGAGTGAAAAATATTTCCCTTACCTCTGATCATAATTTCCTCTCTTGCAACTTATGCCCACTGTCATCTAAGCCAAATATTTTTGCTGATGTAATCAACTCGGTCACGTATATAAGGTGATCCTTGGTTATTTATGCAGATTTCTCAATGGACAGATAATATTGTTGTAGAGAAATTCCTTACTGCAAAGAAACAAAGAGGACAGAACTTTGATTTCAAGGATTTATCCTGCCTGGTGTGTAAATCCTAGGTACCCTGACTGACATCTTTGTTAGACCACAATTGTACCGGACCCGTAGCTTCCATCAGCAGGTGCATATCCTTGCTTTGCCCATATCAATCCGGACAACTCTGTGGACAGCACCATGAAGAATCACTTCAACTCTTGAACACTCAGTCCTACCAGACCCACCTAATTCCTCATCTGTGAACCAAGAAAGACCAATAAATTAGCTTGAAGATGTTGATATTAAAATAGCAAAGGGACAGAAATACTTAGATAAGCAGTAAGGGAAATAAATAAGGTACAACTCTACAGAGCTGAGTAAGAAGATGAGAAGTCTTTCCTGCAAGCAGTCAAGACGAGAGCTCTTTAATAGATAAAGTGACTGTTTTTGAGGTGTCACTACAAATCTTCTACGTTACTTTGCAGGTTTGGCCCTTCATCTGTGTAACTGAGCATAGCTCTACTGACTTCCCTCCATCTCCACTGCTTCAGGCTAGATGAGCATTTTGTCCTGTTTATTTTCATTTTTATTTAGTGCCTATGGCACAGTGATATCACAGTTACTGTGAGGGGAATAGAATGTGCTCAACAAATACCACAGATCATGCTGGAGGAAAAATTGTGATGAAATATCTTCCTATCAGAAAATGCTCCTTCTTTCAAAAAAAAGTTAGTAATTTTACAAGATGGTGTTGATTGTGATGAAATTCTGTTTTAAGGTGGAAAAATAAACAACAGAACTGAAACACACTGAAACAGATCACCAGTGCCAAAATCATCTGTTTCAAAAAAAAAAGGTATTAAACGTTTCTTTTCTCTTCAAAACAACAGCAGCAACAAATATTCTGTGGCTCTCAAAAAAGAAGAAATAAAAAAAATCCCTCTCCCAAGATTTTTCCACTGAAAGTCTGCCATAGGAAACTTCAAAATTCAGCATTGGTTCTGATTCAGAATCCAAGCTTCACTTCTGAAGAATGACCTAATATGGCTTTGTTTGGATCTAGTCTATGAACAATGGAACAGTGGTCAGGGGGACTGCTCAGGGTCCCCATTCAGCTATGTTCTTACATCTGTTGCCTCCACTGCCTGAATCCCTAAATACACGGAGAAATTTTGGCCTGCAGTAAGGATTGACCAAATGGATCTCCTTCCTGGAGATTTACTCAATGCTTTGCAATTTCACTGAAGGCTGTCCAAAACAATTTATCATTTACATACGTAGAATCATAGACTGATTTAAAATTACTTCTATAAGTCACCTAGACAAAACCTCTGCTTAAACCAGAGCCACCTTCAAAATTAGGTCAGGTTGCTCAGGGCCTTACCCATGCAAACTTTGAGTATCTCCATGGATGGAGATCTCACAGCCTCTCTGGCCACCTGTTCAAGTGTTTGGTCAAAGTATATACATATATGTATATAAGAATTTCTCTTATTTGTCAACGTGCTTTTGAACTTCAGAAATAAATAATTCAGTGGTTTTGATAATTTTCCTTTAAAACTTTGAAAACTATATTTTTTTCCTGTTTTGCTTTTGTGTAAAAGAAGATGAACTTTTCTATCCAAGTGCATTTGATACCTGGAATTTCAAGAAAAGAGTCAAATACTTCGAAATAACATTTTCACCATCTCCTCTATTTTGTCTTTGTCCTCTCCTTTCTCTTAATCCAAGGTGAGGAATTTATCTCTGAAAATATAGAATATTTTACAGAAAATGTCTCCAGGTTAAATGTGTAAATAAAACATACGGAAAAAACCACATCACATATTATTTCAGATTGGAGAGTTATTACAAAGGAAGACAGGCAAATATTTCCCTTTCAGTTTTGGAGTTTAACTTTGCTAAAAACAGTGGAAACTTTCCTGTTGGTAAGAAGAGTCTTGGCATCTCATCGTAGGTTCTTAACAACTTCAGTAAATATTTAAAGCGTACCTTTTAAAAATTAATATAGCAGCCATCCCTGGTGAAATGAAATAATTGACCCTCTAGGTACCACCATCATAATACAGCTAATTAGAATAATATCAGAGAAATGCAGAGCAAGGAATAAACTTCTAATACTGTTTCCATAGGACATTCTAATCCATTCGTCTATTTGTGGTCCTTTGATCTTTCCTCAGCTGCTCGAAGTACCCAAGCACCAAAGGAGATACTGAATACAACAGGACTGATGTTTTACACTGCAATCATCTTCCGTGTACTTTTTCCCCCTTTCATTAGTGTTCTCTGCTTTGTGTTGGAAATTTCAGGTTCTTTTTTATTGGTTTGGGAATTTGTTCCATTTTACTTCCTTATCCAAAAGATAAAACCTCTCCAGATGTGGAGGATGCGATAGCTGTGGGTGCTGCCCAGATGAGTGCCATGGGTGTCATTCAGTGTGACTGGGAGATGACTTGCACATCTTTGCCTCATAATCACCACTTACACGCACAGACACTCTGCAAGGAGGGCAGGTTGTGCCTCGCCATGCAGATGGCAAATATACCTGGTGGTCACAAATCCCTGGCGACTGGAGTGAGTTGCAGAGTGAGGTACCCAACCTCAGTGAAGCTGGATCTGTCCTCTGACGGCAGTGTTTTCCCCATTATTCTCAAGTGAGCATCAGAGTATCTTTCCATCTCTCCTCCAAAATGCCTTCAGGCTTGTAGTACGTATTTTGCATTGCTGGCTGGGGACATGCTTGCCCAGGGGAGAACCCTATCCTGCTCCCCCACCGCAGTGCTCCCCATAGCCCTGTGCCTCCAAGCAATTAATTCATCGCAGCAGAGAGAGCTCAAACCGGTGTCAGTGTCAGCCTGCATTAACCAAAGGGAGGACACATAGCAAGTTGCTACAAGAGCTCTGTTTATACTTTTGGCCATAAAAATCCCACTGTTGTGGAGGTTTACAATCCACTCCAGTACTGGATTTTTCCCCCCTCCTTATTCTTTTTTATTGCAAAGCCCTGCTAAGACCATCTTGCCTAAGCAAGGACTGGCTTGCAGTAAATAAAGCAATAAATGCTTCATTTCAACAATCCAGATGACTTGCCCCATTACAATTTCTTTGGCTACCCTGTAGTATATTGTGGAGATGTGGGTCTCTGCTCTCCCTGTAGCTGGGAAACAGTGAGGAGACCCTCCATCAGCAGAAGGGCCCTCTGCTTCCCTAAGTCTGTTGAAGCAGGCTTTCTGCTTAATTTAAAGCAGCTTTTCTTGTGTAAGATGGGTGCAGTTCTCTGGAAAACTGTTGTCTTTGCCACTCCTGAACTTCCAGTCTCATCTCTTGGCTTTTTTTCTGCCGTGGTAACATTCCTGCTGTGCAGTCTGTTAAACATAGGCTGGGTAGTTGGGAAATAACTGAACATTTGTTATAGCAAATGAGGCAATAAACGTCTGAGGTTATGACGGGCAGAAAAGTCAAGGTATTTATCAAATTGCCATGGGAAATAGCTTTGCCAAGTGTTAAGTAATAAACTTTCAATTACAGTTTTTATGCTCTTCCTGCAGAATGCTTCTCAGATCATATTTGCTTTTGTTGGTTCAAATAAGTTGAGAGGTGAAGTCGTTTTGCTCTGTTAGCAGAGAGGAGATGCGTGTCCCTGTGTGTGCTTATGTACTCACAGCTGTGCTTCTACAGTTTTCTGTTACTCTCTTTTTTTTGCCCCATTTTTTGGTGATTGTTCTTTTTTTGCCTGGGGACTTTACCCTACTCTGGATTAACTGACCTACATACTGATATTGGGGATTTTAGGATAATCCAGTAGATAGCTCTTAGAAAGGTACTTACCTTTAGATTTGAGAAGATGATAACACTTTGTTATTGTTGTTATCACTGTAGTATCCCCCTCCATTTGATCTGAACTTCTCAGCTGCAGATTAGCTTTTCTGTCATCTTTGTTGTGGTGTAAGAGGAGGATTTTCTCTTCTGCTGACACCTGGTTTGACATGCTAACCATCAAAACAGAAGCTGTGTTTAACATTCAGCTTGTCCTTGATTTCAGTGAAAGTCAAGACAAGCTCAGACGAACTGTTCTGTAGAAGCAGAATTCGTGTGTTGGTGAGGAAAAATACCCAAGAAAAAATCCTAAAAACCTTAGTAGTTAAACAAAATGAAGTCTCTAATATAGTTGCTTAGAGCACAAAGAGATATTAGAAAGACAGTGAAAAATTCTTTCCAGGCGATCACTACTGAGTAAATAAAAAAGCGAATCACAGGTAGGAAGCACTAGGAGATTAGTAGTGAAATGTTCAGAAATGCATTACACCATCGAACTGCATGCCATCAACAGTGAGTATGCACTCTAAATACACTTTATATTTCTCTCTTTGTTTCTGTAAATGTAGCGAGTGGAGCACCAATCATCACAAACATGGAACAGTTTGTATAACAAAAGAGGCAAATAGACTGGAGTATTCAGCTTGGGGAGGAACTGCCTGGGAGCCGGGGCGTTACTGTAGGGGGCTGGAAGCCTCTGTAAGGAGGATGATGGCTCCTTGCTTTTTTCTGCCTCTCTCAGTCTCCAAAAATATGATGCAGAGGGACCTTTAGTTTGATCACTTACGAATGTTCTTATGACTTTCTCTGTTCAGCACTTTTCTCCTGATATGCTCTTAGCAAACATTTCACTGCCTATACACAGTTATAGGACAAGGATGATAATATAAGTTTACTTCCCAGGGGAATATGGAGATGAAACATTGATGAAGTTCCCATATGACGGGTTTTGTAGAACCACTAAGTTTTGCCAATAATCTGTTTTCCTTACTATTAGTAACAGTAATGGAATACAATGCTTTATACCAGAGTCTTCATGCATACCTGTTCATAAGTTTGCTTAGAAAAGGCCACACATGGTCAGTTGCTACTGACATATCCAGAATTCTTTTAGCCAAGCTCCAGAATTTTCTGCAGCATGGAAAAAAAATTTTCTCCTCTTCAGAATTTATACTCTCCCCATCTTATTTTTATACAGCGTTGCTGTAATTTTTAAGACCTGCTATATCTGGAATCAGCTGCAGCACCTGGATGCTTAGCCAGCAGTTCACAAAGTAGCCTTGTAAAAGCAGACTCTTTGAAAATCTGCTTGTTAAAAAGCAGGCTTCCTCACAAGCTTTCTAGCATCCTGAATTCCCAGTGAAATCCAGTGCGTTCTTTTATACCTCTGAAATAGCTGGTGATTTCAGAGGGAGCCTGTGATGTGTTAGTTCTGTAGAATTACAACCTTAACAGCTGTAACATCACTAAAAGGCTTATTCCAGAGAAAGACCGTGTCATAAATGAGATGTTCAAAGACTGAAAGTTCCAGCTGCAGCTTTCTAACTGTGCCTGCTGCCAAAAATGATACTCCCCACGGAAGTCATACTCTCTCCACATTTATGTATTTTCTTTTAAAATACTCACATTTTAGAAAGCTTGAAAATAAAGAGCACCAGTAAGGATTTTTGTTGGCTTCTAAAGTGATGGAGTTTCAGATGATGAGGTCCCTGACGGATAAATGACTGTAGTTAGACCACTGAAGGTTGAGGACACTGTCATACTCATGTCTCCTCTGTCTCTCTGTGGGAAGTTTTTGCCCCACCAGCCAAGGAAAGTAAGTGTGGGAGGTATCTGAGGTTCACTTCAGAGTTTAGCTTGTTACATGAAATACTGATGAAACTGGTCTCTTCCTAAAGAAGGCTGTTGGAAATTCACAGCGCACGTATCTTCTGCAGCCTGTGCTCCAGCAGATACATTTCTGGTAGAAGGCTGAGAGTGACACACAAGGACTGCTTAGAGCACCAAGACTAAAACTGTCAAAGCCAAAGCCAGGAATTTAAATGTAGGAGTTGCCAGGCAAGGCATAAGATGGGGCCATATAGTAGTAAATGAGTGCTGACTGTGTTTAAGCCATGTATCTCCACTCTGATCCTTACGGTGCTTCCTTCAGTCCCCAAACCCTCTTTCTTTACAGCCTTTGCAACCAGCTCTTTGGGTTTTGGGTGAAAGCACTCCTAGACACTGTATTTGGAGTTCAGTTTACTCTTTGGCTTTAAGCATGTCCAGAAGATGCTTTCTGGACTGAGCCACTCAAGGGACCTCATCAGAAAGGTGCACGTTTTGAAGCTGCCCTGACGCATTCAGCTGGGAAACGGGAACAAAGCTGCTCAGCCCAGCCAAAATTATGTCAGGCAGGCCTTATACAGAATTGCAAGTGCCAAGTGAGGTGTGCTGGTAAAAACTCAGACAAGGCACTGGATGTGATGAAGAAGGCCAGTGAGAAGACTGGTTCCTGACCTTAATTTTGGCATAGTAGGGCTATAAATACCCAAGCCATTCTGTGCTTCTGGATTTCCAATGTTTAAGAAATTTGGGCATTTTGTTATGCTTAAAAAAACCCATAAACACCAAGTTGGGGTTTAGTTTTTGTACAGAAGGTTCTATGGACACAACAATCTGGATGGAAGAGAAATGGAATCATGTTGATTTTTCTTCGAAAGTAGTTGCTTCAATTTAAAGCAGTGGTTTGTCAGGTTCCAATGGTTAATTACTTATTGTTACTCTGTCTCTATAGGGGTTATTAAAATGGGTCTCCCATCTCAGCCTGGTGCTCTCAGGATGCAAACTGCAATCATATCAGAGAAATATAAATCAAAAGGAAGAAAATGAAAGCTTTACAAGTTCTTATCTAAAACAGATTCCTGCCCTTTTTTTTCATCTATAGATCTAATGATAGATCCACAAAATACTTTAAAAAACAGTGGTTAATTTTAGAACTGTTTAGATCATTTTCTCAGTGCTGCTATAAGGATTTGACCAAGGAAAGTGCGTTGTTTGTTTCAGAGCACAATTTCAAATTTGCATTGAGCTGAAAGGATCAATAATAAATTCTAGCTCAAACTGTGAATCTTCTGATGCTTTTCTAAATGAAATCCAGTGTTACATCAGGGATATTTTTATCCCTCTGACACGGAAATCATGTTTTCCAGAAGTCTTGGCTGCAGAAATAATGGCTTATTATACAAGAACAGAAAAGGACAAGATATTTTAAACTTATAGTGGCAAATATCTTCCCATGGTGTAAGTAGGGAAAACCCCTCCTTGATCTCAGTGAAACTACACTGATATTCACTGGCTGAGCACCTGACTATGATAAGAAATATTCCAGATATCATGTTATTCAGACTCCATGCTGTTTGATAATTAATGTTCTTTATACAGTATCAACCCACAAACCCATTTAGTTTGACAGATTCGTGAGAACACTTTTTGTAATTTTGAGAGTCATCTGTATCTCCTAATCTTAATAGGGACATATATTCATATGCAAAAATTTTGAAAATAGCCGTTTTACTACTTTGGATGGGAGTAAGATCTTTTCTGGAGAAAGTTTTATTGATAGCCATATTTGGAATGTTTCATAAATGAGATGCAGAATTGAAGTTATTTTTTACTTCTACAGACACAGACATTTTTTTCTGGTTTAGCACGTGCATGTAATGAGATTATGTGCAATGAGCAGATTTCAGTTGAATCACATTTTATGACTTAGTATATCCCTACTTTGACCATGCAAGTAGAAAGAAGCTTCTTTCACCATCCTGTAACAACAACAAAAAAGCAGTTCCCACACAAGTTATTGCAAGTTGTTCTATCTAGAGGAGGGATGTCTGGAAAGAGTCAAAATCTACACTGTGCCAGAAGGCTGTATGTACAAAGTTAAATGTGTTATTTAGCCTGCAAAGATTTTACTTCGACAATACTGAAGCTGCTGAATTTAACAGATATGAATAACAATACTGAATTTAACAGATATGTTATCAAAGTTCACTTGATGTGAACTTTGCTCAACTACAAATTTGTGTGAGAATCTAGATTACTAAAATAATAGTCTTCTCTCTAGTGCATACAGTGTTGCTGCTGATAAAGTCCTAACAGTGCCCTCAGATGCAACTTTGGCATAAGAAGATGGATATAGTGGTTTTTATATTCTCATTTTTCTGATCTCCCTGAATAGGTGTTTAACACTCATCTACAGAGTACAAAGCTATTCTGTTGATGCCAGCATGACCAGAATTTTACCCAACTTCGTTACTCTTATTGCAATCAGTATATTCCAGGAATCACTGGGCTATTACTCAGTGTGTGATGTTGTCTTTGCTGCCAAGATTTTATCTCAGAAGACACACAGATGGCATGTTTCTGCATATAAACACAAAGTAAAAAGTGCTGGAGCAGCCTAAAACATGCTCATCCTGCGAGAGTTAGGTCCTGCAAACAGGACTCAGCGACTCAGCCAAAACTGATTCTCCCTTGCAGCATCAGGGTGAGATTCTAGACCAGGTGAAATGTGTATCCTGGCCCACATTTGATTTTGTTACCTGGCAGCCTGTTTGTTGCTCAGCTGCCATAAAGCATGAAACACACACTCAGGGAATGCTCTGTCGTCTTCTGTCTCTGCTATGAGGATATTATGGAAACACGACTGCGTTTTCCTTATGACAGAAGTTGTAAATAGCTTGGGTCACCTGTCTTCATCTGCTTCATAGGGATATTTATTCAAATGCAGAAGGACAGAACATTTCACATCTTGCTATTTATGGCCTGATGAAATCATGTGCCTGCCATAGTCCTCCGTTCTGTCTGTTTTCCTTATTTTCAGTGCTGTGTGAGAACTGAATTTCATGGATGTCTGGCTCTTAATAGGAGGACGAAATAAAAAATCCATGATGAATATTTATTCAGTACAATAAATTCAAGATTATGATTAAAACTTCGAAGACTTGTTGAGACTTTGCCCCTTGATATCACACCTTTTTTTTTTTCAGATTTTAAGATTTTTTTTTTAAGAGAGGGATCTCATGAGGCACGGAAAACTGATGTTGATGATGATAACATGAGTTGGAGAAAATAAGCCTTTATATTTTCTTGCCCAGAATGACAGGGCATCACTCCTGGGGAAGAAATGGCTTGCTGCTTTGTTACTTTGTTCTAACAATAATTCACATTTCTTTAACCCAGAGGAGTGCCAGAGTGCTCTCCAGCATGCATATATTTCTTTTCTTTCTATGAAGTGAAGAAAGCAGCTATTTTATAGCATCAAAACTGGAAATTGGTTTGAAACAAACAATATGGCAGTGGAAAATTTATTAGCCAGAAAATAAAATTCCCTGTCTTGGGAGTTAGGTGAAGGGTAATGGAATTTTACTTTTGAGTGGACAGGACTTGGTTTCATAGTACAATTCCTGTTGCACCTAGGGTCTTTTTTGCTATTATTTGATCTTACGTTTTATTTACATAGAGTCATTAGAAATTAGTAAAATATGAAGAAAATAAACAAACAAAATTAGATTTAAAATTAATGAGACTGATTAGTCTGATGTTCGTACATGAAGTCCTTACATCAAAGTTTTGGATCTATTTTTAATTTTCGTGATTTATTTTTCTGTTTGAAGTATACAGTCTGTAGGTCAAAGCTGCATTTACGTGCCTAGCAATTTTTTTGTCTGAAACGTGTATCATTGAAAATTCTGTTTCCTTTAAGGGGATTGTTTTGAGTTTTATTCTGGAGAGCAGTGAAACCTGGCAGTTTAGACTTTAGAGTTTCAAATGCATCTTAGGTGTCTGAAGGTATGTGTGGATGTCTTGTAGTATCTCTGAGAGGCAGGGATCTAGCTCTCAATCAAAACCCACTCTTCTGGAAGCGGGATTTCTCATCTGTCTTTAAGCACTCTACACCAGAGATAAGCACCCATAATTCCCCTGCTAATCTGTGGAGAGAAAGGGTGTGACTCATTTCAGTCTAAAATGGATGTATAAAAATGGGTCAGAGGAATCTCTTTCTAAAGGTGTCTACTTTTTATCTCTTTTCTAGACAAGTAGCCCATATGTAGAGATAGACAATTCATATACCTAAAATAGGTGAGGTGAATTTCAGTTTGAGGATGAGATGCATTCCCACATTGAGACACCTACATTTAGTTGTCTGTACACACATTGTTTGTAGAGGTCCAAGTGTTTAAGCTTCCCTTACAGCCAAAAGAGATGCAGTCACTAGAGGCTGAATTAGTTCAGCTGGGTGACTGTTTCAGGTTAAGTTCAACCACTTCCTACGCTTTAATTATTTGTAGCCTTCAGAGGAAAGATTCAGTTGCCTAACCATAAGTGTGTGATGCCATTTGAGATGCTTTAGAATGTCTCATCTGGTATTCAGCTGCTGCCTCCAAAGGAAGCAGGACTCCCCTACATCGTGGGTAAGCTGCTTTTTGTGAATAGATGTCTTATTTTATACCTCAGGGGGTATAAAATAGCTCTAGATTTCTATGTTTAGGCATTGGAATTTCTCCCTAGGTGTCTAATTGCCGTTGAAAATAGAGCTTCAATACGTTTGTATTTAGTGTCATGGGTGAAGATAATAGCGGTTTGACATTCCGGCTACACATTTCAGTCTGCAAGATGTCCAAAATTACTCTTTTCCCAAAGTATCTTGTGTAGGTATAAACATTTGCAGGGGTAAAAAATAAGAGGCAAAAATAATAGTGATTCTAAGAAGGCAATAAAAACACCTTGGAGGCTCTCTGTTCATTGCATCTTGTTGATTTTCAGATCAAATTTGAAATGTTTGCTTGCACAACAAGCTGGTGTCTAAAATTCACAGTGAGATGCAAAAACGAAGATAGTTTCAGCCCCACAGGTCCATCATCACTTCTTCTGTAAGTTCTGGAAACAAAGTTATGCTTCTAACAACTGAGGTAAAATGAGTTCATAAGAAATCCAAGAAATTTGCTGGGTTTTGTGCATATTTAGTTGAGCTGCATGTAGTACAGAGTGCTCTGTAAGTTCTCGTGATGTTTTACACACTGATTGTATGTCTAATACAAAAAATTAAAAAGAATGGGTGTTAAGCATTTGATTGTGGGACACCGGGAATAATTCATCTGTTACCAAGAATCAGGCTATGAAAAACCTGCAGGAACAGAGCAGACATTTGTGTTAAATATGCCTGCTCTGAAGAGGGATGTTCACATGATGGTGACTTTTATTTAGATGTTGATGTACCTATTTTTGCTTATAAATTTATGATTAACTGCATTCTCTTGACTTCAATTTCACGCACACCTCACTTTCCTGTTTGGAGACTAAGCAAAAGCTCTTTGCTTGTTTTAACGTAGATGCTTGATCTGTGCCCAACAGTCACATCACTTGTTGCTCCAGAAGCTGTCAGTACCTCCCATAAGCTGAGTCTTCAATCTTAAGAGATCTTGAATGTTCCCCGTGAGGTATGTAAATACAAGAAGCTCAAAAATTTAGCAAGGTCAGGATTTGAAGGCTAGTCCTCTTTAGAGAATTCAGTTACTTATAAAACAATGTCAATTTTCGAGATGACACTTTATTTCAAACTAGTAAGAAGCAAACGATCTGATAAGTTCTGGTGTGCCAGTGGAAATCTGAATAGTATTATCTTTCACGTTGGCATAAAACTGAAAAATTGGTCTGTGTTTCATCCTTGTTTGCTAGAGATTCCTGCTCTGAATAAGAAGTGTTTAACGCCAAATGCTGTCCCAGTTTCTGCCTCGGTGATGAAATGTCCTCTGCCCGTAGATAACCTCTCTGGTTCTGATTAGGTTTTTTATTAATTCCTGGCCTGGAGTATATGAAGTTCTTTTGTTTTAGTCTTTAGCTCAGCAACTTGGTGTGTGATTGTGCAACTGCAGTATTGTACAAGGTATTTGTGCTGATATATATTTTCATCAAGATATTCTTGTTCCTGGAATTGTATTGTATTAGTGAAATGGGAGCAAAATACTCAAAATGATACCTTTGATGGCTGCAAATTGGTCATAGGGAGTACATGATGTTGGGTATATCATTTCATTTTGCTGAGATTATCCCACACTATACGAAAAGTTCGAGCAGGAAACATTTTAATTTCTAATTTTTTTCTAATTTCTAATTTCTAGCTGAAGATGGCCCTGCTCATTGGAGGGGTGTTGGACTCGATGAACTTTAAAGGTCCCTTCCAACACAAACCTTTCTATGATTCTATGATACCAAGTAGTACCTTCATACAGTATATTTTTATTGCATGCATATCTAATATTCTAAATACAGGAGACGTAGTAAACTTTCTGTCCTTGATGAAACAAGAGAGCACGAGTTTAGGGTGGCAAAGCCATGTAACAGGGATAATTCCTCCATAATTTCCAAATTCATAGAATCATAGAATCATAGAATCATAGAAAGTTTTGAGTTGGAAGGGACCCCTAGCGGTCATCTAGTCCAACCCCCCCGCAGTGAGAAGGGACACCACTAACTAGATCAGGTTGCTCAGAGCCCCGTCCAACCTGGTCTTGAATGTTTCCAGGGATGGGGCCTCCACTACCCTCTGGGCAACCCATTCCAGTGTTTCACAACCCTCATTGTAAAGAATTTCTTCCTTATATCCAGCCTAAACCTACCCTGTTTTAGTTTAAAACCATTACCCCTCGTCCTGTCACTGCTGTCTCTAC